>Ga0070707_100002877_pt1 | contig 16368 bp, 17 predicted proteins | sample KBSK5502metaG_FD_65468 | JGI IMG/M metagenome (GOLD analysis project Ga0070707, IMG submission 65468) | Corn, switchgrass and miscanthus rhizosphere microbial communities from Kellogg Biological Station, Michigan, USA - KBS K5-50-2 metaG | ecosystem: Host-associated > Plants > Roots >... | reverse complement strand
GTCCCGGACGACCTCGTTCGACGAGTCGCCAGCCGTGTCGAGCATGCTGGCCATGACCGCCGGAGCCCGCCGTTACGAAGAGGCCCGGATCGACCCCGGCGATGTCGTGACGATCGTGGGACGCGCCCTGCCGTTCGGCGATCTCGCCGACCCGGCTGCAGCCAACGTCCTCGACGGGTCGATGGTCGCGGCCGATGATCCGGAGGTGGCCGCCGACCTCGCGGCCGCCCGAGCCCAGGGTCACCTGGAGATGTCGCCGGCGGACGCCTGGGGCAACGCCGCGATCGAGGGCTTCGGGATCGGCCGGCCGGTGCGCGCGCCCGAGCTCGACCCAGCGGCGACGCCCCCGCCGCCCCCCGATCCAGCACTGGCCCAGCGGGCCGCCGCGGCGTTCGAGATTCCGCCCGAATCGCTCGTCCTGGCGAGCACGCCCGAGGCGGCCCTGCTCGTATCGCTCGGCGCCCCGTCGTCGATCGTTGCCCGCGAACGAGCCCGGTTCGTCGCGGGCCTGCTCGGCGCCGCCCTCTCGATCGGGTGCGCGGTGGCCCTTGCGTGGCTCTGGACGAACGGGATGCCATGACAACGCCGGAAAGGTCCTGATGGCCATCGCGATGGCGGCCGCATTCGCGGTCGGGCTCCTCGTCGCGATCGTCGCGTTCATCGTCGTCTCGACCTACAACGACGTCGTCGCCCTCCAGCGCCGGATCGACAAGGCGTGGGCGAACATCGAGGTCGTCCTGCAACAGCGGCACGACCAGATTCCGGCTCTCGTCGACGCGGTCCGTGGTGTGATGACCTTCGAGCGTGAGGTCCTGACGGCCGTCACCGCCGCCCGGGCGGCGTACTCACCCAGTGCGCCGATCCCGGCCCAGGCGGCGGCCGCCGCCGAGACCAGCCGCGCGATCCGCTCGTTGTTCGCGACCGTGGAGCGCTACCCCGAAGTCAGGTCCGCCGAGAACGTGATGGCCCTGCAGAAGGAGATCGAGCGCCTCGAGGGGATGATCGCCGACCGACGCGAGCTCTACAACGACCAGGTCTACCGGTTCAACTCCCAGGTCGCCCAGTTCCCGGCGCTGCTCTTCGCCGGGATCTTCGGCTGGCGGGCTCGGCCCTTCTTCGACGCGGAGCCCGCCGCCGATCTCCCGCCGGTGGGGCTCGCGGATGCGATGCCCGGACCAGTCGATCCGCCGCCGGCTCCGTGACGGACCCGGAAGGCGCGACCACGCGCCTGGTTCTGGCACGCCACGGTGAGACCGAGTGGTCGCGGATGGGCCGCCACACCGGCAGGACGGACGTCCCGCTCACGGACGTGGGTCGCGACCAGGCCCGCCGGCTGGGGAGCGTCCTGGCGGGCCGAACGTTCACGCGGGTCCTGTCGAGCCCGCTGTCGCGGGCCACGGAGACTGCCGATCTGGCCGGGTTCGGGGGTCGGGTCGAGCTCGACGATGACCTGCGCGAGTGGGACTACGGTGTGTACGAGGGCCGGACTCGCGTCGAGATCGCCAAGGAGATCCCGGGCTGGACCGTCTGGAGCCAGCCGATCGTCGGTGGTGAGAGCCTCGACCAGCTCGGCGTCCGGGCCGATCGGGTGATCGCGACGCTGCTGCCGACCGGCGGCGACGTCCTCGTTTTCTCGCACGGTCATTTCCTGCGGGTGCTGGCGGCGCGGTGGATCGAGTCGGTGCCCGTCACGGCGAGCCGTCTGGAGCTCTGGACGGCGACCATCTCCGAGCTCGGCTGGGAGCACGATCGCCGCGTGATCGAGGTCTGGAACAGCGGCCGGCCGGCGACCCCCGGAGGGCCTTGAGTCGCCGCGGTCGCCGGGTTCGAGATAGAATGGGTGTTCGCGCCTCAAGCGCGAACCCGTCCCCGCTAGGTCGATGGCCCTCTTTGGACCGGCCTGTGCGTCGGCCGATCGATGCCCGAGGAGGATTGCCCATGTCCAGCGGAACGATGCGCCCCTCTCGCCCGTCCGCCAATCCCGTCGTCGAGCCGCTCAAGCACGTGATCGCCGAGTACAAGCACCAGGCTCAGACGATCACCTGCGTCTGCGGCTGGCACGGGAAGAGCTCGTCGACCGATGGCCGCACCTCGGAGTGGACGGCCCACCTCGCGGCGAACCGGGCGAAGCCTCGCTGAGGCTCGACTGCGTCAGTTGGCCGCCGGACGGAGCTCGCGCACGGTCATCCACCCGGCCAGGACGAACAGCACGATCGCGTTGACGGGATGTAGCGCCGCGAGGATCGGCGCCGACCCGCGCAACGGGGGCAACAGCGTCTGGACGATGTACAGGACGAACAGCGCGACCGAGCCCCAGATCTGGACGCGATCGGCTCGACCGAGGCCGGCCAGGATCAGCACGACCAAGGCGATGATGCCCATCGCGGTGTAGCCAACCGCGACATGGGCGCTGAAGTCACCCGATCCGCCGAGGTTCGGCAGCGCGGCACCGGCGAGGAACGCCTGGAGCAGCACTCCGAGCGCGAACAATCCGGCGACCCACGGATGGAGTCGCCTGGCGTAGCTGCCGATCACGAAGACCTCCCTCCCCCGATCCTCCACCGACGCCGCCCCTCGGACGCGATCGGCCCGACCATCATCGCCGATCGGCCGGGTCGGGATTCGTTCTGCCGAGGCTCGCTGGGGGAACGCGAGCGTAGCTGTCGCCGACCGGGCGCGCCTGGGCTAGCGCCTGCTCGGGGGTGATGTCCAGGCCGTGCGCCTCGAGGGCGTGCTCCTGGATCTTCGGCACGAGCTCATCTTCGGGACCCCGCGCCGTCCAGCCGCAGTCGCACGTCACCACCAGCTCGTCGGCCACGGGCCGACCCTACCACTCGTTCCAGCCGGACGAAACCCACACGGTGACGTCGGGCTGCCCGTCGAAGAGCCGACCGAAGAAATCGACGATCTGAGGATTGCTCGAGAACGCCTGGACGGCTTCCGCCGACTGCCACTCGTCGATGCCGAGGAACTCGTTCGGATCGGCCGGGTTCAGGAACGTCCGGTGCGAGACGTCGCCCGCCGCCAGCGCCTGTGCCTTGGTCGCGCCCGTCACCTGATCGTGGAGCTGCCGCGCGGTTGCCGCGCCGCCTCGAAGCCTGGCGCGAATGATCACCGTCACCGCCGCCGCTGGTGTGCTGTCCATGATCGTCCTCCTTCTCGGATGCCGGCCGGATACTAGGCGGCGTGGTTGGCGAAACGTTGGCGTCCGGATCCGGGCAGGCGCGGCACCTGCGCGTCTACCTCGCCGGAGGCATCGCCCTCGTCGGCGCGAACGGGATCGTCGTCGGTGAGCGCGGGTTCGCGGGTCGCCAAATCAGGCGGATCCTCGTTCGACTGGTGGCCATCCACGAGGCCGTTCCGCAGGAGGACCTGGCCGACGACCTCTGGGGGACCGACTGGCCGACCGCCTGGCAGGTCGCGCTCCGAGCGCTCCTCAGCAAGGTCCGAACCGCGCTCAGTCGGGTTGGCGCCGCCGACGCCCTCGTCAGCCGCGGCGGTGCCTATGAGATCCGGCTGCCTGCGGACGCCTGGCTGGACACCGACGCCGCCAGCCAGGCGATCCATAGAGCCGAGACCTCCTTCGCCGACGGCGACCGTGCGGCAGCCTGTGGCTGGGCCCTCGCGGCCCGCGCCATCGCCTCCCGGTCGCTCCTGCCCGGCGAGGAGGGCGAATGGCTGGACGACATCCGCCGGCGACTGGACGATGTTCGGCTACGCGCTCTGGAGTGCCTCGGCGAAATCTGGCTCGCCAACGGGGACGGACGGCTGGCCGCTCGTGACGCCGCCGAGGCCGTCGGCCTCGACCCGTTTCGAGAGAGCGCTCACCGGCTGCTGATCCGGGCCCACCTCGCGTCGGGCGAGCGCGCCGCCGCGATCCGCGCCTACGAGGCCTGCCGAGAGCTGTTCCGCGACGAGTTGGGCGTCCAACCAGCCCCGGAGACGACCGCGCTCGTGGCACCGACGCTCGTAACGGCGACGGTCACTGACCCTGGGCGGTCCGCCTGAGCGTCGTCTTGAGCCCTAGCTGGTTGGACTCGGGCCGATCGCCGTGTCCGCCTTGTCCTGGACGATCCGTTCGTGGACCTCGCGCGTCAGGCGCTGGATCTCGCGAGTGAGCTGCGTGTTCAGTTTCAGCTCCTGCTCCTCTTCGCTGAAGTCGTGATCGGCCTTGGCCTGCTGGAAGGCTGCTTGACGGTTCTGGCCAATCATCACGAACGTCGAGAGAAAGATCGCCTCGAGCGAGACGACGAGCGTGAGCGTCGGCCATGGGCTCTTCTCGAAGAGCAGCATCCAGATCCCGAAGCCCACGGCGTGGAGATAGACGAAGTTCATTGAGCCCGCGAACGCCGTGATCCGGTCGGCCACTCGGAGTTGGATGTCGGAGCGCCTCTCGGCGTTCAGTCGATCGACGACAGGGTGATGAGACGTCATGGTCGTCATCGTGGCGATCTCCACTAGCTTCTCGACCGGGACAGGCGCGCAAGGCACGCGATCACTGCGAGTGTCGCAGGAGCGTCAGCGATCCGAAATCGTCGACGATGATCTCAGCCCGTCGATCGACTGCCAGGATGGCCCGGGACGCCGGACTTGGTCTCCGATTATGTCGACGGTGACGGCGACTAAATGTGATTCCCACAACTAGACCGTGGCGTCGCTCCGGGCCTCAGCTGCCGGATTGCCAGTCGCCGCGCCCGCGGGCTGCGCGCCGTCGACGCCGACCGCCTCCTTGACGTCGGTCGTCGCCTTCCGGAACTCGCGGATGCTCTCGCCAAGGGCCTTGCCGACGCTCGGCAGCTTGCCCGGGCCGATCACGATGAGAGCGATCGCGAGGACCAAGACGAGATGCAATGGGGTGATGCCTTCGATCATCGGTGACTCCTTCGGAACGCAGTCACACGCTCGGCGCGGCCGACAGCCACGCGAGCATAGGACGACCCCGGAATTCGCGCCCTGGATCGAAGTCGCACGGGTGAGCAACACGCTGGGCCGATAGAAGGCGCCATCCGATCGGGATCTTGACCGGCTGGAATCAGGATCGGAGTGGCTCCGGCGGGCGGGTCCCGGCCGGTTACTTCATTCCCGGGTACAGTCGGCGAGCGAGATCTCCCGGCTCAATGACTGGTCGTTGAGCGAGCGGCAACAACCGATCTCAGACGAGGGGCTGGATCCATGAAAAGACCCGCTCTCGCGTGACGGTCCCAGAGACACCCGCATCCGATGACCGGCGAGGCCGCCGACGACGCTCGATGTGGCGCATCGGACTTGCAACCTCGCTCCTACTCGTGGTTGGTGGGATCGCGCTCACTCGTGGCCCGCTCGCCGGCACCCTTGGGTCTGGCGAACCGCTGGTCGTGATGGCGGCTGGCGATATCGCGTGCGACCCGGCGGACCCGGATTTTCACGGCGGATTCGGAACAGCTCGCGATTGCCGGCAGGGATTGACGGCCAGCCTCCTCGACCCGCATGCGGCGGCGATCCTGCTGCTCGGGGACGATCAGTACGAGTGCGGTGGCTTGGCGGCGTACCGGGCCTCGTTTGAACCATCGTGGGGCCGCTTTGAGCCGCTCATCCGCCCTGCGCCGGGCAATCACGAGTACGAGATCTATCCAAACGGCACTGATTGCAGCGCCATCGGCACCGCCACCGGGTACTTCGAGTTTTTCGGAGCCTCGGCCCACCAGGAGACGGCCGGCCATTATTCGTTCGACCTCGGTGCGTGGCACATCATCGCGCTCGACTCGCAATGCTCCGCGATCGGCGGCTGCGCGCATGGCTCGCCCGAAGAGACATGGCTCAGCGCCGACCTGGCCGCCACCAGGGAACCGTGCATCCTCGCCTATTGGCACCATCCGCGCTGGAGTTCCGGCAGGCACGGAAATGAAAGTCAGACCGCGGCGTTCTGGGATGACCTGTACGCCTACCACGCAGACATCATCCTCAACGGCCATGATCACGATTACGAGCGCTTCCCTCTCCTGTCACCGGCCGGTGCTCCCGATCCGAACGGGATCCGCGAATTCGTAGTCGGAACCGGCGGTCGCAGCCACGACGGGCCGGGCACATTGGCCGCCAAAAGCGAGGTCCGCAACTTCGACACGTTCGGCGTCCTGAAGCTGACGTTGCGAAGCAGTGGCGAAGACTGGAGCTTCATTCCTGAGCCCGGAGCCACATTTACCGACTCGGGAAGTGGGTCGTGCCATCCGTGAGCCCCATGACCAGCAAGGCGGTGGATACGGCGACCGCATCCCGAGCCGGTGACGGATGGCTCCCGCGGGCGGGTCCCTCCCGGTTGCTGCTAGCGCGCTGTGCTGCGCCAGCCCAGATCGCCCTTTCTCCGTGCGACCGGACGCGCCGGCCGCTCGGTGACGCGATCATCGAATGCGAACGCTCCCACCAGGTCGTCGCGAGGACGTCACCCTCACAACGGCGCTGTCCCGACTGCCGTCGGTTGGTGGAGCGCGATCGCAGCGCGGAAATCATGCGGCGCCGGCGATCAAGGTCGGTTTAGCTCGGTCGCGGGACGCGACTACGCGAGGATTGGGGCTACGTCTCAGACCGTGGAGCGCACGGGACCGATCTGGAGGGCCACCACTTCCGTCTGCTGCTGCTTGCCGCGCAGGTCGAGCATCCGGCGCTCCAGCCCATCGCCGATCCCGGCGGCGGCAGCTGCGTCGGCGGTGATCAGGATCTCGCCAGGCTGCGCCAGCGCGGCCAGGCGAGCAGCGACGTTGACCGCGTCACCCAGGGCCGTCAGGGCGGTGTGCGGACCTTGGCCCACGGCGCCCATCCACGCAACCCCGGTGTGCACGCCGGCGCCGAGCGCAACCCATGGCCCCTCCGGCGCTTCGTGCCCCGTCTTGCGCAGCAGCGCCTGGGCCGCCTCCACCGCCTGCGCAGCGTGCCGTTCCCCGGACAACAAGGGCGCGAAGGTGGCCACGACCTCGTCGCCGACGAATTTGTCGATGAAGCCGTCGTGGTCGATGACGGCCTGGGCCGCGACGTCGTAGAAGCGATTGAGGATCGCCCGATACGCGCTGGGCGACATGCCCTCGGCCATGCCAGTCGAGCCACGGATATCCGCGAACAGCAGGGACAGCTCGATCTCGGCGCCGCCGTGATGATCGGTGATGAAGTCGAAGCACGCGCTGCACCAGTTCGGGTTGTGGTCCGCGGGGCGCTTGCCGATCATCCGCATCACCGGCGCTGCGGCACCGGCGAACGGCGCGGCGCAGAGCCGGCAGCGCGGACCGTGCGGCAGGAGCCGGAAGATGCGGCGATTGCGGCGCTCGTTCGGGCTGCCAAGAGTCAGGAAGTCGTACCAGAAGGCGTCATTGCCTGAATCGGGCGGTGGCCGTTCATCGGTCATGCCGGTCCACGCCCTCCGCGGACAAGACTCCCTTGCCGTCGTGCTACCCGTCGACGGCGGCCTCGTCCATCTCGACCGCGGCCAACGTCGTCCCCTCGATCGGACTCAGGACCGCCTTGCACGGGCCTGCCTCCAGTTCGCTGCCATCGAAGGCATCTTCCTCCCCTTGTCGATCCTGCAGACTGCCAAAGCAGAGGAGATGCGGCGTGCACCGCTGCCTCGCGGTCGGCGATGGTGTTGGCAGGTCGGTTCTTGCTCGTCGACTCGATGCTCCCGCCTCCGTCAACGCCGGATCAGCCGAGCAAGGGCTCGAATGACGATCGCGGCGGTCAGCCCGGACGCGATCAGGAATGCCGGGCTCGGATACGATGGCGGCACGGCGCGCACGCGAGCTGGGTCCACCGGGCTCCGGCACCGCATTGAGGGCAGGCGAGAATGGTGACAACTCGTGCAGGGGAGCGCCTCAACGGCCTGGACATCGCGGAACTCGGCCAGTACATCGACGCCGTCAAGGCGGACACGGCCAAGGCGGATCGCAATCCCGACGTCATTGCTCGATGGGTCGGCGGCACGCGCGCCGAGGTGACCTCAGCGTTCGGCGGACCCCCGGTCTACATCGGCGGCGACGACGATCCCGGCGCGATGGGCATGCTCCTACGCGCTCTCGCGGCCTGTGACATCGAGGTCATCGTGACCCGGGCCACCCTCATGGGCATCGAGATCCTGGACCTGTCTATCGAGGTCAAGGGCTTTTTCAACGTCGCGCCATATCTCGACATCGAGACTCCAGAAGGCGCCGGCTATCAGCTCGCCTCGATGGAGGTGCAGATGCGAACCAAGGGCACTCCGCCGACTCCGGACCAGATCGCTGGCCTTCGGGCTGCCCTTCATGACTCCCCCGTCGGCGACACGCTGCGGCGCCACGTCCCGGTCGCCATCGAGCTCGACGTCTCCACTACCTAGGTCCCTGGCAAGGACCCATGGCGCGACTTCAGCGTCGGCAATTCACGCAGCCGGACGACGTCCGGATGGTTCCGCACGGCCGAGTCGACATCGTCGAGCTCGACGACCGCGTCGTCGGCCGGATGACCTACGAGCCAGGCTGGCGATGGTCGGTCGACGTCAAGCCGATTGCGGGCTCGGAGAGCTGCCAGTTCCACCACGTCGGTGTGACACTCAGCGGCCGGCTTCGCGTCCAGATGCGCGATGGCGTCGAGCTCGAGGTCGGGCCCGGTGATGTCTTCGAGTTCCCACCGGGTCACGACGCTTGGGTCATCGGCGACGAGCCTTGGGTCTCTGTCGACTTCGAGGCGATGCGCGGTTACGGCGCGGCGCAACCAAGCGTCGGGCGCCGCACCCTGCAGTCGATCCTGATGACGGACATCGTCGACTCCACGTCGCAGGCCGTCCGGTTAGGCCCGGGACGCTGGCGGGAGCTGGTCGGCCGACACAACGAGCTGACGGAGCGTGTCGTCGACAAGTTCGATGGCCACGTCGTCAAGACGACCGGAGACGGCGCGATTGCCCTCTTTGACAGCTCCGAACGAGCCATCGGAGCCGCGACGGCGTTGGTCGACGCGATGCGGCCGCTCGGTCTCAGGATTCGTGCCGCCGTGCACAGCGGCGAGGTCGAGATTTCGCCTGGCGATGTCCGTGGGCTGGCCGTTCACACCACGTCGCGGATCATGGCGCTGGCCCAACCCGACTCTGTGTGGGTTTCAGCGACGGTTCGTGACCTCCTGGACGGAACTGGCCTCGAGTTCTCTGACCGCGGCCTCCAGGAGCTCAAGGGAATCCCAGGCCACCGCCAGCTATACGAGGTCGCAACGCCGCGCGGCGGTCGCGTGACACCGCTCGCAAGCGAACGCTGAACGACGGCGGATCGCCCGAGATCCAGGTCGCCTGCGCCCGCTTCGATGCTCGTCACCAGTTGGTCCCAACTCGACTCCCTGGTCGCGAGTGGTTGGGTGAGGCTAGTCCGTACGCCGGCGGCCGATTTCCGCTGCCCGTTCTGGGCCATCCCGGAACCTCACGCTCAAAGCGGGAGACTCCTGAGATACCGGTTCGAACCTACGGACTTCCGCCGGCGGGACCTGAACCAGATCGGCCCGATTCACGATCGAAAACGGCTCAGAACCTTGCTACCGCCAGGTATCTTGGCTCCGGCGGGCGGGAGCCGGCCGTGTACTGAATCGGCTGGGCGCGGCGACCAACGAGATTAGCTTGCCCCGTCCCCCCTGAGGAAGCGGACGTCGCCACTGGCATCGCCTCGGCCGCTCAGGACGACTCGTTCGCCAGCCAATTCGTGGACCACACCTAGACTGGCGCGGTGGTGCTCCTGGAGCGCGATCGAGAGCTGGCGACGATCGGGGCGCGATTGAGCGAGGCCGGCGGGGTCCTGGTGGTCGAGGGGGGCGCGGGAATCGGCAAGACGTCGCTGCTCGACGCGGCGTGTGCGCGGGCAGCCGAGACCGGGTTCGAGGTGCTGCGCGCGCGCGGTTCGGAGCTCGAGACCGCCTTTACGTTTGGCGTGGTACGGCAACTGTTTGAGCGGCGCCTGGCTGACGCCGACGCGGGTGAGCGCCGGGAGCTCCTCGCCGGGCCGGCTGCGGCGGCTCGCCCGCTGCTGTTGGGCGAGCCGTCCGCCGCGGCTCCCGGGGACACATCGTTCATCGTCTTGCACGGTCTCTATTGGCTCGCGGCGAATCTTGCGTCCATCCGCCCTTTGGTGATCGCGGTCGACGATGTGCATTGGGCGGACCAGTCGTCGCGACGGTGGTTGGCGTATCTGGCGTCGCGGGTGGAGGGGCTGGCGCTGAGCCTGCTGGTAGTTCTGCGTTCGGCGGACCCAGCGTCGGAGGATGTCCCGCTGCTGGCGCTGCGCGCGGAGGCTGACGCGGTCGTCCGGTTGGGGCCTCTGAGTGCCGACGCGGTCGGCGTGATCGCTCGCGACGATCTCGGCGAAGCAAGCGATGAGCTGTGTGCTGCGGTTGCCCGTGCAAGCGGCGGGAACCCGCTCTATGTCCGTGAGCTGCTGCGTGCGGTTCAGCTCGACGGCGGCCCACCTGCCGAATTCGATCCGACCAGACTTGCGGCGCGAGGGGGCGAGGGTCTCGCGCTGCACGTTGCGGCCCGGATCAGGCGCCTGGATCCTGGTGCACTTCGGCTTGCGCAGGCACTCGCCGTGCTTGGGGACGGCTGCGCGCTCCGGCACGCCGCCGACGTCGCCAATCTGGAGATCGAGGCCGCGGTGCGGATGGCGGCTGGGCTGGTGCAGGTCGAGGTGCTCGCCCAAGACGAGCCGCCGCGGTTCCTCCATCCGATCGTGCGCGAGGCCGTCGAAGCGTCGCTGGCAAGCGACGAGCGGGACTCCGCGCATCGTATGGCTGCTCGCCTCCTCCACCGAGACCGAGCGGCGCCAGAGAAGGTCGCTGCTCATCTCATGTGCGTCCGGCCAGCAGGCGACTCGTGGGTGCTGGCGCGTCGGCGCGCCGCCGCGCGCCTCGCGGTCGAGAGAGGCGCGCCGCAGACGGGTGCCGAGCTGCTCCGTCGCGGGTTGGCCGAGCCGCCGTCACCTGAGGAGCGGGTCGCCGTGTTGCGTGAGGCAGGCAGCGTGGAGGCGCTCGCTGGCAGCGAGATGGCGTGCATGCGGCTCGAGGAGGCGCTGTCGCTGGCGGTCGAGCCGCGTGAGCGGGCGGAGATCGCGCTCGAGCTCGCCGAGGCGTTCGCGGGCGTATTCCGGTGGGCGGACGCCGTCGACGTGAGCGAGCGCGCACTGGCCGAGCTTGGCGAGATGGATGAGGCGCTGGCGGCACGCCTAGAGGGTGAGCTGGTCGTTGCGGGACTGCGCGATGCGGGGCGCGCAGAGCAGGTGCCCCCAGTCCTGGAGCGGCTCTCCTCGCGCCAGCTCGAGGGAGCCGCTGCCGAGGCGTGCGCGGTCGCACGCGGGATGGCGGCCCTTTGGATGGCCGGCAAGCCGGCTGAAGAGGTCGCCCTCCCGCTGCAGGCAGCGTTAGCGCGTGCGGGATCACGGGTTGAGAACTGGGACGTGCGTGCGCCTGGGCTGTGGGTCTTGATCCACGCCGAGGGCTTTGATGCCGTCGGGGAGGTGCTCGAGGGGATGCGGGCCGAGGTACACCGCTCCGGCAGCGTACGCGGCCTGTTTGTCACCTATGTCACTCTTGGTCTTCTCAAGCTGCGCTTGGGAGCGCTTCCCGAAGCGGACGTAGCCGCGCGCGTTGGTCTGCATGTAGCGCAGACGGCCGATTTTGCCCAGGGGCTTCCGCTCGCGGCGACCGTGCTCGCAGATATCGCCATCGAGGCCGGCGAGCTCGATGAGGCCCAAGCGCTGCTCGAGCTGCCGCCGGGGCTGCGTAGCGTCTGGATCCCGGCCGTGCGCGGGCGCCTGCGCCTGGCGCAGGGCCGTCCCGGAGACGCGCTCGCCGACTTCGAAGAGTGCCGCGCGCTTATCAGCGCCGATGTCTGGGGCGTGGAAATGCGAGACAATGGCTACGTGCACGCCCGCTCCGGGGCCGCCCTGGCGCTGCTGCGGCTGGGTGAGCCCGCGCGCGCACGTGAGCTGGCGCAGGCCGAGCTTGCCGATGCACGGGCGTTCGGGGCGCCACGCGCGCTCGGCATCGCCTCGCGCGTCGCAGGGCTCTCTCTCGGCGGAGACCAGGGACTCGAGCTACTGGGCGAGTCGGTGGCGGTACTTCGGAGCTCCCCGGCGCTGCTCGAGCGAGCGCACTCCCTCGCCGAGCTCGGGGCGGCGCTGCGTCGCTCCGGCCAGCGTGCCGCGGCGCGGGAGCCACTCGCTGAGGCGCTCGATATCGCCGCCCGTTGCGGCGCCCGCCCGCTGGCCGCACGCGCTCGAGAGGAACTGAAGGCCATGGGGGCCCGTCCGCGCCGCGAATGGCGGACCGGTGTGGAGGCGCTTACGCCTAGCGAGCTGCGCGTGGCCCAGCTCGCCGCTGAGGGCAAGACAAACCGCGCGATCGCCCACGCGCTGTACGTGACCCTGAAGACGGTCGAAGGGCACCTCGCACGCGCCTACGGCAAGCTTGAGATCACCGGCCGTACCGAGCTCGCCCAAGCGCTCGACGGCGAAAAGACCAGGGTGCCTACCCCCTAGCGAAGGATCGCGCGCAGAAGCGAGTGTTCGGCTACTCGTTCAACGAAGGAGGCCGAACATGACTCACGCACATCCATCGCCCAGCGGGCGGAGGGCTGCATCCACGGCTCGACCCTGGTTCCGACTGGTGGTCGTCTCCGCGGCGGCGTTGCTGCTGATCTCCCTCTCGGGCTCAGCCTACGCGGACCAGCAGTATCACACCCAGCAGTACGACCTCTCGTCCATCGGCGGAGCCCCGCTCCGGAGTGGGTTCGTCGAGAACATCCACGCCGATGGCCCGACCGTGTTCGCCCACGAGCGCTATGTGTTGAATGGCGGCAGTCCAGACACCTTGTATCGAGTCGTGCTCTCGATCTGGACGTCGAACCTGACATGCTCGGGAATCCCATTCCAACTTCAGCCGGCCGAGCTGCAGACCAACGCTGCGGGCAACGCGGCGGGCGGTCACACGTTCAGTCCCCAGAATGTCGTACAGGCCGGGCTGCTTGGTCGCACGGTGAGTGCCATGTGGCAGTTCTGGACGGTCGGCTCGCCGAGCTATGAGACGGGTTGCGAGGTGGTGTCTCTTCTCTGACGCTCGCCGCGCGCCGCCTCGTGCTGGCGCACTGCTGTTAAGAAGCACTGCGACCGCGCCCACGCTGACCCTCGCGCGCCCCCCCCGACGAACCCGTCCATCGGCGAGGGCAGATCTGCAAGGGCGTTCACGACAGCGGGCGAAATAAGCTTGCGGCCGCGCGCGAGGTAGCCCGCAGGCTCGATGGTCCACCTGAGCTGTGCATCTCGGGCATGCGGGCGGGAGGCACCAGATGACGAAAACACCCGATCTCCAGCGCGTCGTGGAACAGTTCCAGGCGGGGCTCGATGCTTTCTTCCGTGGTGATCCTGGACCGTGCAAGCTGCTGATGTCGCGCCGCGATGATGTGACACTCGCCAATCCCTTCGGTCCGATCGCGCTGGGATGGGCGCAGGTCGAAGCGACGATGGACCACGCCGGGCAGAACTACCGCGGCGGCGCCGCTACCGGCTTCGAGATGGTGGCGAGGTACGCGGCCCTCGAGCTCGCCTATACCGTCTGGGTCGAGCGGTTCAAGACCAGGATGGGCCCGGACGATGCTCTCGTCGCCGGCGCCTTGCGGCGCACGACGATCTATCGCCTGGAGCCCGACGGCTGGAGGATCGCCCACACGCACGCCGACCCGATCACCACGCCTCGCGGCGCGGAATCGTTGGTCAAGAGGTAGGCACGGGGCCCCGCTCGCGGCTGAAATGACGGGGCCGGTCGAGAACAGTGCGCTCGACGCGCGCGTCGCCTGGGTGCGCGACCTCCTCGACCGGGTCACGGTGGACGGCCGCGAGGAGCACGCCGTGGCTGGCGGACGGCATCCGACGACGGTGTTAGCCGGTCGGATTCAGGAAGCAGTTGGCTCCGGCGGTAGGATTCGAACCTACGACCAAGCGGTTAACAGCCGCAGGGCAAACACCCGAATTCGTGCTCAGAATAGGGGCGGTGCGGCGAGTTGAGAGTCACGGTGAGAGTCACGGCCAGCTGGGCTTGGAGACCGGCGAGCCCCGCAGCACGCCGGTGTCGGTCGCGACTGTCGGGGGGGACTAGATACATCGTTGCTGCCTTCGCCGACGCGGCGTGGGTCAAGAACGTCCCGCCGCGGGGTCGGCGACGCTCACTCGGCGCCGCGCGAGCGGGACGGTCCGCCTCGAGGAGTTGCCTGTCGAAGTGCGTGAGCCAGTCCTCCGGGCCTTCCTGCAGCAGGTGCGCGGCGGCGCCCGGTACTTCGGCGGCCAGACGGCCGACCAAGTCGTGGCCGCCGCCGAGCGGTACCCGGTCTTCCGCGTCTCGAACTGAGACCCGACCGGACGCGGGCAGGGCCGCAGGCGCTCATGCACTGGTCGGAATGGCTGGGCGCGTCGCCCAGCGCTACGAGCCGCCGCGCTGAGCTTCTGCCACGGCGAGAACGACCGCCTGGAGCCTCTTCGGCAGGTCCTCGAGCCGGCAGACGTGGCCATCGCCGAGCTCCTGGTGGCATGTGCCGCATCGGCGGATCTTGGGCGGCGCAACGGCCAGCTGCGCATCCGGCGTGGCGGCCGCTCGCAATGCGCGCTGGATGTCCGGGTTCTCCAGCAGCGGCGGCGGCGGGCAGCAGCGGTCGCAGTGCCACGGGCCGTAGTTGTACGAGTGGTGCCCGGCCCCGCAGTCGGGGTGGAGTTCGTTGAACGCACGCTCGATCTCCAGCTCGAGCGGCCGGATGCGGGCCCGCCATGCGTCGTACGGCTCAACGGCCCGGCCTTCGTGGCGCCGGTCGGCTCGCTCCTGCATCGCCCGGTTGAAGTACGCGAGCCCACAGCCCTGGCACGGCACGCCGTCGATGAACTCCTCCCACCCAAGCCAGTCGCCGACCGTCCAGGTGGCGCCCTCCCTAGCTGGCACGCGCAAGGGATCCGGGGGGAGCGGTCGCGCCGCGAGAGCCCGCACCCGCTCCGCCGGCGTCGCGTCGTCTGGCCACGGCGAGCCGAGGGCTTCGACGAGGCGCCGCTGGAATCTCACCTCGGGCGGCCCTTCGGCGGCCGCCGCGGCGATCAGCGCCCCTGTCTCCTCCTCGCGCTCCTTGTTCCGACGGGTCCACTCCTCGAACAGCTCGGGCTTGTCCCTGCGCATCCTCCGCATGAGCGACTCGTGCCGAATTGCCCGGGCCCGCCCCTGGTGCTGTTCGAGCGGCGTGGGCTCCCGGTCGGGGGTGTCGAGAGCGGCAGCGACCCTCTGCGCCCTGGTCTCGACGGACGCGCGGTCGCCGGGCTGCGTCAGCGCCCGGTCCAGCTCAATCGCGACGGCACCCAGGTCGAGGTGCCATGACTCCCGGTCGTCGCCGACTCGCACGTACTCTTCGACTGCCTTGCGCCGGATGGCGCACAGCTCGGCGACCGTCCACTCGCTGCCCATCACGATGCCCTCCATCGTCCGCCTGTCCCGGGTGGCGCTCAGCGGTAGGTGCCGGACGCGGTCACTTCCTGCGGCGGACGACCAGCGCAACGTACGAGGACAGCCACGCTCCGCTTCGTCGTTTTAGCGTCAGTCGCGGAGGCCATCGTCACCATCCGATCTGCGCAGCTCGATCTCCGGTTGATTGAACGCAGCGGGCTGAGCCATGCCGACATGCTAAACGCCTTGCCCAGGGCACCTGGTCGCGAGGTCAGCTGAGCCGGTCAAACACGAGCCGTACCGCCATCGAGCCTTCGCCGATCGCCGTGGCAACGCGCTTGATGGACCCGCTGCGCACATCTCCGACGGCGAAGATCCCCGCCCGGCTGGTCTCGAGGAACAGCGGCGTCCGCCCGCCTGGCTCGCGCTGGGACAACGGGATGTCTGGCCCGGTCAGGAGGAAGCCGTCGGAGTCGGTGGCGAGCTGGCCATCGAGCCAGTCCGTCCCGGGCTTGGCGCCAATGAAGACGAAGAGGCCCCCGACCTCAAGGTTTGACGTCTCCTGCGATACGCTCTCGACCAATTCCACGCCCTTGAACCGGTCCTGCCCGAGGAGTCCGCTGACCTCCGTGTGGGGCCGAACCTCGATGCGTCCGTCGCGTTCGATCTGGTCGATCAGGTAGCGCGACATCGATGTCGCCAGCGAGTCACCCCGGATGAGGATGTAGACCCGGGGACTGGTGCGGCTCAGGAACAGCGCCGCCTGACCCGCGGCGTTGCCTCCGCCGACGATGGCCACAGGATCAGCCGTGCACGCTTGGGCTTCCATTTGGGTGGCCGCATAGTAGATACCGACACCTTCGAATTCGGCGAGCCGGTCCACGGGCAGGCGGTTGTATCTCGCCCCGGTGGCGATGATCAGCGCCGTAGCCGAGA
>Ga0070707_100002872_pt1 | contig 16403 bp, 14 predicted proteins | sample KBSK5502metaG_FD_65468 | JGI IMG/M metagenome (GOLD analysis project Ga0070707, IMG submission 65468) | Corn, switchgrass and miscanthus rhizosphere microbial communities from Kellogg Biological Station, Michigan, USA - KBS K5-50-2 metaG | ecosystem: Host-associated > Plants > Roots >... | reverse complement strand
CCGGCCGGCGCGGGCGGAGGCGATCCCCACGTCGGTGAGGCTCCGGGGGCGGCGGGTACGGCCGGCGGAGGTGAACCCCATGTCGGCGCGGGTCCAGGAGGAGGAGGCGCGGCGGCCGGAGGAGCGCCCCAGGTGGGTGAGGTGGAGGGGTTCGACGCCACAGCGGGCGACGCGGGCGATCCCCAGCCGCCCTGCGCGGGCGTGCTCGGCGCGGCCCCCCAACCGGGCGAAGGAGGTGGAGCAACCATCGTCGGCGCGACTGGCCGCGCGGGCGCTGGCGGCGCCCATGTGGCCGCCACGCCGGCGGTCTGGTTGGCCGGAGCAGCGGGGCGAACCGGAGGCGCCGACTTCTTCTTCCTCCGGCGGCGGCGCGTCATCAGGTAGAGGGCACCCGTGATCAGGGCGCCCACCGCCAGGATGATGACCAGGTAAGAATTCGTATCAGTCGGCATGCGGTCGACGAGCCTCCCTTTCGCCTATTGGGGCAATGAATTATCAGGACGATGCGCCGAGTGCGTAGTGAGGAAGTATGCCACCGCGCTCACGTTTCACTATGCGACTTGGGGCCGTTCTCGATCACCAAACGGCCCGACGCTACCCCCGGCACGGTGACGTCAGCCTCGAGCGAATGTGCGCCCGCTCCAAGGGGCGCTCCCGTCACTACGTGGATCACAAGGCGCCGTCCCAGCGGCATGTCAAGACGCTTGGGCAGCGGGCCAAGGCCGGCATTCGTTTCGATCTGGAGCTGGTGGCCAGAGACGAGCACGCCGTCGAGTCGGAGACCGGTGACACCAGCAAGCACGGCCGGGCGGGTGCGGTTCTCGAGCGCCAGGCTCATGCCTTGCGGTTCGGGACGCAGGCTCTGGAGGTCGGCCAGCCGCTCGGCCAGGTAACGCGGGATCTCGGGTCGCGGTCTTGCCGGTGCCTGCGCCGAAGTGACCGTGAAGGCGAAATCGGTGCGGTCGACCTCGCGACCGGAGACGGTGAGCGTCGCCTCGATGCGATATTCGCCCTCGGCCGCCAAGGGAAGGCTGAGCGTGGTTGCGCTAACTGCGGGCTCGAACGCGGTCGGCACCTCGACCTCGACCGCACCCGAGTAAGACTTCTTCTGCACCGCGTCGCGGACGCGATCCAGACCACGCGCGCCGGCGGCCTTCTCTCGGGACACCGACCATCGAACCGTGCCGCGGCCCATGACCTCCGGGTCGTCGTTAACGATGACGAGACGCGCCGCAAACGGCGAACGCGGATCCTGCGCGAAACCAAACGGTCTTGCAGGTTCGAATGCGAGCGGCTCGACGATCAGGCGTGTGGCTTTGAACGCGTTCGCCAGCTCCTCGAGCGCCAGCTTGGGCCGGCGCGTGGCGTCGAGCATTCCGAACCCGATGCCGGGAAACAGATCGACCAGGTGATACGCGAACGCTCCCCAACACGACTCGAATTTTCTCGTGCGCATGTGCTCCGCCGCGAAGCGCAGTAGGCGCGCCTGGTACAGCTGCGAGGCCGCTACGTATCTCTCGAGGCTTTGGTGAGCGGAGGGCAGGCCCACGCCCCGCTCCGCCCAGTTGACGGGCTGAAAGCCTGCGTGGCGCCAGGACGCGTCATCGTCCGCCACCGGCCAGCGCCTGCCGATCGCATCCCAAACGGATGACTCGACGTCGGGCAGTGATTGCGCGCCGAATGCGGTGACCATCAGCGGTTCGACGAGACCGATGTCACGCCACGAACCGTCTGCCCAGCCAACCATCAGATGAAGGTCGGCGTCGCCGGACGCGGCAACCGCTGGGCGGCTCGGGTCGAGGTGCTCGAAGTTCGACTTCAGGTCCTGGTCGATCGAGTGGTTCTGGCGGACCGAATGGACGTCGCCCAGGTCGAAGTTGGTCGCGAGCCACGGCGGATCGTCGTGGGCGATCCAGAGCGCGATGGACGGGTGGTTATGGAGCATCGTCACCATCTCCGCCTGCTGCTCGCGAGCCGCGTTCTCAAAGAACCGCGATTCGTCGTTACGCCCGTGATAGACGTACGTGCCCGTGAGCGGAAGGTCCTGGAAGACGAGCATCCCCGCCTCGTCGGCCTGGCGGTAGAAATCCGGCGGCAGCACGTTGGCGATGACGCGAAGGGCATCGACATTCGCCGCCTTCGCCGTCGCGATGTCGGCCTCGAACAGGTCGGCGCTCAGCTCGTCGAGACGGTATGAAGGCGCGTAGCACGCGCCGCGCAGGAACATCGGCCGGCCGTTGACGGAGAAGCTCCACCTCCGGGGCCCGATGTCCCACGAGAGCTCGCGAAAAGCAAACCCGTCCTCGATGCGGGACGACTCGCCCCCATCCGCGCCGCGCGCGATCACCTCGGCGCGATACACGTCCTGCCGGCCGAAACGCCACGGCTCCCACCTCTTTACACCCGGGAAAGCGAGTCGCATGGCCACCGTCTGCTCCATCCCGCCGCCAAGACGGAGGTCTCGCCGGATCTTGAGCGGATCCCGGCCTGGAATCGGCACCGACAGCTCGACCTCGCCGTCCATCTGCCGCCCGTCGAGGTTGCGCACGCGTGCCTCGACCTCGAGCCGCCCGTCCCCCGCCTCGAAGCTCGGCTTCAACCGGAGCCAGTCGACCGCGATCGGCCCGATGTATTCGAGCTGCACCGGCTGCCAGAGACCGAGGGGGACCTCGGGTCGATAAGGCGCCGGCAGGCTCCCGTACGCGGACGCGGGATACGGCTTGAGATCGCCGTCGTTGAAGAGCCCCATGATGTGCCGCTTCTTTTCCGACTGCGTCTCCACCGGCGACTCGCAGCAGATGACGAGAAGGTTCTCAGGCTTGAGATACGGCGTCAGGTCGAAACCAAACGGCGCGAAGTAGCCGTAGTGCGAACCCAGCAACCGCCCGTTCAGCCACACGTTGGTCGCGAGGAATGCACCTCCGATGCGGAGCACCACGCGTCCGGCATGGTCCGGACGCGGGAACTCGGTCCGATACCAAACCGATTGCCGGCCCTCGGTGGCGGCTAGCTGGCGGGGGACCTCGATCGGTTTCCACCCCGCGCCACGACCGATCGTCAGGCGGTCCGCCTCGCCTTCGCCCAGCGGCATCCACACGGCCTCCCAGCCGGTGAGCTCTCGCCTCCCCGACGCGCGTTGGGTGAGAGGCATGAACAGCGAGTCGCTCATCGGGCTCCCACGAAGGCGCCGTCAGCCGTGGTGCAGAAAAGGATCGGCAGACTCATGGCCTTGGCGAATGATTCGATCTTGCTCCTCTCGACGAGCGCGAGGATGCTGCCGCCGAAGCCCGCGCCCATGATGCGCGCGCCGTAACAGCCGTCCGCAGACCACGCGACATCGACCAGCGCGTCGACGTGCGGCGTCGAGACCTCGAAGTCATCGCGCAGACTTCGATGCGATTCCTTCAGCAGCTCGCCCATGCGATCGAAGTCACGCCGATGAAGCGTGTCGACGAACGCGTGCACTCGCTTGATCTCCGAATCGACGTGCCTCCGGCGCTTCGGATCGCCCGACTCGGCCTCACGCCGGCGTTGGTTGTACGGGGTCGACGCGAGCGATCGATGCTCGCCTGAATCGATCACGGCGATCGCGACCTCGTCGGGGAAGGGAACCACCTGGTACTCGAGGGTCGCGCAATCGAGCAGGAGCGCGCTGCCTCGCCTCCCCATTGCCGAGGCGAACTGGTCCATCACGCCGACCTGCACGCCGGTCGCTTTCTGCTCGGCGCGCTGGCACGCAAGCGCGGCCTGTTTGCCATCCATGCGCGGCTGCAGGCCGGACGTAAGCGCGACCAACAATGCCGCCGAAGAGCTTATGCCGGCGTTGGGTGGGACCTGCGAGACGACGTGGACCGCCTGCGGCGCGACACCGAGCTCGTCGCCGATCGCCTGCACGTACCGGAGTCCACCTGGCACATCGCTCTCGATCGACCACTCAGCACCGGGACCGCCCCAGACCTCGGTAAAACGGTCAACCGCCGCGGGCAGCACGACCCCGCCGAGGTAGTCGACGTGCTCACCGATGAGGTTCACCCGGCCGGGCGCCCGCCCGCGCCACGTCCGGTCAGATTGCACGAAGCTCCGCGGCGGTGTCCTCGGCAAGCGCGTCGAGGATGAACGCTCCAGCGCCCAGCTCCGACCCGGCGAGGTACTTCAGCTTGTCGCGCGTGCGGTTCGGCGGATAGAACTCGACGTGAAAGTGATGATGCCGCGCCCCGCGTCCGGATGGCTTCTGGTGCATGGCCATCACGTAAGGCAGCGGCTTGCTGAAGAGGCGGTCGTACTTCTGCAGCAACTCCTTCAGGTTGCGCGCGAACGACTCGTCGTCATGCGCGTCGAGGTCTGCGAGGCCGCCCCTGTGATTGATCGGCGCGAGGTGCACCTCGTAGGGCCATCGCGCGAATGGAGGCACAAAGGCGATCCACCTGTCATCGCGCAGCACGGTGCGGACGCCGCTCTCCTCTCCGGCGATGATGTCGCAGTAAAGGCACCGACCGGTCTTGCGCATGTGCCTCGATTCGGCGGCGAGCTCGCGCTGCAGGACCGGCGGGATGAACGGGTACGCGTAGATCTGGCCGTGCGGGTGGCTGAGCGTGACGCCGATCTCCTCACCACGATTTTCGAAGACGAAGACGTAGCGCACATTGGGCAGGCGGCCCAGCTCGTTGGTGCGGTCGCGCCACACCTCGATCAGATCACGGATGTGCTCGACAGTCTGCTGGCCGAGCGAGGAGTCGTGGACGGACGTGTAGCAGACGACTTCGGCCCTGCCTTGATCGCCCGTGTACGAAGGGAAGCGATTCTCGAAAACGACGATGTAGTAATCAGCCTCCGGGATCTCGGTCTCGGGCTGCCCGGGCCTGGTCGGACACAGGGGGCAGTGCTCGGCCGGTGGGTGATAGGTGCGGTCCTGGCGCCAGGGCGCGACCGTGACCCATTCCTCGAGAAGCGGATTCCAGCGAAGCTCGCTCAAGCTTTTTCGTAATAGATGAGGTAGCGGCCGTCGGCTTTCATGACGACCCGTTTCTTGATGTGGAAGCCTCCTTTAGTCTTCGAGGGCACGCTTCACCGCCTCGGCAGGTGTGTCGACGACTTCGAGACCTTTGACTTCCCACGTGTCGAGGGCGAACACGGGACGGGCGAGGCGACGAGCGATCGCGATCTCGCTCAGGGTGCCCCAACCCGCGCCGATCGCGATCACGCTGTCGGCCGCGGTGACGATCACCGTGTTGCGTGCCTGGCCGAGCCCGGTCGCGAGCGCGACAGTGAGATGCGAGTTGGCGCCGCCGCGATCGGAGTCGGGCAGGATTCCGACCACCGTTCCGCCCTCGCTCGCCGCACCTTCGCTCGCCGCGCCCATCACGCCGCCAAATCCTCCGTTGATCACGACCGCGCCTTTGCGGGCGAGGAGCCTGCCCACTTCGCGCGCCGCGTCGAGCTGCGATGGGGTCGCCTCCGAGGCTCCGCACACTGCGACATACCGGCGATGCATCGAGCGAGAAGTTTATTCGGTAGTATTCGTGGCGAAGTTCAACGCCCGTGGGGCAAGGAGGTGAGGCGAAGCTTGGATAAACCGAGTCGTGGTGCCAGCCGCCTCGTTTGCCAGCCGGGAGCTCGGGAGGAAGGCAGCTTCTAACCTCTAGGGCTTCCAATCCGAATCCGGCTCCTGGAGTCGGAGGCGGTAGCACTGCGAACGTAGACGCTAAGGGCGGGGTCCTCCCCGCCCTTAGTTTTTTCCACGACTACGATTCACAGACGTGACAGAGGACTATTCGGCCCGCCTGAACGAGATGCCAGAGGGATGGCTCCAGGCGATGGGAATCACCATCACGCTTGCGACCAAGGACGAGGTACGCGCGGAGCTCGTCACCGGGCCGGAGCACCTCCAGGGTTACGGCATCGTCCACGGCGGTGTGCACTGCGGCCTCATCGAGTCACTCGCATCGGTCGGCGCGGCGCTCTTCGCGCTCCCGCGCGGGCAGCACGTGGTCGGCCTCGAGAACAACACCAGCTTCATCCGCGCGGTACGCGCAGGAATGAAGCTGCGCGCGATCGCGACACCGATCACGCGCGGCCAGCGCACACAGGTATGGGAATCGCGTGTGATCGACGAGGACGATCGCACCGTGGCCCTCGGCCGAGTGCGACTGTTGTGCCTGGAAGGAGACCAGTCCCTCGCAGGCGAGCAGGTGAAGGGAGTCCTCCACCCGGAAAAGCTCTAGCGCCCCGTCACGTAGCCGAAGATGATCTCGTCGATCAACCGCTCGACCGGAGCCAGGTCGTCTGTGAAGACCTGGCTGTGGTAGGGCGACACGCGAAGCCGGCCGTCGTTGAGCACGTTCTGCGCGATGTCTCGCGCAAAGGGCTCGCTGACGAGGCCAAGGTTGTGCTCCACGTCGGCCAGGGTGACCGGCTCGGTCGTCCCGTAAACCAGCGTGTTGCTGAACTCGGGGACGTCGACCAGGAACACGCTCGGATAAACGGCGGCCATCGTGCTCGCGATCGCGTCGACGAGGCGGTAGTCGGTCCGCGTCCGTCCAGCGTTGACGACCGCGACGCCACCGGGCCGCAGGTGGTCGCGCACCTCGCTGAAGAACTCGCGGGTCGTCAGGTGAAACGGGATGTACGGCTGGCGGTAGGCATCCATCACCACCACGTCGTACTGCCGCGCCTGCGTGTCGAGCCAGTAGCGCGCGTCGGCCACCACCGGATGCACGTTCGGCTCATCGAGGTGGAAGTACCGATGCGCGACGTCGAGGATGTCCGGGTCGATCTCGACTCCGGTGATCTGCACGCCTGATCCGTATGCGGCCGTGTACTGCCGCGCCGCGGTGCCGCCCGCGAGGCCGAGTATCGCGACGTCGTTGGGCCGCACCTCCGAGGCCTGCGCCGGGCGGAACGCGTTCGCGATCACCATGTAGTCCCACGGACCACCCGTCGCCAGGCTCTGCGTGTCGTAAATCGAATGGACGGCTTCGCCCTCATTGAGGATGAGCTCCGTCTTCGACCCGTCGCGAACGACCTGGATGTAGTGATAGGCGGACTCCTTCTCGTAGACGAGCTGACCGACCTGCGGGGGCTTGATGCCCGACGGCAGAAAGATCCAAGCGATGATCACGGCTGCTGCAAAGGACGCGTAGAGCCGGCGGCGCGGCCACAAGCCCGCGATGGATATCCCGACCAACGCCAGGCCGAAGCCTTCGAGGGTCGGACGCGTGCCGTAAGTCGGAATGAACCAGAAGACCGGCAGGAACGTGCCGAGGATGCTGCCTGCGGTCGACAGCGCGTACACCCGACCTGCAGTGTTGCCACCCGTCTCTACGTTGCGTAGCAGGAGCCGGATCGCGAAGGGGCTCACGCAGCCGAGCAGCACGACCGGCGCCGCGAACAGCAGCACGACCGCGAGCAGCGTCCCCGCGACCAGACCGACGCTCAGATCTTTGAAGCCCTGCTGGGAGAGAAGCAGGATCGGATAGCTGACCAGGGGGATGATTCCGATCCACAGCCCGGCCCAAGCGGTGATCTGGTAGACCACCTCGTCCCGCGGATGCCGGTCGGCCAGCCTTCCCCCGATCACGTAGCCCGCCGACAGGTAGATGAGGATCAGGCCGATCAGCACGCCCCAGACGTACAGGCTCGTGCCGAAGTACGGCGCGAGCAGCCGCGCCGCGCCGAACTCGACTCCCAGCGACGCCATGCCCGAGATAAAGACGAGCGGAAGCAGAAGCCGGCGCGGACGGACGGCCACGCTCAATTCGCGATTTTCAGATCGGTTGCTCTGCCGCCCACTTGCGTGTCTTCTCGTCCATCGGGACCGGCAGCTGGACGCGCACCTCCGCGTACATGTCGCCCGGCCCGCCACCTTTCGGGTCCGGCAGCCCCAAGCCGCGCAGGCGGATCTTGGTCCCGTTCTGAGTCTCTGCCGGGATCGTGAACTTGACCTGGCCGCCCTTGATCGTCGGAGCTGAGACCTCGCCGCCGCGCAGCGCGACGTGGAGCGGAACAGGCACCACGACGCGGAGGTCCTTGCCATCCTTGCCTTCGCGCGTGAAGACCGGGTCGGGCGCGAGCTGGACCGTGGCGCGCAGGCCTGGTACGCGGAGCACGGTGCCTTCCTTCACGCCGGCCGGCACGCGGACCTCCACGCGCCGGCCGCCAGGCAGCTCGACCGTCCGGCTGGTGCCGCGATAAATCTCGCCGAGGCTGACTGTGATCGGAGCCTCCACGTCGAGCTGCTGCTGGCGGGCTCGACCGCGCGAGTTGAAGATCGAGCCGAACAGGTCGCCGAATCCGCCGCCTTCCCCGAACAGGTCTTCCATGTCCTCGGGCGTGACGGTGCGGTACTCGACGCGCGGTCCCGCTTCGGGCCGGAAGCCGCCCGCGCCGCGTGAGGCGCCGGGCGCCGCCCCAGCCGCCTGCGCCGATGCCCAGTTCTGGCCGAACTCGTCATACAGCCCTCTCTTCTTGGTGTCGGAGAGGACCTCGTGAGCCTCTGAGAGCTCCTTGAAGCGCGCTTCGGCCTGCTTGTCCCCCGCGTTCAGGTCGGGGTGGTGCTTGCGCGCCAGCTTGCGGAAGGCGGCTGAGATCTCCTTTTGCGTGGCCGTGCGGGGCACACCGAGAACTTCGTAGTAGTCCTTGGTCTTGGGCATACCTACTTTGTTACCCGCTTGTGGTGCTCGACGAATCCCGGGCGGGGCTGGTAGCCGAGCTGTTGGTTGATGCGCAGCATGGGCGCGTTCTCTGAGTCGTTGTCGGTGAAGACCGAAGGCACGCCGAGCTCGACGGCCTGGGCAAGGCTCTGGAGCTTGGCCGCCGTCGCGAGGCCGCGACCGCGATACCCCGGATGCGTGCATGTGTAGCTGGTCCACACCGAGCCGCGCACGGGCGGAAATTTCAGGTAGGACATGCTGACGGGTAAGTCCTCGTGCAGCGCGATCCAGATCCGGTCGTGTGGCCGGTCGGGCGCGTGCATCCGCCGCTCGAAGTCCTCGTACGTCTCGTCGATGATCGGCAACGTGTGAGGCATGTCCTGCGCCGTCAGATTCGACAGCTCCAACAGCTTTCGGATTGCGGCCGGATCCTTCCATCGGGCGAGAGTCGTGAGCTCGATGCCCTCGCCGACGAGCCTTTCGCAAGATCGCTTCGCCTCAGCCACCAGGCGAACGCCATGCTTCCGTAGGTCGAGCTCGGAGACACGCTCGGTTCGCTCACGTTTGTAGCCGAGCGAAGCGAACGCGTCGAGCATTTCAGGTTCATCCTCGGCGCAGTAGCCCATCAGCAGGCGCGACCCTTCCGCGAGGGCCCGCTCACCGATCCACGCCAGCATCGCCACCAGCACCCCTCGGTCGAGGTGCTTCTGGTCGAGCCAGACCTCGACCTCGCAGTGCCGATCGGGGAGCCGCTCCCATGGCCCGTGAATCCAGGCCACGTATCCGATTGGCGCACGGTCTCGTTCGGCGATGAACCTGCCGTAAGCGAAGCCTTTCCGCGCCGACTCCCAGCGCCGGCGCATGATCACGGGGTCCTGTGGCAGGACCGGATATGCGGCCGTCATGACGTCCGCCGCTAGCTCGGCATCGTGGAGAGTTGCAGGCCGGTAGTTGACGGCGGACATGGTGCAAGACTCTAAAGAAGAGTCAAAGGCCGATGATGCGCGGCAGGATCCCGTCCCCATCGATCTGCAGGATGCCGACCGATGGCTCCTCGTACCTGCGCAGGTGGCGGGCGACCTGCAGCCACCACCACTCGAACCACCCTGGCTTTTGCGCGAGGCGCCGCTTGGTCGTCGCCGGATTCCACTGGTGGACACCGCCCGGGTTGAACAGCAGCGCGCCGTCGACCCTCTGCGAGTGCGCGCGGTGCGTGTGTCCATAGACGATCACATCCGCTTCCGGAAACCGGCGCCTCAAATGCCGAGGCAGCCCGCTGTGCGGGCGGAAGTAGCCGAGGCTCAGCGTCCACAACAATGTCTGAGGTTCCTCGATCCACCGCGATCTGTCGCCGTGGACGACCACGATGCGCTTGCCCTCCACGGTCAGCTCGCGGGTTACAGGAAGCGACTCAAGCGCGCCGTCGTGATCGCCGCGCACGGCCTCGACGGGCGCGATGCCCGCCAGCTCGGCGAGCGTCGAGGCCTCGTTCACGTCACCCGCATGAAGGATGACCTGGACGCCATTCAGGACTTTGAAAATCCCCTCCGGCAGCCGGTCCAGAAACTCAGGGCAGTGAGTGTCCGCGACGACTCCGACGAGGGTAGTCATGCGGCTCGCGCTTCGGCCGGCGACCGGCGCATGGTCAGCAGGACGGCGAGCGGCGCCAGGCTCAACGCGGCGGCAATTCCGAAAACGGCGATCTGGCCCGATCCGAATGCCGCGCCACCGATAACCGGTCCGATGACCCCGCCGATGTAGAACGGAAACAGGATCTGGCCGAGCACGGCGCCCCGCCGCTCAGGGCTCACGGTCGTGGCCATCACCGCCATGCTCGCGGTCAGGATGGCCGCCGCGCAAACGCCGTTGGCGAGCAACGCGATTGCGAACACCGGCAGCCAGTGGCTGAGCCCGGCGATCAAGAGAGCCATTGACGACCCGATCGAGGTGAGGCTGAGCACCGCCACGTGGCCGAACCGCTGCATCGCGATGCCCCACAACGGTGACGACAGGGCCTGGCCCAACCCCACCGCGGAAAGCACCACGCCGACCGCCGTCACTGCGTCGCCCGGCGCCAGGCGCGAGATGTAGATCGGGACGTATGGCAGCATCGCCCACATCCCTATCTGCGCCGCGGTGGTGGCCAGAAACAGACGCCACAGCAGCGGCTTACTTGCGATCTCCGCGAGAGCGCCGCGAAAAAGGCTCAGGACGCGCACGTCGTCGGGTCGTACATGTTCGCCCTCGCGCATGAACACGGCGAGGAGCAGCGCCATCAGCACAGACAGTGCCGCGTCGACGAGCAGCATGCCGCGCACGTCGACGAGGTGGACCAACAGCGCACCGAGGATCGGACCCACCGCGCGGCCGGCAGGCGATCCCGCGCCGACTATGCCGACCGCGAGCGCCAGACGCTGCTTCGGCGGCGTCGACGCCTGCACTGCCAGCATCACGCCGGTGTTGCCGAGGATGAACCCGCTCAACGAGTTGAAGGCCAGGGCGGCCCACGGCGACGTCGAAAACGCCCAGCCCGCAAACACCACGGCTTCCAGCACCGCGCTGCGGACGATGATCAGCTTCCGGCTGTAGCGATCGGCCAGCACACCCCAGAACGGCGCGAGGGGGAGTGCAAGGATCCAGCCCAGGCTCGAGATGGCCGCAATCCAGCGCGGGACTTGGTCGGGTGGGACGTGCAGCTCGCGCAAGTAGAAAGGCGTGTAGGCGGTGAGCTGGTTCCACGACATGCTCTCGACGAGGAGTGTCGCGGCGAAGAGGAACGCGAGGACGGCCCATCCCGAGCCGTCGCGAAGCTTGTCGGCTACTTGATGCCCGCCGCGACCAGTCCGGCCGCGTGCGCGGCCGACGCGTCCTGCCCCATGTCCAGCGCCTGGAGGGCCGCGGTCGCGAAAGCGTGGGCCCTGTGCTGGTCGAGGTTGAGGTCGATGTTCGCGAGCGAGAACCAAGCGCAGTACGTCTGGCGCGAGTAGCTGACATTTTCGGGCGGCCGGCTCATCGCCGCGGTCGCCCACTGCACGGCGGTGGCGACGTCCTTGCCGCTGGACAGGGCTTTGAACGCGCCCTGCGCCGCGGCATGGCATGCGCTCGCGGGGGCTCCCCCACGCTTGGCCCACGCGAACCACTCCGCGTACGACCGGTCCTCAGGGGTGGGACCGGGTTCCACCTTTCCGTGCGGCCCCGACTTGGATTTCTGTTCGACGACCTCCCAGGTGGACTGCGCAGACGGCCCCCTCGCTGCCGCCGGAGTGGCCGGCGTGGCCGGAATCTGCGCCACTGGAAGGTGGCCTACGCCTGGGGCCGGGGCGGGGATGGGCTTGGGAGTCGGCGCCGGCGCGGGCTGCGCCGCCGGCTGGGCCGTGGTGTGATGGACCTGCTCCTTGGGCGAGAACCAGGTCGGCGTCCCGGGTTCCGCCGCCAGTGGCACCCTGGGCGCCCACGCCGGGACAGGAAGCGGGTCGGATCCCTGGACCTTCGGCGCAGGCGTCGCAGGTTCCGCTTTGGGTCCGGGCGCCCACGCCGGGCGAGCCGGCGGGCCCGACTGCGCGGGTGCCACCGTCTCCGGCTCGGGTGGGGCGGCTTTCGGCTCGGGTGAGGCGGCCTTCGGCTCGGATGCGAATGCATTCGGCTCGGGTACGACGGCCTTCGGCTCGGGTACGCCGGGCTTGGGCTCGCCCGCGACGGGCCTTGGCTCGGGTGTCGCAGCCTTCGGCGCGGGTGCAGGCAGCGTCGGCTCCGCCGCCCCCGGCGAGAACGAGTCCGGCCAGCTCGGGATGGCCTGCGCCGGCGTCGCCGGCTCCTCGAGCTCTGACGGCGGCGGCCACGCAGGCATCGCTCTTTCCGTCGGAGGCTCGGGAGGCCAGATGTCGGTCTCTTGCGGTGGCGCGGGGGCTGATTCCGACGCGGGAGGCCAGGTCGACTTCATAGCGTCAGCCGCGACCGCCCTGATCGGCTCGGTGAGGGGAGACTCCAGCGGCGGCTCAGAAGCCAGCGGCTCGGCCACCGGCTCGCCAACAGGCGGCTCGGCAGCCGGGGGCTCTGCAATGGGCGGCTCCGCAACCGGCGGCTCCGTGATCAAAGGCTCGGCGGCGGCGACGCTTTCCTCGGCCTCGGCCGTGTCAACCGCCGCGACCGGCTCCTCCGCCACGGCTGGGTCGTCGGTCTCGGGGATCGGTTCCTCCGGCGCGGTCGGAACGGTCGTCGCCCACTCCGGTGTCGTGCCGGCCGAATCGCCGTTCACCGAGTCGCCGTTGGCCGATGACTCGGTCTTCGACCAGTCCGGGTCGCCCTTCTGCATCGGCAGGGCGGGGAGCGCCTCTTCGTCGTCGGGCGGGGCATCAGCGCCTGCGCTGTTCTCGGCGGGTTCTACCGGCACCGTGTGCGCCCAGACGGGCGTGGTCTCGCTGGTTGGAACAGCGGGGACCGGCTCGTCGGAAGCGTCTTCCGGAGGCGTCGAATCGTTGGCTGCTGAGGGCTCGGTCTCCAAATCGAAGTCAGTCTAACTTCGGTTTCTGATCTTGTACCCAGGTTCAGGCGAAGACATGTTTCAGAGCGTCTTCGGGCAGGGGGTCGGGCTGCTGCTCAGCCCAGTCGGCCGCATCCGAGGCCTCCGCGTCGCACGCCGCCCGCACCTCGGCGGCGCCCTGCTCCGTGATCCATCCACGCTCGACCAGCCATGCGCCGAAGCGGACGATCGGGTCGTGTCGCGCGGCCTCGTCCAGCTCGTCCTTGGTGCGGTATTTCAGCTGGTTGTCTTCGGACGTGTGAGAGTTGATGCGCCAGATCTTGGCGTCGATCAGGGTCGGCCCAGCGTCGCTGCGGGCGCGCGCGACCGCCTCACGGCACACCTTGTAGCACGCCGGCACGTCAGTTCCGTCCACAGTCACACCTACGAGGCCATAGCCGGCGGCACGGTCGGCGACGTCCGGGTTCGCCATCTGCAGGCGGATCGGGACTGAGATCGCGTAGCTGTTGTTCTCGCACACGAACACGACAGGCAGCTTGTGCACAGCGGCAAAGTTCACTCCCTCGTGGAACTCGCCCTGGCTTGTCGCGCCGTCACCGAACGTGCACAGGGTGACGGTGCCCTCGCCTTTCAACTTCGCCGCGTACGCGATGCCAGCGGCCTTCGGGATCCAGCTCGCGACCACCTGGGAGACAGGCGCGATCTTGAGCCTGGGATAGCTGTAGCAGCCACCCGGCAGGTTCCGGCCCGCGGAGAGGGGATCGCCCGCCTTGGCGAAGACCGCGAGCATCCACTCCTTCATCGTCAAACCGCGCACGATCGCGTTGGCAAGGCCGCGATAGTGCGGCACCAACCAGTCGTCGGGTCCAATCGCCGCAGTGGAAGCGACCTGGATGCCTTCATGGCCGCGGCTTGAGCCGACGAATGGCGCACGCCCCTGCTTGACCAGGATGTGCATGCGGTCGTCGAGCGCTTTGGCCATGCACATCCACCGATGGAGGTTCAGGTACTCCGCGCGTGTCTTACTGTCCGCGCGAGTCGTTGTCGCCATCAGGCGGTCAACGCCCTCGCGATGTCCACCACTTCGTCGGCCGTGAGTCCCATGCGGTTGAGGTGATCGTAGTACCGACGGTGGAATTCCGAGAAGTCGCTCCGCTCAGCGCGCTCTTCGCGCACCCGCTTGACTTCGGCGAGCACCTTGGCCACCAGCTCAGGCTCGGGCCGGATGCCGGCGTGGCGCAGCGCGTGCTCGATGACGAGCGCCCCCGAATGCTTGCCGTAGACGTAGGTGATCTCGGCGCCGAGGTCGGAGGGCGGCAGGAACTGGTAGATCGCCGGATGGATCAGCATCCCGGCCGTGTGGATGCCCGACTCGTGGCTGAACACGTTCAGTCCGATGCCCGGTTCGGTCGGCTGCACCGGCACGCCGCTCATCCGCTCGAGCGCGCGAGCGAGGGTGCGCAGCTTCTCGTACTTGAATCCGGGAATCTCGATCCCGAACAGGTAGCGAAGCTGCAGCAGGACCTGGTGCATCGGCGCGTTACCTGTCCGCTCGCCGATGCCGTTGACGCTCGTCGTGAAAACCTCGGCCCCCGAGCCGAGCGCCGTCACAGTGTTCCAGGCGCCGAGGCCGAGGTCATTGTGGAAGTGGACCACCAGCGGCGCGTCCGGGGCGGCCGCCTTGATCGCCGGAATGTACTCGCGGACCGCGAAAGGCGAGTAACAGCCCACGGTGTCTGGCGTCGAGGGCCTGGTGCCTCCCGCCTTCAGGCCCTCGCGATGGATCTCCGCTATATAGTCGACGTCGGCCCGGCTGCCGTCCTCGCCCCCGAACTCTATGGAGGTCGCGCCCTGCTCGCGCGCGTACTTGATCGCCTCACACATCATTCGCAGGTTCGCCTCGCGGTAGTACGAAACCGGCAGCTCCAGCCACTCCGACTCCGGGATGCCGTCGCGATGGAGCAGCGTCTTGCCGAGCTTGTACTTGACGTGCAGGTCGGACGCCGAGGTGAAGATGAAGTAAGTCACTTCGTCGCGTCGATAGCCGAGTGAATCGATCACGCGCATCGTGGCGTCGATGTCGCCCCGCGTCGAACGCATCATGCACACGACTTCGAGATCCGGCCTCAGCTCGCCGCGCTTGCGACCACCGAGCACCAGGCGAAGCGTCTCGCGTTCGCCCTCGGAGACCGAGGGAAACCCCACGTCCATGATGTGGACCCCGATCTCTGAGAGCATCCGGGCGAGCTCGTATTTGTTCTTCGGGGTGATGGCGACTCCGGGCATCTGCTCGCCGTCGCGCAGCGTGTCGTCGTAAACGCGGATCTTCTCCGCCGGTGGGAAACTCAGGTCGTGGGAGAACCGCTTCGGGTCGCGAGCCAGCTCCTCGAGCGGCTCTTGAAGCTCGACGGGTTTCTCATCCACGTGTCGTTGCCACACGCCGGCGCTCTTCGAGCTGCTTGCGCACCCATGGCACGAGCCCGCCCATGCGCAGCAGATCGTTCATGAATTTCGGAAAAGCCTCGGCGCGGTACTCGTCGCCCTTGGTGAAGTTGCGGATCACGCCTTCCTCGAGGTCGACTTCGAGCTCGTCGCCATCCTCCACAGCCTCGGCGGCCTGCGGAGACTGGAGGATGGGGTAGCCCATGTTGATCGCGTTGCGGAAGAAGATGCGCGCGAAAGAGTCTGCAATGACCAACGAGACTCCCGCACCGCGGATCGCGACCGGCGCGATCTCCCGCGAAGAACCGCAGCCGAAGTTCGAGCCGCCGACCAGGATGTCACCCTGTGCGACCTGCGACGCCCAGGTGTCGCGTTCCGGCACCCCTTCCATCGCGTGCTTACCGAGCTCCTTCTCATCGAGCGAGTAGATCGCGTACTTGGCCGGGATGATCTGGTCGGTGTCGATGTTGTCGCCGAACTTCCATGCTCGGCCGCGGACGACCTTGGGCAGTGTCACGGCCAAACCCCCGGATAGTCCGGACGAACGCGATGGTCCGGCTGCGAAAGCCCCGGATAGTCCGGACTATCCGGCATGGTGCCCACGCGCGTCATCTGAGCGCGGCCGGCATCTTCTCGAGGACCTCGGTCGGGTGACTGATCACTCCGGTCACCGCGCTCGCCGCGGCCACGGCCGGGTTGGAAAGATAGACCTGCGCCTTCGGGTGCCCCATGCGGCCGGGAAAGTTGCGGTTGGTGGTGCTCAGGCACACCTCCCCATCACCCAGCACGCCCATGTGGCCGCCCAGGCATGCGCCGCAGGTGGCGGTCGTCCA
>Ga0070707_100002871_pt1 | contig 16405 bp, 41 predicted proteins | sample KBSK5502metaG_FD_65468 | JGI IMG/M metagenome (GOLD analysis project Ga0070707, IMG submission 65468) | Corn, switchgrass and miscanthus rhizosphere microbial communities from Kellogg Biological Station, Michigan, USA - KBS K5-50-2 metaG | ecosystem: Host-associated > Plants > Roots >... | reverse complement strand
CAGCATGTCGCCAGCTGGTCGAAGGACCCGTCGACACAGACCGGCGCGGTGATCGCGTCCGGCCGACGTGTGTTGTCGCTCGGGTATAACGGCTTCCCGCCCGGCATCGCGGACAACGAGCGGTTGCATGACCGGGCGCAGAAGTACCCGATCATCGTACATTGCGAGCGCAACGCGGTGGTCAATGCGCTTGCCTCGGTGGATGGCGGGACGCTCTACACGTGGCCGTTTGGCAGCTGCCTGCCATGCGCCAGCCTCATGATCACGGCCGGCATCCGCCGCGTTGTCTTCCCGGCGACGCCGGACGAGCTGAGAGCACGCTGGGGTGACGAGCTTGGGCAGGCAGCGGCGCTCTATCGCGAGGCCGGCGTGGAGGTCGTCGCCCTGTGATCCTGGTCGGGATCTCCGGGAAAATCGGCAGCGGCAAAGACGTCATCGCGAGCTATCTCGCACGGGAGCACGGCTTCGTGCGGGTGGCGTGGGCGGATGCGCTAAAAGATGAGGTCCGCAGCCGCCTGCGCCAGACCGTCCGTCGGATCACGATCACCGACGAGGTCACCGGCGCCCTGGCCTCGATCCCTGACGAGCTGCGCTGGCACACCGATCGAGACCAGGACGAGGCGTGGTGGGACGCGCGCCTGTTCTACGCGCTCTGGATCAACCGCTCCCCGATTGTCCGGTCGCTCTTGCAGGAGTGGGGGACGGACCTCCGCCGCGCGGACCAGCCCGGCTACTGGCTCGACGCCTGGGAACGCCGGGTGCGCAAGCTCTATGGCGATCTGGACAGTCCAGGGCTCAGAGTCGTCGTCCCCGACACCCGGTTCCCGGATGAGGCTCAGCGCATCCTGACGCTCGGGGGCCGACTGATCCGCGTGAACCGGCCCGGCCACGAGTCCCCGGCCGCCGGGCATGAGAGCGAGACCGCGCTGGACGGCTGGACCCGCTGGGACGCCGTGCTCGAGAATGCGGGGACGATCAGCGACCTGGAGGCGCAGACCGCAGAATGCTGGCGGCAGTGGAGCCTCGCCCCGCGACTCCGCCATCTGGCCACGCTCACCGTGCACGGAGACGCCACGCCAGAGGAGCGCCGGCGGCTGGCCGATCTGCTGTCCGCCAAGGCGTGCGAGCTGCTGAAGGGCGAGCCGATCGGTGCTGAAGTGAAGTTCTCCGCTTGATGTTCCACGAGTAACGCCCAGCTAACGGCCTTGTGGTAAGACTGCCGTCGTCCACGACGCTTTCTTCTTGACACACGCGTCGTGGGGATTATTCTCTCGCTACGATCATCGTAAATATCAAGCTCCTCGGGTCGACAGACCCCATGAAAGGGAGGCGGACCATGGCAGACCTGGTCGTGCACGAGCTCGCCGAGTTGCAGCCCATCGGCCAGACCCCGAGCACCGTCAAGCGGCTGCGTCTTGTTCGGTACAACAACGACGCCACGACGCGGCTGGACGTACGGTCCTTCACGCCAGGCCGGTATGGCTGGGGCAAGGGCGTCACCATGACGCGGGCCGAGTTCGAGGCGTTCGCGGCCCAGGTCAACGAGGTCCGGCAGGCGTTCGAGCAGCATGGGGGCAGCGCCGCGTGAAGCCGGAGCTGGCGGCGTGGCTCGAGGACAAGTCGATTCCGGTGGTCTCTCGCGAGGCGGCGCGGACCCTGGTCGAGATCTACGACCGGATCGCCCAGCTGCCGGGTCGGATCGGACAGCAGCCGGGAGAGTCCAGGCCAGCGAGTGTGGAGGCGTACATGGACGCGCTCCTGATGGTCGCGTCGGCGGCGGCCCAGCAGCATCGCCTGCGTCTCGAACAGCTCGAGACCGACCTGCAGCAGCGAAAGCGGCGATGAGCTACTTCGGCCTGGCCTGCGACCTGACCCGGGCTGTCGCCGAGCTGCGGCCGCGCTCGGACCGGTGTCCGCAGTGCGGCGGAGCTCGGGAGCCGTTGCTGGAGTACGAGGTTGATGATCCGGCGGGGCGGGCGTCGACGGAGCTGTGCCGGGACTGCTACGACCTGATCGCCGCATGAAGGTCGAGACGCCCCGGGAGGTCCTGCAGGCCGTACTCGCAGAGCAGGTGGAGCGGATCCCGCAGGAGTTGACGCGCCGGATCACCGATGCCCTGCGGGTCCGTCCAGACGTCGAACCTCGCCTGGATGTGATCCGCGAGTGGGTGACGGTCCTGACCGGCGGGGCCGGCGAGCCCTGGCAGCGGGCGCACTTGGAGGATCTGACCCGAGACGTCGCGACGATTCTAGCCGACGTCGCGGCCAAACGACAGGCCCAGCGACATGACGTGCTGGTCCAGGAGGCGCTGAAGTCGGCCGAGCTGGTGCTGGATCGGATTGCGAACCAGCATGGCGGGTTGACCCAGGGGTCCGACTGCGACACGCGAGCGGCCAGAGTGCTGATCGCGCAGGCGCTGCGTGGCTGACAAGACGCCGGCCGAGCGAGCGACGCGGATCCGCCAAGGGCTCGTGATGGCGCAATACGATCCCGGAGGTCGGAAGTCCGACGCGCTCGTCGACGCGCTGCGGGATCTGATGGCGCTGGCGCAGGCGAGTAACTGGCCGTTCGAGCTGTGCCTGGAGAAAGCGCGGGGGATGGCGGGCCAGACCAAGCCCGAGACGAAGAACCCGGCGCTGCCACCGGAGCAGCCCCTGACCGAACCGTGGCTCGACTGCCAGAAGTGCCAGCGGGTGCATCCCGAATGGGCCGTGTGCGTGACGGCGCCGCCGGGGCGGACGATTCACGTGGAGCTGGATCCGAGCGGGCGGGCGGCCGCGCACGTCCTGCCGTGGTTCGCGAAGCTGCCCACGGCGCTGGCCCAGGCCGAGCGCAAGATGACGGACCTGTTCGCCGGGGAGGCGAGCGGGTCGTGATGGACACCGGGCACAGCGGACGGAGGAGGGTGAGGATGCCCGAGGAGCTGAAGTTTCGAGTCCGTGCGATCGTTCCAATCATCGACGATGGAGGCCGGCGCGGGACCGCGACCGTCGTGCCCAAGGGCATGACCGGCGAATGTCATGGGGCGACCCGGGAAGCGGACGGCCTGCGGCTGATCGTCTACTGGGACTACGTGGCGTCGTTCGATCCCGCCCTCGATGGCAACACCGGCAAAGTCGTGCCGGGCTGGGAGATGCTCGACGTCGACCCCGCCAAGATCGAAGTGGCGTGAGCCGAAACCTCTTGCCTGGTGCTGGTGGTCCTCTACGATCTTCGTAATGGACCCCCTGACCGATCTCCGGCGGTTCCTCGAGCTGCAACGCGATGTGCGGGAAGCCGGTGGCCCGCGGCGACCGGAGTGGCGCCACGCGTCGATCGAGGGCCTGCTGCTCACGCACGGCCGGGCGTGCGCGCCGGCGGTGAAGCCAGCACGGATTCCGTGGGGCGAGCCGAAGGCGTGTTTCGCCAACGCGTTCGGGCGCCGGCTCAAGCAGATCCACGACGAGCGGCTGGTGCCGACCGGACGCTGCGAATGCAAGGAGGCGTGATGGGCACGATGCGACCGTACGGCGATGGCGACGTCGAGCGTATCGAGAAGGCGTACGCGCTCCTTGGCCGGGCCCGGGACCTGCTCAAGACTGCCGACTGTCCGAAGACCCTGCACCGAGTCCGCCTCGCGCTGACCAGCGCCGGCGGAGCGTTGCGCCACGTGCGTCACCGCCGCATGGCCGCCTCTCAGGTCGTCGGCAAGGAGCTTTTCTGATGGACGAGCCGAAACTCGGGGAGTTGCCAATCCGCGTGGCCGCCGAGCGGCATCTGGTCGAGATCAAGTACGCCGACTTCGCCCGCAACGTGATCCGCGGCCCGTTCGACTACGCGCACCCGGTGCTGGTGCCGATGTTCCTGGTCTTGCTCACGGTGCAGACCGGGGAGGTCATCACGCCGCTGCACCGGTGCGGGTACTCGCTGAACTGAGGGCGCTCTGGCATGCCGACCGGACACGAGGTGACGTCAGGGCACACCGGCAAGCAAGCTGGCTCGGGGACGCGGCGAGCTTCCCGTGGCATAGCGAGTACGAGCGGGTGTGGAGTCGGGCGCGCCGCGCCGGACTGACGACGGCGCCGCACTGGCGTGGTCTGCGACGCAAGCGCCGAGCGCGCGGACTCGAGCTTCCCGCCGGAGTCGCGCCGTACCAGAAGGGCGAGTTCGTGGAGTTCACCACGCGCCGAGACGACCGGATCACGGATCGCGAGAGCGTGCTGCAGGGCACCGTGCTCAGTGCCTACAAAGGCTGCCGGGTCAAGCTGCGACTGACCGACGGCCGAATCTGGTTCGTCCCGCCGGTGATGTTGCGCCGCGTGGCGAACGTGCCCTGCGGGGCCGCATGAAGCGCAGGCTGATCTTCAACCCGCACCTGGCGTCAGGCGAGTCGCAGTACGACTCGGGACGCCGCGTCGAGAACGTGGGACGCGCCCGATGTGGGCGGGTCAAGACCGTGGACGAAGTGGTCAGAGAGCTCCACGCGGAGCGTGAGGCGCACAGGAGCCATCCGCGCTGGATGCTCGGGGAGGCGTCCTGATGGGCCAGCAGCCTCTGGTCGGGCGCCGGATCGCCGGCGTGCGACCGATGACGAAGACCGAGATGCAGCACTTCGGCTGGGACGGCTGGGCGCCGGGGATCGTGGTCGAGCTCGACGACGGGACGAAGCTCTACCCGTCGCGCGATCCCGAAGGCAACGGGCCGGGTGCCCTGATCGGGTCGTCCGCCATTTCGAGGTTATCGGGACCGGCCAGTCGTTCGAGTCGAGCGTCCGGAAGTATCTCTCGACGGTGCAGAGCGGCCCGTTCGTCTGGCACGTGTTCGAGGTGATCTCATGACGCCGCTGACGCTGCGAGTCGGCGTCAGGACGACGGTCGAGGGCGACGTCGCCATGGGCCTGGTGGACGCCACGAGCGGGCACCAGGTCGGCTACATCACAGGGCCGTCGTTCACGATCGCCTCCGAGCGGGTCGACGCCGTCGTCGAGGCGGTCAACGTCGGGGCGAAGCTCCTCGAGCTGGCGGAGTCCAGTGACGAGCCGGTCGACTACCGCCAGGGTGATGCCCGCAGGATCGTCGAGTGGATCCGGGACGCGCTGGCCGAAGAGCGTGAGGCCCGGATGGAAGCGCGAGCCCGAGGCGAGCGCTGATGGCCAACATCAAGCGGATCCGCATCGAGGCGGTGGTGCCGTTCTGTTGGCTGGACGCCGGCAACGGGGCGGCTGATGCCGACGTCGCGCGAGTCGGCCGGCTCCTGCTCAGTCCGTCGATCGGCCTCACGCACGCCTACGTCGAGGCCGGCTGGCGCGAACATCCAGCCACGAGCGGCAAGACGGCGCTCTACCGGCTGTTCGTGCATGGCTGCGAGGCGCTGAGCTACGCCTATACGGACTCCCTGCGGGCGACGCTGACCCGGCTGGGCGCCGAGGTCGTGATGTTCGAGGTCCACGACGTGGAGGCGTGCTGATGGGCGACAAGACCGGAATTTCCTGGACGGATGCCACGTGGAACCCGATCCGCGGCTGTTCGCGCGTCTCCGAGGGCTGCCGGAATTGCTACGCCGAGGCGGTGGCCGCGCGCTTCTCGGGCAAGGGCCTGGCCTACGAGGGACTGACGCGGAACGGGAAGTGGACCGGCGAGGTCCGCGTGATTCCCGAGCATCTCGAGGACCCGCTGCGATGGACCCGGCCGCGTCGGATCTTCGTGAACAGCATGAGCGACCTCTTCCACGAGAACCTCGATGATGAGGTGATCGACCGCATCTTCGCCGTGATGGCACTGGCGCCCCAGCACACGTTCCAGGTGCTTACCAAGCGGCCGGAGCGGATGCGGGCGTACTTTAGCGATCTGCGATTCCGGCTCTCGATCATCTTCGAGTACGCGCTCATGCTGGGCAAGCTGAACGGGTACGAGATCGCGTCTCGCCTCGACAACCCACGACCCCTGGATAATGTCCACCTCGGCGTCTCCGTCGAGGACCAGCCAACCGCCGAAGAGCGGATTCCGCTGCTGTTGCAGACGCCCGCGGCGGTGCGGTGGGTGAGCTACGAGCCTGCACTAGGACCGGTAGACTTCCAATCACTCGACGGCATCGGCGGTTATCGCTACAACGCGCTTTGCCGAGGGGCGCCGTTCGGGCACTACGAGTACAATGCCGCGCTCGACTGGCTCGTGATCGGCGGCGAGTCCGGCCCCGGAGCTCGCCCCTTCGATCTCGCGTGGGCGCGATCGACGGTCGCGCAGTGCAAGGCGGCCGGCGTGTCGGTGTTCGTGAAGCAGCTCGGCGCGCGGCCGTTCGATCTGGCCGGAGACGGCATGCTCGACAGCGGTGAGCCGCCCGTGGGGAGCTACCTCGATCTGAGCGATCGCGCCGGCGCCGAGCCGAGCGAGTGGCCCGAGGACTTGCGCATTCAGGAGTGGCCGAAGTGACCGCGCTCGCCCGTGTGCTCGATCGGCTGCGCCCGCTGCTGGCCAAGCCGTCGCCGCCGGAGCTCCCCGCGCATACCGATCTCGAGCGTCTGGCCCTGTGCCTGGACTGCGGCAAGACGTTCGATCTCGAGCGCTGGCGGGCGTGCCCGGCATGCGCGTCGGGGACGTTCACCAGCGTCGAGCGGTTCTTCACCAACGAGCGGCCGGTCGCGCTGCCCTGGAAGCGGCCGACCTTGAGGGTGTCGTGAGGTTGATCGCCCAGCTCGATCCGAACGGGCAGCTGTTCACGCACCTCGACGAGGTGACCCGGCAAGATCCGGTGTTGGGACGTCGACGCGCTGTGGGCGTGGGCGCTCGCGCATCTGGACGAGGTCGAGCTGATCACGGCCGCGATGGACGGCACGCGTGTTCAGGAGACGCTGATCGCCAAAGGTACGGTGGACGTGGCCTACGCCTGCACGCTGACCCTCGAGCGGCGGGATGAGCCGATCCTGGGCATCGTGTTCCCGGATGAGACGACGGTCCTGGTCGACGGCAACACCGGATGGCGCGGCGCTGGCTCGATGGGTGCGACACGTACCATCTGATCCGCGTGCCGCTTGGGAAATGGGAGCCGTTCCTGGTCGACCTCCCAGCGGACCTCGCCCGGAAGCTACTCGCGTGACCTGGGCGTCAGGGCACGCCTCCTGGCACGCCGGTGCCGATCGGGCACGCTCGCCGATCGCCACGCTACGACTCTCGTAGACGACATGTCCACGCCCATCTTTCCCCATACTTACGGGTGCTCTTCGGTGGTCCTGGTCGCCAGTCTCGCACCGCTCTTGCATTACTTATAGGTATGGACGACACAGAAACCACCAAGGAGCGGGAGATGGCGTACGCGGTGGAGATCAAGTAGATGACCTCCGCGCTGGTCGCCGAGCTCAAGCGCGACCTGGGCGCCTACGACACCGGGGGCCTCAAGGTCGCGTCGGTGCGCAAAGCCTACCGGGCGGCGAGAGAAACCTGGTGGGCCCTGCCGCTGCCGATCTTCGAGGACGCCGTGCTCGCCTGGGCCAAGGGCATCAACGGGGTCGGGCTCGAGGACAAGGCCGACACGGACCAGGGCCCGCTGGTCGACTTCATCGAGAGCTACCTGCTCCAGGAGCTCGAGCCGCACGTGGTGGTCGAGTTCCGGGGCTCGAAGTTCCAGGTCAAGGGCGTCTCCCGCTTCGGCAAAGAGGCGCTGACCGCGCTGTGGCGGGACGGGCAGACCCTCGCCGGCAACGTGCGGGACGCGCTCCTGCAACTGCTCCAGGCGATGCCGCCGGTGCCGGAGGACGAGGCGCTGGCCCTGCAGTGCGTGAAGTTCGGCGTGGAGGGACGGTGATGGAGCTTGTGGACGACGCGCCGATCTACGTAAGCGAAGGCCGCCCGACGATGGCTCAGCTGCTGGACGAGGCGCAGCGCGAGGCCCAGGCGCTCGAGGTCCTGCCCTACGTGGGCGACGTCGAGGAGCTGGCCTGGGACGGCGACCACGTCGTGATCCAGTTCCCCACCCAGGATGAGGCGAAGGCGGCCGCGCGCCGGCTGACGGCGGCGGGCTACTGGACGGAGGTCCAGCACCGATGCGTGGTCGTGATCGCCGCGTGCGACTGCGGTGGGATCCACGCCGACGGCAGCGGGAACCCGAGGCTGTACCACGACGGCGAATGCCCCTACGGGCGGTGGATGCGAGGAGAGCTCTGATGGCCAAGGTCAACGTGCTCGGATTCTCGGAGTGTGGACTCGCGAGCTGCGACTGTGGCGCCAGGATCGTCTTTGGCGTGTCTCGGGCCAACGCGAAAGCGATGGTGGCTGCGCTGACCAAGGCCGGATTCGCGCTGGAGGCGGTGACGCTCGGTGACCTGACCGCCGAGGCCGAGCCGCTGACGTCGACGGCCCGCCAAGATTTGCTGCGCTATGTCGAGTAGCACGCCGCATGCACCGCTTTCGTTCCTGATAGACACGATGACGGCCAAGGAGGCGCGGTAATGGCGAGTCGCATCCGGTTGACGACGGTCGAGTCCGGTCGCTACCAGACCACGGTGAACGGCCAGCGGTTCGAGATGGTCAAGCAGCCGCGAGTCCCGGGCCAGCGGCCAGTGTGGGATCTCTTCCGGCTGCCCGACGAGGCGCGGACGCCGGTGCAGCAGGCCGGCACGCTGGATGCCCTGCGCAAGGCGCTGGAAGCCCAGCTGCCACCGCCCGACGAAGACGATGTGCGGACCGACGAGCTGATCGGGCTGACGACCTTGCAGGCCGATCTGGAAGCGGCCGCGGACGACGCGGCGTTCTACAAGCAGGCCACGGCGCTCCGCGCCATCCGGGTGGCCATGGCTGTCCTGCGACGTCGCCAGGATGAGCTGATCGACCAGCTCGCGGAGCAGGTCGAAGACGCCGAGCCGGCGCTATTCCCGGTGGCGCCATGAAGCGGCCGACCCGCGACGATCCCGACGTGCTCCACGCCGCGGCCCGGTCGCTGGCCGAGGCCATTCTCGAGTCCAAGCTGGACGAGCTCGCCGACCAGCTCGCCAACGCCCTGGATGAATGCGGAGATCACGACGGGTATGCGCTCGGCAAGGTGCTCGAGCGCGATGGCTGGGACGTCGACGCCGACCTGGTGGAGATCCTGAACGGGGCCTCCAGCGCGATCGGCGACGCCCACGAGGACGCGGTCGAGGCGTGGGTCCGGCGCGAGGCGATCGTGCCGGCATTCGTGATCGGCGACCGAGTGCTGGTCGACCACGTCTACGCGGATCGGACGCTCGACAACGTGTTCGCCGATCGGCGAGGCCGGTCTGGGGTGGTGAACGTCGGCACGGTCGAGATGACGATCCGCGAGGTGAACCGTGGGCGGGCGCAGTACACGGTGTATTCACTGGCGCTCGGCCATCTGACCGACGAGCAGGAAACGGAGAACCGGCGCAAGGGTGGGCGGTTCACGCCGGGCACGACCGGCCTCATCGTCGACTATGAGCGCGTGTATCAGCCGATGTGCCAGTCCTGTGGCTGCCCGAACCCGGGCGGGATCTGCGCGGTGCTGCCGTGGGCATGACCCTGAACCCGCTCGACATGCTGGCGCTCGTCGCCGCGATGGGCGTCGGCAAGACGAGGCGACCGGACGTCGCGGTCGGCCAGCCGGTCAAGCGCGAGGGGCCTAAGGTCGGCCGCAACGCTCCGTGCCCATGCAACAGCGGTCGGAAGTACAAGAAGTGTCATGGAGGTGGGTGATGACGCGTGAGTGGACGTTCTGGCTCTTCGTGGCGATCCTGACGCTGGCGACCCTCGTCGTCTCGGTCGCGATCGGCGTCGGCGTGTCGCGCTTCCTGCAGAACGATCCGCTGGCCCAGATCGGCCGGGTCGTCCGGGACGTGCAGGATGGCTTCCAGCGCGGGTACGCGCGATGAGCCGGGCGTGATGCGCGTCCGCCTGCGCACGCTCGAGGTGGACGACGACACGCGGGGCGCTGAACGCCCGCGTAGGCCAGCCTGGACTGGCGTCGCGGGCCGACCTGGTGCTCGGGGCCGAGCTCGAGACCGTCTGCGACGACTACGACCGCTCGCAGCAACCGCCCGATGAATGACTGTCACGATTCGTCCGCAGGATGGCACAGCCGGGCGGAAAGGCACGTAAGCCGTCGCGGACGACGCTCCGTGCGCGCTAAACACGCTCTGGTGAGGCCGACGTCCAGCACGCCGCGTGCATCTCTTTTCCTTCGATGAACACGACGACGACCTTCAAGGAGAACGAGATGAAACACCGCCCGTCGGACTGTAACGGTGGACACGGATGCGCCGGCCGTGAGTGCTGCTGTCCCTGTCACTTCACGAACCGGCGGCGTAAGTGATGGCCCGCGAGCCCTGGCGGATCCGACGCGATCGGCAGCAGCAGATGGCCGCCGAGCTGCGCGGGCTCGGCTACGACGTGAGCGTGTACACGATCAGCGGGACGCCGCAGTACGACGCGATGACCGTGCGGCTGCCCGGGCACCCGCAGTTCACGGAGGCCGACTTCGTGCGCCTGGCCCAGGCGGTTGGGCAGATCGAGCCGGAGCGCGCCTCGGTCGATAGCAGCGCTGACGTGGAGGCAAGCGTCGCCTTCGTGCAGACGTCCGGCCACATCGCGTGCCTGCCCGGCGTGGCCCGGTTCAACGGGAGGCGGCTGCGATGACGTTCCTCCCGCCCATGCTCGCCCACGAGCTCAAGCGACGACCCGACGCCATGACCTCGCCTGAGTATGTGGCGGAGCCCAAGATGGACGGCGAGCGCCTGATCGCGTGCGTCGAGAACGGTCGCACCGTGGCTGCGTGGAGTCGTCGCGGCCTGCCGCAGCTGGGGACCAAGCAGCTGCGGTGGTTGGCGGACGTGGCGTGGCCGATCCAGTCGGGCCTGCTCGATGCCGAAGCGATTGCCGGCGATGGCCGCTCGATGGCGCAGGCGACGGCCGCGGCCGCGGAGTCCAAGGCGGGCCTGGACTACGGCCTCGTCGTCTTCGACGTGCTCGAGCTGGATGGCGAGGACCTGACCTCGCATCCCCTCACCGAGCGCCGGCGGCGGCTGGAGGCCGTCTTTGCGAGCTGGTCGCATCCCCGGATCACGTTGGTCCCGCAGTGCGACGACGCGCAGGCGCTGTGGGATCTGTGGGTGGTGGGCCAAGGTGGGGAGGGGCTCATGCTAAAGCTGCAGACAAGTCGCTACCTGCCGGGGAAGCGCTCGGAGTCGTGGCTCAAGGCGAAGATCGAGGTGGACGTCGATGTCGTGATCACGGGCGTCACGGAGAAAGCGACGTGGAACCGCACCGGCTACAAAACCGGGGAGTGCGGGCTGACGTACGGCTATTTCGACGAGGTGCGGCGCCAACTCGTGACCGTGGGGCAGGGCATCAAGGTTGGCTCCCGGGCCGAGCTGGAACCGTTCGTCGGCCGCGTCTGCGTCTGCCTCTGCAACGGCGTCACGAAGAGCGGCGCGATGCGCCACGGCCGCCTGAAAGCCTGGCGCGGTGACAAGAGCCCCGAGGATTGTGTGATGGAGGTGGCCTGATGGGCTGGGACGCGTACGCCACGATGCCGGACGGCCAGGACGTCGAGCAGGAGTGGACCGAGTCGGAGAACGGCCACTTGCCGACCGATCCGCGGATCCGCGAGGCGTTCGCGGCGGCGGTGCGTCGGGCCCGGGCCATGGTCCAGGAGCTCGGCGACCCGGAAGGCGTGATCGACGGGTTCCTCGAGAACGCCGCGCTGGACTGCTCGGCGTGCGCCCAGGTGCTCGAGAAGGCGACGGGCCGCTCGGCGTACGAGCCGCTGCGGTGGTCGCCCGAGGACGTCCAGGAGCTGGCGCGGACGGCGGTGTTCCCGAAGGCGAGCGATCATCTGCACCCGTGGGCCGTGGCGTCGGCGTGGGAGTTCCTGACGACGTGCGCGGCGCTGGGCCTGGGCATCCGATTCTCCTGGTGACGTCGCCGGTGTGGTCTACGATTCTCGTAACGGAGGAGAGCTGATGCGATTCCGACCGATCCATTGCCCGGAGTGCGGACAGCGCGCGACCGGGACCGTCGAGAACCTGTCGGGTGTCGCCCAGTTCCTGCCGCCCGACCAGAACGGTGAGATCGAGTACGACGGCTACACGGAGGTCAACTGGGACACCCAGGAAACGGTGACTGATGCCAAGGGCCGGACGAACCTGACGTGTCCCGATGGGCATGAGTGGTTCGCCCGGGAGCTGGCGCCGAACGCGAAGGTGTCGTGATGGCCGCCGCGATCGTGTGCGGGAACCCGATCGACGGGCTCGAGCTGATCGGCCCGTTCGATGACTTTGAAGCCGCGACCGAATATGCGGAGCGGGAGATCGACGACGACTGGTGGGTGACCGAGCTGTATCTGCCGGTGGCGCGTGATGCGTAAGACGTTCACCGCGACGCTGGAAGCCGAAGGGCCGACCGAGGAGGCAGTCACAGGCGTCGTCGAGTACGTGTTCGGCAGCGACCTGCGTGATCGGGACTTCGGCGCGGTCGAGCTGATCGGCAAGGGCGTGTGCGATGGCGACGCCGTCGCCGAGCTCGCCGAGGCCCGCGCCACGATCGCCCGCCTGAACCGCCGCTGCCAGGCGGCCGAGTCCGGGCTGCTGGCGAAGTCGACGTCGGTCCGGTTCAAGAGCGCGATCGAGCAGGCGCTGCGTCAGCAGTTGGATGACGAGCGGCGGAAGATCCGCGCGCTGCGGGCCGCGCTCGACGACCTGCTGAACACGTGCGAGCTGAACATGGACGAGATGGAGCCGGCGACGCTCAAGACGATCGAGCGGATCCGCCCGCTGGTGCAGCGCGAGGTGTAGATGCCGAGCCGGGAGAAATGGACCGCGGCGCGAGCTCGAGTGCGGCGACGCGTGCCGCATGGCCGGAGCCCGAAGCGCTGGGTGGCGATCGCCGTCAGCCTGTATCGCGACCAGCTGGCCTGGCTCGACGCCCAGGCCCGCCAGGCGACCCGGCCCGAGCGGCAGCCGCCCAACCGATCGGCGGTGATCCAGCGGTTGATCGACCACGCGATGAAGCGCGAGGAGGCGTAAATGCCGACGTTCGTGGCGACCGTGAAGCACCTTGTCAAGGCGAAGGGCCAGCACGACATCAGCGCGCTGTTCGAGGAGGACGCCGACGACCTTCCGCCGGGCCTCCTGCCGGTCGCCTTCAAGATCACGCGGGTCGAGCGCGTGCGCCTGTCCGATTACCTGAAGCGACGCAAGGCGCGCTCAGCGTGAGCCTTGGTGGCCCCGCCTTCGCGGCCGCGCTGGTCAAGGCCGGCGTGAAGCCGCGCAAGGTCGTCATCGACGTGCTCAAGCTGGCGTCGGGCTCCAAGGCCGCCTGCATCAAGGCGGCGGAGGAGATCGAAGCCGCTCTGAATGACGTGCCGTACATGGAGCTGGGCGAGGGCTACGCCGATCATGTCCGCGAGAATGCGCTGTCGGATCTCGGGACGTCGTTCGAGGAGCGCTGTACCGAGGCCGCCGGGTGGCGGATGGGCGAGCTGCGCAAGGAAAAGGAAGCGGCCGAGAGCCGGTGCGAGGCGCTCCAGGGCCTGCTGAACGTCGAGCGGAGCCAGCTCGAGGCGTCGCTGGTCGACTTCGGCAAGGAGCGCCAGCTCTGCAACGACCTGAGCGACCTGCTCGAGCGCGCCCGCTGGGAGGCGTCCGAGAACGACCGCGTGCTGCGGAATGAGATCGCGTCACTGCCAGGCCAAGCTGGATGCCCAGCGTCCGGTGGACCGAGTGGAGATCGAGCTGTGAAGGGGAGATCTGAGTCACGGCTCGTCACTTCTTCTGGCGCAGGATGCCGGCCGGGCACTGGGCTTGACGTCCGTCGCCGGCGCACGCAAGATCTTGCGTCTCTACGAGGATCGTAGGTGCACGCCGCTTGCACCTCTATATCTCGATGGACAAGACGACGACCGAGGAGGTGGCGATGGACAGCGGGTGGTCGACCGATCCGGACAGTTGGACGATGCCATGCGGTTGCTCCGGCCGACGCCAGCATCGAATGTTTCGCGGCCAGAGCCAATGGCGCGTGACGGTGACGCCGTGCCCGACGCATCAGACGCCCGAGCAGCCGCGATGAGCGACGAGACGCGCGCTCCGAAGCCGGCGCCGTTCCCGGTGGGCACGAAGGTCCGCTACGTGGGCACCCGCAAGTCAGGATGGGTCGGGCGCGACGGCGTGTCGCATCCGATCCTGTACCCGGGCGTGGTCCACGAGATCGTTCGGGTCAAGCCAGGTCGCCGGGGCACGGGTCTCGTGATCGCCACCGACGAAGACGGCGACGAGATCATCGACCGCACGCAGGATGCGTACTCCGTCTGGACGTACACCGACGACTCCGGGCGCGAGCAGGGCCGGGTCATCTGGCCGGCCGACGCGCACGAGTGGGAGATCGCGTGACCGTCAAGATCCTGGTCACCGGCGAGCGCGGCGGGCAGTCTTGGGAATACGGGATCGACCGTCAGACGAACGCCCCGGTGGTCCGCGTGGTCGGTGGGCCCTGGAAGATGCTGCATCCGCCCTGCGCGAGCTACCGGGAGGCGTGTGCGACGCTCGGCCGGATGGTGCCGGAGCTGACGCACGCGAAGTTCCTGGTGCCGCGCGATGACCGGAATGCCGCTCAGCTAGCCAGTGAGTTCCGGGCCCGGCAGGAGATGGCCGCGTTCGACGTCGAGATGGCCGAGCGGACCTCGGAGGAGCGGGAAGCGGCGGCGCAGGCCATGCACGCGGCCTACGCGCCGGGACGGCGGTCGGCATGAAAGCCTGCGGCCTGACGAACGTCTGCCCGAGCTGCGGCGTAAAAGAGCGTTGCGACGCCGTCCATCTGTCCGGGCGCCACGCCCACGGCACGTGCTGGGGCTGCATGAGCAGGGTGATCAAGCGCCGCGACGCGCTGATGGCCGATGGCCAGAGTCGTCACGACGCCGAAGCGGCAGCGCTCGCCGAGCTGCGGGCGGGCACGCTGTGAAGATCGGTTTCTCGGGCACCCAATACGGGATGACGGGACCGCAGCAAGCAGCGGTGTTCCTGACGATCGACCGGCTTGCTGCGGAGGTCGAGCTGCATCACGGTGACTGCGTGGGCGCCGACGCCGAGATGCATGAGCAGGCGCGGCGGCTGCGCTTCCGCGTGGTGATCCACCCGCCGGCGGATCCGAAGAAGCGGGCGTTCTGCCGGGACGCCGACGAGGTCCGACCCGAGCGCCCGTACCTCGAGCGCAACCAGGCGATCGTCGACGCGTGCGATGTCCTGATCGCAGCGCCGGCGGGCGTTCGCCCCGTGATGCGCTCCGGGACGTGGTCGACGATCCGGCGCGCCGAGAAGAAGGGCATCCCCATCTTCGCGTATGGGCCCGACGGCTCGCGGCTTTCTCTTGACCCACCGCCGGTGTCTGCCACGATCACGACGATGAAATCAGGAGGCCACGCATGAAGCGGGCTCGGCGCGCGGTTCCGATCCTTGTGTCGTGGATCTACAACGACGCCGACGAGCAGGGCTGTCACGGGTTCCAGGAGATCGTCCTGGCGACGGCGGCCGAGGAGCGGCAGATCCGGGAGCGGCTGACGAAGCTGACCGACGAGGAAGTCGACCCGCGGACGCGGTCGCTGGCGCCGCTCTTCGACCTGTATGTGGGGCCGATCCAGACGGCGCCGACGCCGTTCGCGGCGTTCATGAAGAGCCTGAGTGCGAACGACTACATCGCGACGGCGGAAGCGGCGCTGGCCGATCTGCCGGACAAGGAGGACTAGCCATCTCGCATTACAGCCAGGGGTCGACAGAGCTCAGGGATTGTGAAGCATTAGTTCTGGCGCTGCAGGAGCTGGGGTTCGAGCCCCAGGTGCACGTCGATGCGCAAGCCCTGGAAGGCTACGAAGGCCGCAAGCGCCCGGAGAAGGCGCACATCATCCTGCCCCGCCGCCAGGTGGGCAGTGGCTCTAACGACCTGGGGTTCGTGATTCAGCCTGACGGGTCCATCACGGCCATCGTGTCCGACTTCGATTCGCATCGGTATGGCGCGACGTGGATGGGCGAGCTGACGCGGCTGACCACGATCCACACGCTGCTCAAGGCCGCCAAGAAGAAGAACCGCAAGGCCGAGCGGATCCGGGACGAGGTCACGGGGAAAGAGAAGGTCCGTGTCTATGCCTAAGCGCTATCGCGTGGCCGTGCTGATCGAGGTCGAGGCGGCGAACTTCAAGGACGCTGTGGAGTACGTCGGCGACTTCATCGCGAGCTCGCACGAGCAGAACGACGACGCGGGGCTGATCGAGTCGACCGAGGTCGTGGGACAGCATCCCGTGGAGGTGCACTGATGGCCAGAAAGTATGCGGATTTCACGCCGAACGCCGACGGGACATACACCGTCGACGCGGTCGGGTTCGAGGGACGTGGCTGACTCGCGTTCACCCAGCCTCTGGAAGAGGCGATCGGGAAGGGCGCGGTCCAGCGGACGATGAA
>Ga0070707_100002869_pt1 | contig 16410 bp, 30 predicted proteins | sample KBSK5502metaG_FD_65468 | JGI IMG/M metagenome (GOLD analysis project Ga0070707, IMG submission 65468) | Corn, switchgrass and miscanthus rhizosphere microbial communities from Kellogg Biological Station, Michigan, USA - KBS K5-50-2 metaG | ecosystem: Host-associated > Plants > Roots >... | reverse complement strand
CGACTTGACCGCAACCTCTGACTACGAGGTCACGACCCATGCTCAGAATCGTCCATCCCCGTCCACCGGGGCAAGGAACCGATCCGCCCCGTCGGCGGCGCGGCCCCTCGCCCGTCCTCTCCCTGACCGTCGAAGAGACGCGGCACTTCCGCGCCTCCCTGAAGAACCTCGCCCGGGCCTTCGGGTCGTGGGGCTGCCTCGCCTCCGTCATCGGCATCCCCGCCGAGACGCTCCAGCAAGCCATCGGCCCCCGTCGGCGTCCGTCGGGCGTGCTCGTCATCCGCGCCGCGCAAGCCGCGGGGATGAGCGTCGAGGCCATCATCGGCGGGCAGCTCTCCCCGGTCGGGCGCTGCGAGACTTGCGGCTCACGGGTCGGCGACCGCGCAGAAAGGCGGCCGTCATGACCTGGGAACGTTCAGCGCTGCCAGATCGCGGCGGACCGTTGGGGCTCCTCGACCCCGACCCCACCGGAGCGCTGCCCAAGGGCGCCACGGTCATCGATGTCCTCGCGTGGGCGCTCATGACGCCCGGAAGCGATGACGTCGTGTCCGGCATGGTGGACGCCGTGAGCCGCGAGTTGACCGCGCTCGCCACCGCGCAGGACCAGCCGACCGCCGATGTCCTGACCATGCTCGGGCGTCGCCTCGACGCGGCCATGCTGCTCCTCAAGTGGGCCGACAACCGCGCCAAGATGCCGGACGATGACGACCTGGAAGAGACCAAGGACGCCGCGCCCGACGAGCCTCCGCCCGAAGGTGGCGAGACATGAGCGGCAAGCGACGTAAGCCGAAGCTCGCCCCGCTCTTCATGCTGGGCACCGATGGCGAGGTCTACGCTTGCTGCCCGGCGCCGCTGCCGCCGACACGCTTCGTTCGGGACCCCCAGATGATCCTCGCCATCCGCCTGACCCAACGCGAGAGGGATATCGCCCTCGACGCGCTACAGGTCGGCGTCAAGGAAGCCGCGCGGACGCTCACCGGCATCCTCAAGCCCGACGCCTGATCCCCCTCCAGTCCTGCCCATCGGAGCCCGCCCCCCTCATGGTGAGGCGGGCTCTTTCATACCTACAGGTATGTCCGTATCCTCTAGATCGTACCTGTATACGCAACAAATGCGCCTGGCGCGTTTGCACAGGACAAGTCGCCGACTTAATGGTCTGGCGACGCCCAATAGGGGCGAGGAGCCGGATGGTCAAGATCCGGACTCCTCTAGCGCCGGCATACTCACGGCGTGTGGCTAAGCTGCGCGCTCAGGGGAGCCTTGTCAAGGCCGACGTGCGTCACCTGTATCATGGTGCAATATGGCTATCAAACCTGAGGAAACACTAAAGCTTTCGCCGGAAGACATCAAAGAGGTCGATAAGTGCGAGAAAAAAATTGATCAGAACCTTAGGGAGCGCACCACGGCTGGATCAAAGGTCGAATTCGCCCCCACGCTAAAATGGGCCGTCTCGATGGAGCTAAAGAGGCGGTACGAGGCGGCAGGGTGGACGGTGGAAGTTAAAGAGGACTCGCGCAGTAGAACGACGCACCCTTACAGCCCGGGCGACTATTACGACGTCACCATCTTCGCTTTTTCGCCAGGAAAAAAGTAGGGCGGCTAGGGCACGTCTAGACCTACGACGGTTGTCGTTGATATCTTGAGTTCGACGATGACCGTCTGGGTATCCGCGGCGAGCTTCAGCGCGTCTCTCGAAATTGAGATCAGTTCATCGCAAGCGGCGCCTGGCCCGATGGCCGCTTTAGCGGTCTCGCTCGCCGCTATCAACAGCGCTCTTCGAGCTTCTTGTAGAGAAAACTTCACATCGTAGGGAGTAGCGCTCATGGTTTGGCTCCTGCGCGCGCGGCGGGGCGCCCTGGATCGGACGCTGTCCACCGTGTTCTTGACGGAGTCCCCTGACCCTGTCAAGCGCCTTCTACAGCGTCCGCAAACTCGTCGTCGGCAGGATCGTCTCTGCGCATCCACGCCGCCGCTATTTTTACCCGCTTCGCGTCGCAGTACGCGACCACCGCCAGCCGCAGGCCCCCGCTCTTGCCCATCCCCGGCAGTGCCCAGCGAACCTTAAACGATTTGCCGCCTGCCTTTGTCCCTCCCATGGGGGATACGTTGCAGCCTTTGGTCCGACACTGCGACCCAGTGTTTATGTAGTCGCAGAAAAAGTCCTGAAACGATCGCGTCTGCTCGTTATAAGCGGCCTCGCCCATTTCGTGTCGGAACGCGACCAGATCGACGGTGGCTCTTTTCAAAACCTCCCAAGTAATCTGGTGTCTCAGTATGGTGATGACGGGAGCGGGCTCGCCGCTTACCACGGCTTACCCGTCTCGTCGTCCGCGCCATCAAAAATCGCCCTAAGATCGTCGTCCGCGGAATCCTTCAGCCACGGATCTTCTTGAGCGATCTGCTGCATGGCGATAGACATGTTGATTGGCGCGGGGGCATTCTTTTTCGACTGCCCCTTTTCAAAGGCGATTCGCCAGCCGGGATTTTGATGCGACAGATGAGAGACTGCCGCCGCGGTCTCTCCAGCGACCGCGGACGCAACACGGGCAGCGAGGCCCCGCAAGTGGTCGTCCATGTAGTGGTAGGATTCGCGTCCGCTCACGAGCACGACGGGCTTGTGCATCCCTTCGTCGTCCTGTCGAAGAAGACCCAGTTCCGCCAGATCCCCAACGAGGCGCTCTTTGTAATCATTCATCACCGGGCCTTGCTTTAGCGCCACGTACACATTCTTTGTGATCGTGGCCCCCGTGTCGCGCAGCGCGGCGAGGTCGAGATAGAACAGCGCCTTGTTCAGGTTGGTGATCTGCATGCGCCGCCCAGGAGCGTTCTCCAAGAGGGCGACGGTGGCCTCGATCAGTCTCTCCTGATTTTCTCGCTCTTCTACATCCATGAAAGCCCTACCTCCCCACAGGTTACACATTTGCAAACCTGAACGGAAGTGCAAGGCGGAGGAGACAAAAAATGTCATCGGGCTTGGTGCCCCAAGGATGAAATTTTGCATTCTATTCACTTGTTTCCGTGCACGCGCGCGGGACGTAGGCCCGGAGGCGAGCGCGATGGTCGACTGAAACCTGTCGGTGCTCGTTGCTCTTGACTCGATCGCCGTCTTATGCAGTAGATCCCGTTGTACAGCGTCAACACGGTAAACGTCAACCTTGCCTAGGACAGTCGGTGTCCTACCTGCCGAGCGATCCGAGCGGCAAAACAAGCCGTTAGGCGTATTATAAGGCCCTAAACGAAAGCGCCCCGGGAGAGTTGGTTCCTCTCCCGGGGCGCGAGAACCGAGCGGTTTGGGCCGCCCTGTCCTGCAACGCGGAGCATGGCCCATGCCGCCCGAGAGAGGCAAGGGGCTCCGTGTCCGTGCTCTGCCGAGAGAAGCAGCTCGCCGTCCTTGCGGCCCTCGTCGAGGGCAACAGCGAGCGCGCAACCGAGCGCATGACTAGCGTAGGGAGGCAGGCCGTCGGCCGCTTCTCGCTCCTCGCTGGCGAGGGCGCGCAACGCCTCCATGACCGGCTCGTCCGCGACCTGTCGTGCTCGCTGATCCAAGTGGACGAGATCTGGTCGTACGTGAAGAAGAAGGAAGCGCGCGTCACGCCCAAGGATGGTCCCGACGTGGGAGAGGCTTACACGTTCGTTGCCCTCGACGCGACGAGCCGGATGGTCATCGCCTTCCTGGTCGGCAAGCGAGACCAGGAGAGCACGGACCTCTTCATCGCCGACCTTCGCGCGCGCTTGCTCGTCATGCCGCAGATGACAGCGGACGGCTACGCGCCGTACATCACCGCGATCGGTGCGAGCTTCGGGCCGGGCGTGGACTTCGCGCAGACGATCAAGAACTACCACCAGGGCGCGCAGCGCGGGCCCGATCACCGCTACGAGCCGCCCCGCGAGCCCTTCATCACGAAGAAGACCATCTTCGGTGCGCCCGACATGAAGCGCGCGTCAACGGCGTACACGGAGCGCAACAACTGCACCATGAGGCACCACATCGGCCGCATGCGCCGGCTCTGTCTCGCCTTCTCCAAGAAGCTCGAGAACCATCGCGCCGCGGTCGCGCTGAACTACGCCTGGTACAACCTCGGGACGATCGTCCGCACCCTGCGCGTCACGCCCGCCATGCAAGCGGGTGTCACCGATCACGTATGGACCCTCGATGAGTTCCTCGACGCCGTGCTCTCCGAGCCCGCCGGAGAGAAGCCGGTCAAGCAGGCGTTGACCCACCGTGCGCCCGAGGTCCCTGCGCGCGAACTCCCCAACGGGCGCGGCTTCCTGCGCATCATCTCTGGGGGCAAGGGTGCAGCGGCGCCGACCTTGCCCGAGGCGCCCACGCCCGCTCCCGTGGCTCCGGCGATGCCATCCGTCGAGGCGCCCGCCGCGGTGGACGATCGGCAGCTCGATCTCCTCGCCTGGAAGCGCCCCGCCCCGAAGCGCGGGCAGCTCTCCCTCTTCGGTGAACCCGAGGGCGGGGAGTAGGCGCCCACACTCTCCCACCTATTCCGGTTATTGTACAACGTGAACCTTGCTAGTCTCGGTTTAGGTTGTACAATATCCTCATGAACGACGCCGACAACGAGACCTTCCTCTCCGACTCCGAAACCTACGCCATGGAGGACGAGCAGTACCTCTGCTCCGGCCCTCTCCCCGAAGAGGACGACCCCGCCGAGCTGGAAGCGGGGAGGCCCTCCCGCTGGTAACCGCCAAGCCCGCCCGGCACCCTGCCCGGCGGGCTTTCCGGTTGTACGGTTACCTTGCGCGTCCCCGGTTTCCGTCCTACAGCTTCCAGCCATGGCCCGCCCCAAGAAAGACCCCTCGACGGTGCTCGACGCCCGCATCGAGGTCCGCATCTCGACCGCCGAGAAGGCCGCCCTGGACCGGCTCTGCGCCGAGCATGGCGCTCGCCTCGCCGCGCAGGGGATCGCGAACGGCGACACCGCGGCGGTATGGCTCCGCGCCGTCATCCGGGAGAAGGCCGCTGCAGCCGGCTACCCCGTCGAGGATGTGCGGACCGAGAAGCCGAAGGGTGTCTAAAAGTGGCCTGAGTGTTTGGGCGACTGGCCTGATCAGGCCACTACCCACTTTCGGATCACTCAGGCCACTACCCGGCCGGTTGTGTCCCGACAGCGGGGTCTTGAACCCAGAACGGCGGTCACCGTTCCGCGTCCCTGCGCTCGCGATGGTGACGCCTGTTCCGGGGGAAGGCAAGGGTTCCCGTGGCGAACGTCCTCCCGTGGGGAACGCGTGCGCGCATCACCGGCGCGCTGACCGAGGGCAACTCCATCCGTGCGACGGCGCGTCTCACCGGCGCTGGCAAGAACGCCGTCATGGACTGTGGGCTCCGCGTCGGGGAAGGCTGCGCCCTCCTTCACGACCGCATCGTGCGCGGCGCCCGCGCCTACATGCTGGAATGTGACGAGCGGTGGAGCTTCATCCACACCAAGGAGGCGCGCGTCGAGCCCGGCAAGGACCCGGCGGAGTGGGGCGACGTCTACACCTTCGTCGCGCTCGACTCGGTGACCAAGCTCGTGATCGCCTACTACGTCGGGAAGCGCGACCATGAGAGCGCCGACGCCTTCATCGCCGACCTGAGGGCGCGCCTTACCGTGGTGCCGCAGCTCGCAACCGACGGCTTCGTGCCGTACATCGAGGCGATCCGCGCGTGGTTCATGGGCTCGGTCGACTACGGCGCCGTCGTGAAGAACTACCGCACCGGATCGAAGCGCGGGCCCGATCACCGCTACGAGCCGCCTCGCGACCCCTTCATCACCAAGACGCCGATCTTCGGCGCGCCGGACATGGCCCTGCTCTCGACCTCGCACATCGAGCGGAACAACCTCACCATGAGGCACGTCGTCGGGCGCACTCGCCGTTTGTGCCTGGCGTTTAGCAAAACCCTCCGCGGGCACCGCGCCGCCGAAGCTCTCGGGTTCATGGCCTACAACTTCGTGCGGCAGAACGCGGCCCTCGGCGGCGAGACACCGGCCATGGCCGCCGGGCTCACGGACCACCCCTGGACGATCGGCGAGCTCATGGACGCCGCCCTTGCCGCCGAGCCTTGCGAGATGGCCCGACCTGTCCAGTTGGCGTTGCCCCCCGAGCGCGCTGGTAGGGCGATCGGTGCGGCCCGCGAGCTTCCCAACGGGCGCGGTTGGCTGCGCGTGGTCGACGGCAAGGGCGGGCCCGCACCTCAACCCGAGGCGCCCACGCCCGCTCCGATGGCTCCCGTGGTGCCGTCCGTCGAGGTGTCCGCCGTCGTGTCGAGCGTCGCCCCCGTCGATGACCGGCAGCTCGACCTGCTCGCGTGGAAGCCCAAGGCGCGCGAGCCCATCCAGTTGTCGCTGTTTCTGGACCGGCCGGAAGAGACGAAGTAGATCCGCGGCTCCCAACGCGGAGGCTTCATATGGCGGATCGTAGCGGAGTAGTCTGTTGGCCAGAGCAGACGGTGAAGGTGCCAAGCGACAACGCCAACGTGGACGACAAGCGAATAGCCTTTGATGTAGCCCACGATGGATATCAGTACACGGTTGAGCTTGTTCCGTCGCCCGAAGGTGTGCCGTGGTGGCGTGGAACGTGGAGGTGCAGGAGCCACCCCAATCCACCACAAGGGCACGTCCGGGCCAAGCTCTACAAGGCGAGCGACGGGGGTGAGGGTGTTGTTCTCGTCGGTGGCTGGAACGAAGAGGGACGCGACTGGTACTGGACGGCCGAGTTTCCGTAGATGTGAAGCTACTCACCGCACCCTCCGAGGTGTCCCTTATTGAAAACGAGGGTGTATCGATTTGGCGAAATCGACCCACTACCCGCTTCGGCGTGAGCTTCGGCCCGTCATCAGGCTCAGCCCCCATCATCTTGATGACCTTGCGGAGCGTCGCATCTTCGTTGCCAGAAGGATCGCAGACGATGATGCGCATGCCGCTGGTTCCAGGCGGGCACGTCGGTACAGAGAACTCGATCGTCATGCTTCGCAGGTCAGCCGCTCGCATCGACGCGCGAGCAAGCTCTCGGGCCCGCTCCGCGCTGTCGGTCATGCCCGCCTCAAATTCCTTGAGCTCAAGGACGTCGAGGATTGTCAGCCCGTCGTTGACCAGCTTGCGCAGCCCTTCCTCACCCACGGCTGCGATGACGCGAGCCTTCACGTCAGCATCGTCAGCAGGCTCTTGGTCAAACATGTCGCGTTGCTCACCCACTGTCTTCCTCCTTCACCAGTCCAGCGATCTCCGCAATACGCCGGTCGTCGATAGCCTTGAACTGCCGCAGCGCGGTTGCGGCGAACAACGTCGCCAGTTGCTGGTCGCCGTAGAAAACCAGCTGAGCCTGCGGGCCCACTCCATCGACCACGATGGCCGGCATCACGAGCACGTTGGCGATCCTGTGCTTCACGCGGGCGGCGTGAACATCGACCAGAAAACCCTTCAGTGCTGCGTTACCCTCTGTCTCGGAGAGGAACGGCTTCGCGAGCTCCGCGTAGAGTTCGGGATTGGGCCCCGACGGCGGCTTGGCGGTGTCATCGCTCACGGGTAATGCTCCTTCCCCGACTCCGGGGCCATGTCGCGGACCTTTTCTGCGATCCCGTCAATCTCTTGGCGCAGGTACTGAATGGCCTGCAGGATGTCACCGCGGCTTGGATTGCCGCCCAGACGACCGGGGAGCTTCTCGGCTCCACACGCTTTGCACATACCGATCAGCTTCTGGATCTCGTCCACGGATGCTCCTCGGTGTTCATTTCCAGCCATTCATTCGCGCCGCTTCTTTGCGCTTTTCCGCCTCATGCAATGATCTCTCTGTCGCCGCGAGCTCTTGTCGATGTCGCTCGCGCATCTTTTCCAGGGCAGCGCGGTGACGCGTAACCTCCGCGTCTGCGGCGATGTACTCCGGATTTGTTGCCATCTGTTTCTCCACTGCGTTCGCGCCCGCCTGGCAGACAACGCCCACCAATTATGCATCTTCTCCCGACTCTTCGCCAGCCTAACTGGCACGGTCTAGCCGATTGCGATTGCAGCCAAGAGCGCGGGCAGGTCGGCGGCCAGTCGGTGAGCCTCCTGCGTCAGCAGGTCAGCCGACAGCGTCGGCCATGTCGCGAGCGCAGCTTCTACCGCGTCACGCTCCACGAGCGCAGTCGTCACCCGCGCAGCGAGGCGCATCCGTTCGGCGATCCTGTGCGGCGTGGTAGGGCCCCGAGCCAGCGCTTCCTGGGCCTCGACAAGGCGAGCGCCAGTCGTCGCAGCCGCGTTGATGAGGTGGCCGCGGGTGATCATGGGCGCACATCATCGCAGCGATCGGCCCAGCGCCCGCGCACCACGATCTCACCGACGGGCCCGCGTTTCGTCGCGTCCGTGTTCACGCTGCGGCGCGCCTTCGCCTCGGAGATCTGCCATCGCGCGTACGCTGCCCGCATCTCCGGAACGTCGGCGTTGCTGAGCGTCCACACGATGCCGCGCCGGTCGAGTTCGTGCAGCGCATCCACCAAGCGATCGTGATCCGTGCGCGCCCCACCGAACAGGCCAGCCTGGGCCGGAGCGCGGTAGCTGAAGCCGTCGAGCGTGTACGCGGTGAAGTCGGCCGTCTTCGACACCGGGTGATACGGCGAGTCGATGTAGACGGCCTCTCCTGCCCGCGCCCCCATCAGCGTGACGGCGAAATCCTCGCACCAGATGTCGACGCCTTGCAGCGCACGAGAGCAAGCCCGCAGATTGTTCGGGTCGCAAAGCATAGGCGGCTTGCCCGACGAGGTGCGGCCGAAGCTCACGTTGCACTCGCCGCACGGGTTCACCCGCCACAGTCCGTTGAAGCCCCACTTGTTGATGACGAAAAACATCGCCGCGCGTTCGACCAGTGACCCAGCGCCCGTGTTGATGGCCTTGCGGATCTCGTAGTAGCGAGCCTCGCCGTACTCTGGGTCGAGCCGCTGAAGCTCGGCGATGAGCGGCTCTACGTGGTCGCGGACCGCGAGGTAGGCATCGATCAGTCGCGGGTTGGCGTCGCTGAGAATCGCCGGCCGGACCGCCGAGTAGACCTGCCAGAACGGGGTCCCGCCGCCGAGGAATGGCTGCCGGTAGCCGCGGGCACGGTCCGCTGGTGGGAGCAACGGCGCAAGCTTGGCGAGCAGCCCAGCTTTGCCGCCCACCCAGCGCAGAAACGGGGTCGGGCTCACGTCCAGCTCCCATCTGTAGACATCCCCTGCCGCGCTGCCACCGCGGGCAGGACTTTCGCCAGCGAGCCCGCCTTGCAACCAGCACGGATCAGGTCCCACGCGCCGCCAACGAGCTCGCCCAGCACGTCGAGCGTCTGGGTGCCGCGTCGGAGCTCGAGCCGCACGCACTCGCCGGTCGGCACCAGGACCAGCCGCACCGGGTTGCGCACGTGATTCCGTCGGCGCGACGCCATGCGGGCAGCAATTCGCCGATTCTCCGCGCCCTGTTCGCTGAGAGCCGCCATGTGGCCGGGGCGCGCCGCGACTACAGCCCCACCACGTTTGCCGGCTGCGCTTGCCTCTGCTGGCGTGAAACAGTGAGCCTTGCCGGATGCATGCGCAGCCCGTCCCCCGCTTGCAGCGATCTCGAGTCGACGAGCTTTGGTGACTGCGCGCAGCCCTCCGAGCGGCGCGGTCATGAGGAACCATCCGTGGGTAGCGTCACCTCAATGCTGGCGCGCACCCACCATCCGCCAGTCGCGCGCTTGAACGAGGCGATCAGCGGCGCCAGGATCTTCGCTTCCCAGTAGGACCGCGGCAGCCAGCCGTGGTTCATGTTGTCGGCGAGCGCGTTGACGTCGAAGACCCACGGCTCGCCATCTGGCGCACCACCCTCCAGCGGCGTCACGGCCACCCAGTGAGTCGCTTTGAGCGATGCCGCTACGGGGACGCCCGGAGCCTCCCACGGCCCACTGAACTGCAGCAGCATGAGTCCGTGCTGGGGCCAGCAGTGGGATCGATAGCCAGGAGCCGTACTGTGGCCAGCTAGCGTGTATCCGGTGCTGTCGAAACTCACAGCTGCCGTTCGGAGAGCGGTTCTCATCTGCGTGAAGTTTACCCGCGTATGAGGTGGGAAGGCGACGCGCACGTCTGCCAGCGGCTTTTTTAGCAGCGCTGCGAACGCCGTCTGTCCACATGACGCCCACGAATGAGCGTCAAGGTCTGCAACAGTGAGCCAGGTGGTCATCGCTCATCTCCACGAATGAGTGGCGCCGCTGCAGCGATGTACGCGCGCGCCTTGCCCAGATCCAGATCGTCACGGTCTTCCCGCAGCCGGCCCTCCGCGTCGATGCTCAGTCCGTACTCGCGCACCAGATCGGCGACCGCGGGGAGCGTCTCGGCGTACAGGCCGCCTGCGATGCCGATGCCCAGATCGGGGAAGGTCCCCCGAATGGCGGCGACCCATCCCCGAGCACATCGTGGGTCGATCGGCAGTCCGCGACCAGCGCTCACGTCGAGGAGCACATCGGTGATGATGCCTGCGTACGCTCGCAACGTGCCTGTCAGATCCTCGGCGGCGAAGTCGTACTCCATCGCCTTCGGACCGATCTGGAGCACCACGCGCTCCCAGCCACCGTAGTTCAGGAAATGCAGCAGTTGTTCTGGATCTGGCCAGGGCACATTCACCTGCACGCCGTCGCACGGTTCCCCTCCATGTGCACACGCGCGGAGCAACTGCTCGCCGAGATCGGTTGTATCCTTGGTGAAATAATGGATCATGTTCAACGCTCGCGGAACCAAGAATGACTCCCATGGAGCACGAGGGCGAAGCCCTGCCTGCCGAGCCGTCTGAAAGATCTCAGCGATATCCTCCGGCGCGGGACTCCTCGCGTTGCGCTCGCCGCCCGCCAGCACCTTCTGCGACGTGAGCGCGCCGATCATCAGGCTCTGCGCTGGCGCATCCGCTGGCCACGCGGCGAGTAGCGCGCGGGCTTGCTCAGGGGTGGTGACGCCTGAGACCCCTACATATTGTGAAGGCTTCACAGATCTGGCCCGCAACAGGGGGAAAACGTATACTCGCCGACCGCGGGACCGACGCCAGCCTCCCGCAGTCGCTCCACAGAGGATTGGTACATAGCAGACGCGCGACCAAAATCGTTTGGCATGCCGCTTTCCGCCTTTTCAGCCTCTAGAACGGTCCGGTGCCACGCAGCCAGGCATTCCAATCGCTCGGCGAGCCCGCGCGTGATGTGGCCCGCGGAGAAATTGGCAGCTAGCCAACTCAAATCGCGCTCAGTACGTGCATATATGTGTGTCATTCTACTATCTCCTTAGTTTGGTAGGAGTTGGGATGCAGGAGCACCCGACGTACTGGGGAGGCTTGGTCATGTCCACTCCTTCGCTTCCGGATGCTCGCGCGTCAGGCGCTCCAAGCGCTCATTCACGTCATCGATCACGACCTGCATGGCAGGGTGGGCTTTCACATCCTCCGGGTATGCGTTTACATAGAAGCGCCCGCCATTCCGCCAGAACTTCCCGCCGAAACCGAGCTTGCCGCCGAAGCGGTACTCCGCGACATGATCTCTGGCCTGCAGGAACACGAAACGATCCTCCTCGTCGGGAAACCTACTCGCCCCAGCGTGGTCGACCAAGACGATCCACACCTTGCGGAAAAACTCTCGCGCGGTGATCATCGTCTTCCTCCCTTCGCTTCCTCGGCCGTGATCTCCACGTCGTCTAGCCGCATCTGCAGCGCCCGGTTCTGCTCCAGCGCTTCGTCCAACAGCTTGCGAGCTTCGTCGCGCTCGGCGGTGAGCTTCTCGATCTCGGTGAGCGCGCGGAGCAGGTCCAGCCGGGTCGCCTGTGCGGACAGGCACGCGGCGACACGCGCATCCTGAAGCGTAGAAGCGCGCAGCCATACCGCATGGCAGTCATCGCAACGGCATCCTTGCCAGTGGCCGGTGTCCTGGAGCGGTGCAGCCAGATCGAGAGCACGCTCAAGCACCTCCGCGCGGTAACGCATCTCGGCGACCACCTCGGGCAGCACCCGGAGCGGTCCGCACTTCGGACATCGGTCATCGTAGCCGTGGACGCCGTTGCGGATCTGCGCGGGTTTCACACCCCCGCCCATGCACGGCAACCCGCACGGTGCGGTGTGATTTCCCGGGCTCCACCAGTCCTTCTCGACGCCGTGGGCGAGCGCCTTGCTCTCTTGGTGCGGGAGCACGGTGCCGCAGCGGTCGCATGGGCGCGGCTCGCCGGCGCCGGTGTGGAACGCGATGGTCATCGACCACCTCGACGGCGCACGGCAGCGCAGGTCCGCATCGGCGGGCGTGCGCACCGGGCGGGTCGCTGCCCCAGCGCGCACTTCACCAGCGTCTGCTCTGGCACCACGATCGAGGGTCGCGGCGGGCAGCGTGGAAGGTCGACACGATCCATCGCGCGCTCGACCTGCGAGGGCAGCACATGACCGAGGCGCTGCGCGGTCCAGTCCTCGCGGTACTCAACATCCTGGCGCGCGGCGCCCTGCTGCGCGGTCTCGCGGGAGAGAAGCTCGGCGAGCGATACGCGGAGCCCGGTCATGGCCTAGTGGATCTCCCATATGTGCGCTGGGTATTCGTTTGCAGCTTGCAGTAGACGCTGCATGACCTCGCGCGCACCTTGGAGGGTTCCCCATCCGTTCTCTGGTTCCAGAGCCCTCAATCTTTCATGCCAGAGCGGGTCGCTCATTCGCTTCAGCGCGTTCTCGATCATCTCGATCGTGTCGCTGGCCTTGCGACTGGAGAGCACACGCAACCCGCGAGGCCGGTCGGTCTTCACTCTAAAGAGGACCACGGCACCCTCGGCAACATCAGGATTCGGGAGTGGCTCACCCGTCAGGGCGAGATCGAAGATCTCTGTCAGATTATATGTTGGATTAGGCAAGTCCGATTGGTCGGGTTCATGTCCGCAGGTGGGGCACGGAGCCCCGCGCAAATAGATGTTATAGCTCATCGTTTCGCCTTCCTCTTTGTCGTCGGCCGCATCTCGTCCACCGTGGCGCTCAGGTGAGTGAGCTCGATGTCGCTCAGGTTATGGTCCGCGATTTTTTTGACCAGGAGCACGGCTGCCGGTTCCCGGCGGAGATATCGCTCAGCTTTCTCGCCGACGCGCCCCGTCCACGCGCAGAGCAGATCCGCTTGCATGTCGAGCGCTTTCGCGAGTCGATCGATCACCACGTCGGCAGGGATGCGTCTGTCGTTTTCGATGTCCGACAGGTACGCCGGAGAGATCTCTGCCGCCTGAGCGACAGAACGCAGGGATCGTAGTCGTCGAGCAGCGCGCAGAACGCGTCCCAAGGATTCGTTGTTTGCCATGTTCGCCGCATAGTTAATGATGCACGTGGAACCTGTCAACGGGCGCCAGCGAAGGCTGAACCATCTACGCTGCGGCTCTCGACGACGAGGGACCGAGGAGCTGCCGCAGCTGCTGGCGGACCCCTTTGACGAGCAGGTCATCCCTGTCCCTGTCGGCCTCCGCCCAGATGTCGGCGAGCAGCTGCACCTTGTCGGGACGGGGCGCGGACCGCGGCTCGGGGCTGCACCAGTGAGCCTCGCGACCCGTCACCAGCCGTCCCCGAAGCGTCACCAGGGACCGCGATCGGGCCCGATCGACCCTATGCTCAGGATCCGATGAGTCGACGATGGGCCGGATCAGGGCTGGTTGCAGGTCTTGAAGAGTGCCACCAGCAGTACCTCGCGAAGAATCCGGCGGGCTACTGTGGGGCGGGAGGAGTAGGCGTTTCTTGTCCGGTGGGGGTGCCGCGGTCAGCCGGCGGGTGACACGCTGGGTGGCTGCAGGTGACGCCGCCGTGCGTTCGTGGCTCAGCTCCGGGATCGCTTCAACCAGTGGCGCGAGCTCGCCCAGTCCGAGCTCAGCGACGGTCCGTGCAGCGCGCCGGTAGCGGTTGATCATTGTACTCGAGCGGTGTCCCGTCCGGTCCATCACCCACGCCTCTGTCTTGCCGTTCGCGAGCGCAATCGTGATGAACGTGGCGCGCAGGTCATGCGCACGAATCGGTCGGCGTTCCTCCGTGCGCTGGTGGAGCGCGGATCGATCGATGCCAGCCAGCAGCAGGTGCGCGCGGAAGGTCTCGGCGCGGTGCCGGAAATGGAACCGCATCATCGGCTCGCCGCCGTCGTCCACGAACACGCTTTCGCATGCGCCGTACTCCTCGCGCTGGATGCGGCGCCACATCGCCAGCGCGCGCACGACATCTGGCCCCATCGCCCACGCGCGCGGGTCGTCGGTCTTGTTGACGTCGAGGGTGATCGCGCCACGCTCCAGATCGACATCCGCCCACGTGAGCCGCTCGGTCTCTGCGGCGCGCATGCCCTCCCTGGCCATGAAACCGTAGTAGATGCGGAAGCAGATCGGGATGCGCTCGCAACCGAGCAGCCGTCGATCTTCGTCGGGGTACAGGTAGCCGAGCGCCTTCGCCGGGCCACGTTTCGGGATCCACCCTTTGGGGATCGGGCTCAGCGGGATCAGACGCAGCGGCATGGCCGCGATGTTCAACACGCGCGTGACCAGCATCGCGATCTGGTGACGCGAGCTCGCTGCGTGCGTTTCGGGGAGCGCGCGCATTACCGCGTCCGCGTGGTCGATCGTGAAGTCCGCAATCGGCACGGCGCCCACGATCGGGAACACGTGCTTGCGGAACAGCCCGGCATCTTTTTTTGCGTAGGCCTTCCGCGGGATGCGATCGCGGTGAAGCCGAGCCAGCTCCCCGGAGGTCCACCGCGTGGCGAGTTGCTCGAACGTCATGCGCGGCGCTTCAGCCACCCTTCCCTCCCCTCGCTCCGTTGCAGCCACCGCACGCAGCACGGTGTCGAGTCCCCTACCCTCCTCGGCTTTGCCGGCGAGCAGCAGCAGGGCTTGCAGTCGGTCATGCGCCTGCAGTCGCTTCGCGATCGTGGCCAGCACGGTCTTGCGCGCCTCGGCAGCGCTTCGCGTTTTGCATGTTGGCAACGGGATCGAGATCCGCTTCGTCGGCGTCAGGGTCAGCCTGGCGTACCAGGATCCCTTCGACAGGTAGACCGTACCGGGTCTCGCTCTGGGCATGACTCATTTCTCCCTGCGCTTGATGCGCGTGCGAGAAGTTGGCGCGCGATCCAGTACCACGCCAGCCGAAGCGAGCACCGCGGCTACCTCCGCGTCATCGGAGCGCTCCTCGACGACTGGCGCCGTATGAATTGATCGCGGAGCCGACAGCGATCGGATCCACGCGAGGAAAGGACCGCGCTCGACTACGCGCAGCTTGCCGAGGTGGGTCACCTGGAGCGGGCAGTGCGCCGCGCGCAGGAGCTCCAGGTAGGTGCTCGCCGGTAGCCCAGCGACGGCCTCCACGTTCTGCTGCGTGAGCAGCTCAGGAGCGCGCTGTTGATCAGCTTCAGAGACGGACGTGATCGTGGCCTCGAGAGCCTCGGCCGATGCCAGGTGCGCTGCCACGAGGGCGCGCAACACTCGGGCAATGTCGAGCGCGAGACGCTCTTCCGCGACAACACTCGACGGTTTCTTGGTCTGTGAAGCTCTTCTGGTCATGCTCAGAGTTCCCTCGCCGTTCACGATGCGCACGCTATCGACCCGGCCACGCCCTTCGCGTTGCTGACCTTTCGCTCCGTCTGGTCGTCCGCGCAGCAACTGCTAGGATCGCCGCCCGCGCTGACCAGCAGGGTGCGCACGCGTGTACCTCTGTCCGCTGTGAGCTCGCTCAGGTGGGCCCTGCTCGTGGGGCTCGGGCTGAACATGCTCGGGTCACCCACGGCGCACCTCCTCGTTGATCAGTCGCTCCGCGAGCTCGTGGCGGTACGCCGCGTTCGCGGGCAGCAGCTGAAGCCCCATCATCTCCGCTGCGCTGAACCACCCGATCCCAATCGACTGCAGCGGCTGCGGATGCTGGTCGCCGATGCTCACGTTGAACAGGGTCACGCGGAGCGGGCCCTGTACGTGGAAGGGGCCGCCCGGATCGAGGTCGATAACTGCAAGCTCCTCGGGCCACACCACAGCGCTCACCCCGAGCTCTTCCCGCAACTCTCGCGCGAGAGCTCCATGGTCGCTCTCCCCGTGCTCGACCTTGCCGCCGGGTGACTCCCACATCCACGGGTAGCTGCTGCGCGCCGGGTCCCGCTGCGTGAGCAGCGCGCGGCCATTGCGCACGATGATGCCGCTGACGACGCGCATGCGAGGAAAATCAGCCACGGAGCACCTCCCCCCTCCGCCGCGGCTCACAGCCCGCGAACATCTGCGGCTCTGCTTCGATCTGTCGCCACGCCGCTGCCTCGCTCGCGTAGCCGCCGGCCTCGCTGGGATCGTCGTGCCAGTCGCCAGCGCCCTCCGCTGGCCAGCCGACCCAGTACGGCAGGCCCTTGCAGCCGACCTCCACGATGATCCACTCGTCGGCCGTCTTTTTCGTCATTTCGTCCTTCGCCGCGCGGGTCTCCCGGCGCGCTCGTCTCTCCAGC
>Ga0070707_100002867_pt1 | contig 16413 bp, 19 predicted proteins | sample KBSK5502metaG_FD_65468 | JGI IMG/M metagenome (GOLD analysis project Ga0070707, IMG submission 65468) | Corn, switchgrass and miscanthus rhizosphere microbial communities from Kellogg Biological Station, Michigan, USA - KBS K5-50-2 metaG | ecosystem: Host-associated > Plants > Roots >... | reverse complement strand
GCTTGACCGAGTTGACGTTCCAGGTCGCGACCCTCATGGGCCTACGGTAGCGGCGGCCTCAACGGGCGCCGAGTGCGCGGTAGCGGTCGGCGTCGTAGAGCAGCTTCACGGCTTCGATCTTCCCGTCCCCGACGCGAATGAACTCGGCGAACCGGAGCGTACCGGCCCCCAGGTCGCAGTCGTAGAGGAAGGCGGCCTGGTCGCCCTGGCGCACCTCTTCCAGCATGACCAGCCCCTTGAGGCTTTCGGCGAAGCGGCCGAGGCCCGCCACGAAGCCCTCGGCCCCGCGGCGCTTACCGGCGATGGGGCCCTCGAAGTCGAGGTCCGCCGCCAGGACCCGGCGCAGGCGTTCAGCGTCGAACGAGGCGCCGCCGCCCTTCCAGCTGTCGTAGTACTCCGCGATCAGGGCAGCCGTCTCTTCAGCGAGCATCTTCATCACCTCGTGCTCTGCGGTATCCGGCCAGGGCGCTGCGCAGCCCGGCCAGGCGGTCGGGATCGATGTGCGCGGCGTCCGCAGCCATGAGAACTTCCTCAGCCGCCCGCGCCAGCTCGTCGGATGCCTCGGTCGTCATCAGGCTGCGCTCGACGCGGCGGCGCGCGTCATCCAGCACCCCCCGGCGCCGCCGGCTCCTGGCGACGTCCTCCGGGCCGCGCGGGTTGCCTCTCATCAGCCTCGAAAAATAGCTCGCTAAGAAGTGCGCATAAACGAAGGTTTTGTTGCATCCTCTGCGACCGCGGCAAACGAAAGTAGCCGAACACGCGCAGAGGAGGTGACGTTGATGGCGAAGAAGAAGAAGGCGCCGGCCAAGAAGGCCGCCCCCGCCAAGAAGGCCGCGGCCAAGAAGCCCGCGGCCAAGAAGAAGTAGCCCGCAATCATGTTCGCTCGAGCCGGCCGTCGGGTCCCGACGGCCGGCTCTCAGGTTTCACAGGATCGACGGCCACCACCAGCCAGGGCTCGTCGCGAGGCCGGACGAAGGTCCAATCCTGCTCGCAATCGGTGAGCGGGTCGCTGCAGCGGACCTGGAGCCGCACCGCCGCCGCGGGCTCAGCGCCCAGGTAGCCGGTGCGCAGGAGGCGCCCGCCGGCGAGCTTCAGCCCCGCCAGCAGGATGCCGCCGCGCCGGAACCGCCGCGAGTCGTCGATCCGCTCGTTGAAAACCTGCCACGTCCGGACGGCCACCACCGTCCGCGCCAGCATCGGGTCCTGCTGCGCCCACGCCTGCTGGACGAGCACGAAGGCGCGCTCGGCGTGCCTGTGGAGCTCAGCCTCGTCGAAGGGCTGGAGGTCGAAGCCGTCGGCCGGAGCCAGCCAGCCCGGCGGATGCAGGCCGCGCTGGTCGACCGTGCCCAGGAGCGAGTACGGATCCGCGTGCACGATCCGCCCGAAGAAGCGGTCGAGCGAAGCTTTCGCGGTCTCGTCGAGGGCCTCGCTCACGCTCTGCACGACGAGGAAGAGGAGGCCGGCCGGCAGGAAGTAGCCCAGCACGACCCGTATCGGCCATCCGGTGCCAATCGGCATCGGGAGCGCGTAGGCGGCGTCGCACTCGAATCCGGGCGGCGCCCTGACGACGCAGCCGAAAGCCTTGCCGAGGATGCCCTCGCCGACGACCACGATCCACGTGTAGAGGAGCCAGGGCGGTGGATGCAGCAGCTGGCGGAGGAACGCCCAGTTGATCACCTACCGGAGGCAGGAGCCGGCCGATCAGAAATCGCGGGCTTTCCAGGCCGTCGGCCGTACGTGGAGGATCACGCGAACCGCCCTGTCCTTGACCTCGATCGAGCGCCCGCGGTAGCGCCGCGAGAGCACGTTGTAGAAGTCGCCGGTCGGATCGTCCTCGATCTTCTCGACCACGCCGCGCATCGATAGATAGCGGTACCCGTTGTCGGGGTCGGTGATGGACAGCGAGACCCGTGGGTCGTGCTGGAGGTTGCGGTAGTTGTAGCGCTCCTTGGTGTGGGTGAGCTTGATCTCCTGGTTCTCCGGGTCCCACAGGAACCACATCGGCGTCGCCTGGGGCGCGCCGTCCGGTCGCACGGTAGCCAGGTGGGCGAAGACCGGGCGTTCCAGCAGGTCGAGGTGGCTCTCGGGCGGCTTCATCGTCTACGTAGTTTCCTCGATGGCGAGCCGCGCCTCCGCCCCTAGGTTGCCGCCATGGGCTTATGGGCACGGCTGAAACTGATCTTCTCGGCCAAGGCGAGCAGTGCGCTGGATCGCGCCGAAGACCCTCGTGAGGTCCTCGACTACGCGTACAGCCAGCAGCAGCAGCTGCTGTTGAAGCTGCGCCAGGGGCTGGTCGACGTGGCCACCTCCAGGGAGCAGCTGCAGCAGCAGGCCAAGAAGCTGGAGGCACGCATTCCCCAGCTCGATGACCAGGCGCGGCGCGCCCTCGTCGCCGGGCGCGAGGATCTCGCCCGGATCACGCTCGAGCGCAAGCTGAGCGCCGCTTCCGAGCTGGAAGGGCTCGGCAAACAGATTCTCGAGGTAAACGCCGAGAAGGAACGCCTGGCCGCACAGGAGCGCGCCCTGCAGGTGCGGATCGAAGAGTTCCGGACACACCGCGAAGTCCTGATCGCGCGCTATGGCGCGGCCGCGGCCGAGGTCAAGGTCAAGGAAGCGCTCTCCGGCGTTTCCGGTGAGCTGGCCGAGCTCGGAATGGCGGTCGGTCGCGCCGAGGAAAGGACCGAGCGCCTGCAGGCTCGCGCCCAGGCCATCGACTCCCTGGTCGACGTCGGGGCGCTGCCCGCCCCGGGTGGGGGCGACTACGTGGAAACCGAGCTCCGGCGCCTCACCGCGGCGTCTGAGATCGACGACCAGCTGGAGAGGCTGAGACATGAGATCGACAAGCCGCGGCTGCCCGCCGTGGTGGAGGAGGACACAGCATGAGCGTTCACACGCGACCCGCGGTCTACTCGCCGGACGGGCATTACCGCTGGGATGGCGAGCAGTGGAAGCCGGTGGTGAAGGAGGCTCCGAGCCGGGGACTCAGCTCCTGGGTCGGCAACGTCACCTCCGAGGACCTGTTCTACGGCCAGACGGTGCTGGTTTGGGCGCGGTGGATCCTGATCGGCGCGGGCCTCGTGCTCTCGTTCTGGAATCCGACCGGCCTGCTGACGCTGCAGGTGCAGCTGGCGGCGATCATCGCGCTCGCGTTCGGGAACTTCTACCTGCACGTGCAGCTCCTGCGCGGGCGTCCAGTGATCGACCGCGTGGTGTACGGCGCCAGCCTCGGCGACATCGCCGTGGTGACGGCGCTGGTCATCGTGCAGGGCGGCTACGTGTCGCCCGTGTTCATCTTCTACTTCGCGGCCGTGCTCGGATTCTCGGTCGCATTTCCGACCGCGCTGACGGCGGCGTATGCCGCCGCGGTGCTCGGCGTCTACGGCGTGATCTGTCTGGCGACGGCCGGCGCCGGCGATTACCCGGCCGTCTTCACGCGCGAGCTGATGATCGCGGCCATCGCAGTGTGCGGGAACCTGTTCGCCCGCAGCGAATCGCATCGCCGCACCCAGGCCGTGCGCGAGCACCAGCCGGCCCTAGAGGACCAGGCCGACCTGGTCCCGACCGCCTGAGGAGGAAAGAGATGCAGAACCCGCGCGAAGTTCGATCAGCGGAGCAGGCGGCCCACGAGGACGTCTTCTTCGGCCAGACAGTGATCCTCTGGGCGCGCTGGAGCGTGATCGTGACCGGCATCGTGCTCGCCCTCTGGACCTCGACCAGCGTCAGCTTGCTGACGCGCACCTTCCCGTTCTTCCTGGTGCTGATGGGCATCAACTTCTACCTGCACGGTCGCTATGTGATGGGCAGCCCGCTGAACCGCACCGTGGTGATGGCGTCCAGCGTCATCGACCTGGTGCTGATCACGGCGATCGTCCTCTTCTGGCCCGGGGCCCACGGGCTCAACAACGAGTTCTTCGTCCTCTACTTCCCCGTGGTCTTCGCGTTCGCGCTCGTGTTCACGCGCCAGATCGAGGCCGTGTACACCGCGCTGGCTGTGCTGGCGTACACGGGCGCGTGTCTGCTCGCCGGCTCCGTGCCGCTCGGCTTCGGGCCGGACGTGAAGCGGCTGGTCATGCGGCTGATCGTGATCGCGGCCATGGGCTTCCTGGGCAACTACTACTTCCGGATCCAGCGCGAGCGGCTGCGCCGGGCGTCCGCGGGCAAGCCCACGGCGCTGCAGGAGCTGCAGAGCCGGCGTGGGACTGTTTGATCGGCTGGGAGGCAAGTTCAAGGCCGGGCTGGCCGGCGCCCTGGCGCCAGCCCCCGACCCCCGCACCACCTATGTGAGCGCGTACCAGAAGCAGAGAGCGCTCCTGGAGCAGGTGGCGGCGGCGAACCGCGAACTTTCAGCGGCCAAGCAGCGGCTGCAGGCCAAGGCCGCGGAGTTCCGGGCCAGCCTGCCCGCTCTCGAAGAGCGGGCTCGCACCGAGCTGCAGGCGGGCCGTCGCGATGGGGCCCGGCTCGCCCTCCAGCGCCGCCAGGTCGTGGTCCTCGAGCTGGCGACCCTGGAGCGGCAGCTGAACGAGGTCGAGAGGGAGGAAGCCGATCTGTCTCTGATCGAGCAGCGGCTGTCCACGCAGGTCGAGGCGCTGCGAGCGCGGCAGGAGGTGATCGAGGCGCGCTACCAAGCGGCCGAAGCGCAGGTCCGAATCAACGAGGCGATGTCCGGGGTCTCGGCGGAGTTCGCCGACCTGTCTGCAGCCCTGCGCCGAGCGGAGGAGACGACCGGCAGCCTGCAGGCCCGTGCCACCGCGATCGATCAGCTGGTTCGTGAGGGCTCCCTGGAGTCGCTGGCGCTGCCTTCGGCTGCCCATGACGCGCTCGCCCTTCCCCTGCTGTCCGGCGCCGACGAGGAGATCGAGAGCCAGCTGGCCGCGCTGGAGCACGAGGTCGGCGCGGTTTGGACAGAATGACCAGCGTGCCGGTGTAGCTCAGTGGCAGAGCAGCGGCCTTTTAAGCCGAGGGTCCGGGGTTCGAATCCCCGCGCCGGCACCAGAATCAGCCCGGCTGCGGCTGCTGCCAGGGTGGCACCAGGTCGAAGGTGCCGTCGGCCTTCTCGACCACCTTCCACCGGCCTTCGTGGACCAGGGGATGATGGGTGACGGTGCACAGAGGCACCATCCGATCCACCTTGGTACTGCCGCCCGCCGACCATTCGTCCAGATGGTGTAGCTCGCAGAACCGGAACTCCCAGTTGCATCCCGGTCCGACGCAGGTCGGATAGCGCACCTCCGAGGCGCGCCGCTGCGGCGGGCTGGCCAGCCGCTGGGCGCGCCCCAGGTCGAGCGCCACGCCCTTCCTGTCCACCGTGAGCACGCTCGCCGAGCTGTCGCACATCAGTCGCTTCGCGGTCTCGCTGCATATCGGCCCGTAGCCCTCCAGCCGGGCGGCGCCGGTCTCGGCCAGCATGACCACGGTCAGGTGCGGCTTGCGGCCGCCCTTGCTGGGCAGCGTCCCCGAATCGAGCTGGCGCCGGCAGAGCTGCGTGAGCGCATCCGCCTTGCGCTGCTGGTCGGTGCGGTCGTCGCCCTTTGGCGGCACACCGATGATGGAGTCAAGAGTGATGCGCAGCGCGGCCCCACCTTCCGGGGGCAGTGCGCCCTCGACGCCAACCATGCCGTCAGGCAGGTCGTAAAGGCGCAGGCGGCGCTTGCGGTGCTGCGCCATCGCCGTCGCCGCCATGCCGTCGGCGTCTACCCGGTGCCGGATCTCCCTGGCTGCGTTGCGCAGTTCTGCGGGGTCCTTGCCGCCCGCCACCGCGAGCAGCTCCGTCTCAGCCTGAGCACCCAGGTCCGCCGTGGCGCGCGCGATCTCATGCGCGTGCTCGATGCCGATCTGGCCGGCATCTAGCGCCTTTTGCGTCTCCTCCAGCTCTGGCAATTGCCGCGCGAGCCTGACGTGGCTGTCGGCGGTCCCGCCCGAAAGGTGGCAGTTGTTGCGCAGCCAGCTGACTGTCGAACCGTCAGGCGTGGCGGCGTAGCCGCGCTCGCGATCGAACTGCTCGACGCGGCGCGCGGATTGCGCCTGCAGGCGATCGATGGCGCCGTGGATCTGCTTGATGTCACCGCCCAGAACCACAGGCGGAACCGCACTCAAATCCTGCGTGGAGATGAGTGCCAGACCCTCCGAGATCAGCGCCATCCCGGCCTCGAACATACGTTCGATTTTACCACGCTCCGAGCACCACGGCAACGCAACTAGCAACGTTTACAGCGCCCGTCCGGAGCGTGTCTTGACGGGTCGCGCGTCGGGTGAGATAACTGGCGCCAGCAGCCGACGGCTTTCGCGGGTTGGGGGCCCGCAAAGGGGGAGGCTATGCAGCTGACCGACGCCGATCTGCGGGTCGTGCTCGAACGGAGCTTCGGCCCGCAAACGTACGGACATCCGCACTTCTGGGATCGCGCCGCCCTCTCCAGACGCCAGTTCATGGGCGCCGGGGTGGGCGCGGCGGGCGCGGCTCTCGCCGCGAACGCGCTCTGGCCGGCGGCGGCCTTTGCCGATGCCGGCACAACCGCTTCGCCGAATCCCATCCCGCCCAACCTGGGGCCGTTCGCGATCTGGCTGCCGGGGCCGAAGGCCGAGCCGTCCACGATCACCGACTTCAACGGCACGGTCGGTATCGCATCCGTCAGCGGCAAGGGAACCGGGTCGGACAAAGGCGACCACTTCGACGCCGACATGCGCTTCATGGACGGCGTCTTCGTCGGCAACGACGGGCAGATTCACCAGGGCACCTTCGGATTCGTCTGACTTGACGTCTTTGTGGGACCGGTGGTCCCAGGAAGCTTCGCCAACCAGATCCACGACTTCGACCTCGGCATCCATCCCTTTCCGTCGGGCCTGTTCTGGACACACTCCGTCGACGCCACCAGCGTCAGCGCCCAGCTCGGGGCGGGCAGGGCGTCGTACAGCGCGCAGCTCGGCCCGGAGGCCGGCATGCGCGACTTCCACAGCATCCCGAATGCGCTCGCCAACGGCCCCAACGACCCAGCCACCGTCACCTTCGACGTGGAGTGGAGCGGGGTCACGGATCGCGGCCACTTCAGTGACAGCGCTCACAAGTTCCAGCTCGACTTCGTCGACACGGGCGCGACCATCAAATGGTCGGGCACGAACCTGACCACGGGGGCGACCTTCGAGTCAGGGGCGAACGACCAGCCGGCAGCTTTCGCGCGCCTGGCTCACGAGCGGAACGGGCAGTTTTTCAACTCGGGAGCGTGACCTTGAAGCCCGCCGGAGGTCGCGCTGACCTCCGGCGGGGTCTCAGCTAGAAACACGTAGGAGGGAGCAGCTTTGAAAAAGCTCACAGTGCTGTTGTTGGCGGGCGCTTTGGCGGCCCTGACCGGAGGCGGCAGCGCCGCCGCCAGTTCGGGCGATGGCACGCAACACTTCGGGCCGTTCGCGAGCGCCTCCCCAGACGGCGGCTCCTGCGGGGCGCCCTGGGCCAGAGACACGTTCGACCGCTCCTTCGCCGTGCACGACAACGGCGACGGCAGCTTCCGGCTGACCGAGGACTTCACGAACGGCAGCTTCACCACCACCGGCCCGGTCAGCCCGGGCGCCTGCGAGACCTCCAACCACCACGGCTCGACCGTGGCGATGGGAGTCGTCGGCAGCCTGCGCGGCTTCCTGACCGGGACCGTCACCAGCGCGACCTTCAACGCCGGAGGCTGCACGGGCGGCAACCAGTGCTCGACCGCGGCGGGCTTCGTCCTGGCCGTTTTCGGCCCCGCCGCCACTTTCACCTGCTTCACCGGCAACGGCGACTGCGAGTTCAACTTCGAGTACGACTCCAGCGACCAGTCACTGACCTTCCGCCACTGGCAGGACAAATCCAGCCCGGATGGTGAGCAGTTCGTCGGCGACATCGCCAGCGCCTAGCCGGAGGAGGATCGCAGCCAGACCTGCATGCGACCGGCGTCGCGATTGGCCCACCCGAAGTAGGGGATGGCCGTGAGCCGGAGGGGCTGGTGCCCTTCCGGCTCTACGGCCCCCGCCTCGCGATACAAGCGGCCGTCCCAACCCGCATCGGGCACCGCCAGCCGCGCATCGGCCTCCAGGACCGTCAAGCCGCCCAGCAGGTCTGACCGCACAGGCTCGACGGGCGCGCCGTCGGGAAGGACGATGAACCGCGGGTCAGCGCCGCCCACGTCCGCCTGCTCGACGCAGTAGACCAGCGGGCCCCGCACCAGGGCCACCCGGCTGGCGTTCTCCAGCAAGCCGGGGTGCGAGGCCAGGCGGCGCACCCGCATCGGGAGCGAAAGCTGCACCAGGTCGCCCGCGCGCCAATCGCGCTCCACCACCGCGTAGCTCCCGGGCTCGACCGGCACGGAAGCGTCGGCGCCGTTCACCGACAGCCGAGCACCCTCCGCCCAGCCCGGAACCCGCAGCCTCAGCGGGAAGCGGCCCCCCGACCGCACCTCCACCTGGACCTCGCCCTCCCAGGGGTACGCGGTCGAAACCGCCAGCTCAACCTCGCCCACCCTCGCCTCGCCTGAGGCGTACTGGTGGATCCAGACGCCGTCGCCGGACCCGAACAGGTACCCCGGCAGCGAAGCCAGGGCCCGGGCGATGTTGGGCGGGCAGCAGGCCACCAGGTACCAGGGCCGGCGCTTGAGGCCGCCGTCGCAGGCCAGCGGGTTGGCGTAGAAGTACGCGCGCCCGTCCAGCGAGACGCCCGAGAGCACCCCGTTGTACAGCCCGGTCTCGATCAGGTCGGCGTAGCGGGCGTCGCCGGTCAGCTGCAGCAGCCGCCAGTTCCACATCACCAGTGCCACAGCCGCACAGGTCTCCGCGTACGCGGTCTCGTTGGGCAGCTCGTAGTCGCGGCCGAAGGCCTCCGAGACGTCGCGCACGCCCACCCCGCCGGTCACGTACACCTGGCCGCGCGCCATCGACTCCCAGATCCGCAGCGCGCCAGCCTCGAGCTCGGGATCGGCCGCCTCCAGGAGCCGGTCGGCCACGCCGCTCATCAGGTAGAGGTCGCGAACGGCGTGCCCCTCGGGCCGATCGCGCTCATGGACGGGCCGGTGGTCCTGGTTGTAGTCGGCCGAGATCCAGCCCGCGTAGGGCTCGCCGAGGCGCTTGTAGCCCCGTGCCTGGATCTGGAACTCGGCCTGGTCCAGGTAGCGGGCCTCGCCCGTCTCCCGGTAAAGCTCGACCAGCGCCATCTCCACCTCGGGGTGGCCGTCCGGCCGGTCCAGCTTGCCCCGACCCTCGCCGAAGGTGGCGCAGACCAGGTCCGCGAAGCGGCGCGCGATGTCCAGCGCCCGCTCCGACCCGAGGACGCGGTGGTGGGCGACCGCGGCCTGGAAGAGGTGGCCGGCGCAGTACAGCTCGTGGGCCTCGCCGTCGCTCCAGCGCCTGCCCCGGAGGCCGCGCACGAAAGGCGAGAAAAGGTAGCCGTCAGGCTCCTGGACCTGCTCCAGCAGCTCGACGATGGCGTCCACCCGCTCGACCAGCAAGGGGTCTTCGTCGGTGGCCAGCTGCCAGCAGGCCGCCTCCATCCACTTGTGGACGTCGCTGTCGTTGAAGATCTTCCCGCTGTTGGCGCCGCGCTCCAGCCCGGCGGCCACGCGCAGGTTGCGGAAGCGGCCGGTCTCCTCCAGCATGCGGTGCTGCTCACGCAGGCTGACCGTGCGGTTGAGCTGCCGGCGGGGCTCCCAGAAGCCGTCCTGGAGGCGGACCGACCGGATGGGGACCGGTCGCAGCCGCGCCCGGGGGCTGCGCGAGGTGTCGACGACGGCCGTCATGCCTGGCAAATGGTGGCACGCTGGCGGAAATGGCACTGCGCATGCGGGCTGTCGTGCACGGCGACGTGCAGGGCGTGGGCTTCAGGGATTTCGTGGAGCGCCGGGCCCGCGAGCTGGGGCTGACCGGCAGCGTCCGCAACCGCCGCGACGGCGCGGTGGAGGTGATTGCCGAGGGCGAGCAGCCCGCGCTGGACAGACTCCAGCAGCAGCTGCACGAAGGCCCTGGCCTGGCCGCCGTGGAGCGGGTCGAGGTGACCCGGGAACCGGCCACCGGTGAGTTCCGCGGCTTCGAAATCGCCTGGTGACCGCTTGACTTGCCCAACAGCTTGACTGTTAAGGTGGCTCCCGACTCAGTCCGTCAGCTGGGCGGTTTCCATCACGCGTCACCGCTCCGAGCCCAGCACTTGAAGGCGCCACGGGGGTAGAGCGCCGGCAAGGAGGAGCGTGGTCACCCTCGGGCGTGCAAGCACGCCCAGGTGAGGTCTGCGCACTCCAGGTCACTGGAGGTTCGCATTGGTCAAATTCACGGCGTTGGTCGCCGCGCTGGTGGTGGCGGCGGTCGGCTCACTGACGATCCATCTGCCTTCTTTTTCGAACGTAAAGCCGGCGGCGGCCTTCCACCCCGGCCCGCCCAGCCGCTTCGTGGCCTCGGAGAACGCGGACCGCTGGCAGCAGCTCGCCGAGAAGCAGCAGGCTGACGAGGACGCCGCCAAGGCGGCGGCCGACGCCCAGGCCGCCGAGCAGGCGCGGCAGGCCGAGCAGGCGCGCCAGCAGGCGGCGGCCGCCGCCGTGGCCAGGCCGGCGCCGGCCCCGGCGCCGCCACCGGCACCCGGCTCGGTCCAGGACATCATCGTGCGGGCCTGTTCGCCCTACGGGCAGGCGACCGTGGACTGGTGCCTGCGGGTGGCCAGCTGCGAGTCGGGCTACAACCCGAACGCCTACAACCCGGCCGGGCCCTACTACGGGCTGTTCCAGTTCCTGATGTCGACGTTCAAGAACACGCCCTACGGGAACCAGAACATCTACGACCCGTACTACAACGCCGCCGCGGCGGCCTGGAAGTACTCGGTTTCCGGCGGAGGCGCCTGGGGGTGTAAATGACCCCCACCCCAACCCTCCCCTAAGGGGAGGGGGGATTCGCCGCCTTGAGATCGGCGGTCACCTGCTCCTCGGGCTCCAGCGCGTAGATCGGGATCTCGTGGAAGGCGCCCTTCAGGATCATCGGCTGCCGCGCCACCACGGGGGCGGCGCCGCCCAGCGCCCGGAACGTGTTCTGCGACATCAGGACCGCGGCCGGGCGCTGCTTGGAGAGGAAGGCCGCGTTGTTGACCGGCACCCCGATCAGCGTGTACTCGAGGCGCCGCTCGGAGCCGACGTTGCCGGCCACCACGTAGCCGGTGTCCATACCGATCCCGACCTCGAACGGGGCGTCGCCCACCCGCTGCCGGTCCTTGTTCATGCGCTGGATCTCTTTGAGCATGTCCCGGGCCGCCGCCACCGCCCGCTCGGCCGAGTCGTCCATCGCCACCGGGGCGCCGAAGGCGACCAGCAGCCCGTCGCCCTGGAACTTGTCCACGTTGCCTCCGTGCTCGAGCACGATGTCGACCATCCGGCTGAAGTAGTGGTTGAGGAAATCCACCAGCTCCTCGGCCTCCAGCTCCTGGGACAGCGTCGAGAACCCGGCGATGTCGGAGGCCAGCATGGTGACCCGCAGCCGCTCGCCGGGCAGGAAGACCTTGTCGCGGTTGGGGTCGGCGAGGACCCAGTCGGTCACGGACTTGTTCACGTAGCGCTCGAACGTCTTCCGCATGTGCTCCGCGTGCTGGAAGGTGATGGCGTTGTCGATCGCGATCGCGGCCAGGTCGGCGATGGCCTGCAGGAAGTCCTTGTCGGGGTCCTCGAAGATGCCGGCCCGGAACGGGTTGTCGACGTAGACCGCGCCGATCGTCTTGCCGCGGACGTTGAGCGGCACCGCGATGATCGAGCGCAGGTTCTGAAGGATCACCGACTGCTGGCCCTTGAAGCGCTCGTCCAGCGAGGCGTCCGTCGAGAGCACCGGCTTGCTCTCCCGCACCACCTGCTCGATGACGGTGCGTGAGCCCAGGAACTCCTTGGACTTCTCCTCGTCCGCCTCGCCCCGGGCTGAGCGCACCTGCAGCTCGCCGCTCTGGCGGTCGACCAGCACCACGAAGCCCCGGGAGGCGTGCATGAGCTCGATCACGCGGTCCATCACCCGGCCCAGTACCTCGTCCAGGTCCAGCGAGGAGGTGAGCTCTGCAGCCACCTGGTAGAGGAGCCGGTCGCGGCCGACGCTGGGGTCGCTGCCCATCCAACGGGAGTGTAAGGATTAGGGGCCGTGCCCACCCCTGAGGTTTCGTATGCCCGCCTGGAGGAGCTGCTGGACCGCCTCAACCCCCCGCAGCGGGAGGCGGCCGAGCACGCCGAGGGGCCGCTCCTCATCTTCGCGGGCGCAGGCAGCGGCAAGACCCGCGTGCTCACCACCCGCATCGCGCTCCTGATCGCCCGCCGCAAGGTCTGGCCCGACCGCCTGCTGGCGGTCACCTTCACGAACAAGGCCGCGCGCGAGATGCGCTCCAGGGTCGCCCACCTCCTGGGCGAGGGGGAGGACACCGACCGCATGTGGGTGGGCACCTTCCACCACACCGCGGTGCGCATGCTCCGCCGCGACGCCGAGCGTCTCAACCTGCCCCGCTCCTTCGTGATCTTCGACGACGACGACACCCGGGCCGCCATCCGGCGCGTGCTCGACGAGCTGGGCCTGGACCAGAAGCGCTACCCGCCGTCTTTGATCTCGGCTCAGATCTCCAACGCCAAGAACGAGCTGATGGGGCCCGAGCAGTACCCCAGCCGCAACTACTTCGACGAGGTGGTTCGGCGCGTTTACGTGCGCTACGACGAGCTGCTGCGGCGCTCGGGCGGCCTCGACTTCGACGACCTGATCGGCGAGGTCGTGCGCCTGCTCAGGACCGACGAGGAGGCGCGGGAGAAGTGGCGCGACCGCTTCCGCTACGTGCTGGTGGACGAGTACCAGGACACCAACCACGCCCAGTACGCGCTGGTCAAGCTGCTGGCCGAGGGCCATCGCAACATCGCCGTGGTGGGCGACGACGACCAGTCCATCTACGCCTTCCGGGGCGCCGACATCCGCAACATCCTCGACTTCAAGAAGGACTACCCCGAGGCCATCGTCGTTCACCTGGAGCAGAACTACCGCTCCTCGCAGCCGATCCTGGACGCCGCCTACCACGTCATCCGCCACAACCCGGAACGGGCGCCCAAGAAGCTCTGGACCGACCGCGTGGGCGGGGAGAAGGTCACCGCCGTGCAGGCATACAACGAGGTCGAGGAGGCCGAGTTCGTGGCCGACGAGGTCGAACGCCTGCGCCGGCGCGAGGATCGCCGCTACTCGGACTTCGCCGTGCTCTACCGGATCAACGCCCAGTCGCGCGCCTTCGAGGACGTCTTCGGACGCCGCCGGATCCCCTTCCGCCTGGTCGGCGGGGTGCGCTTCTGGGAGCGCCGCGAGGTCAAGGACCTGCTGGCCTACCTGCGCTTCGTCTTCAATCCGGCAGACGCCGTCAGCTTCGGCCGCATCGTCAACGTGCCCCGCCGCAAGGTGGGGCCGGTCACGGTCGAGAAGGTGGTCGCGCACGCGCGTGCGCAGGAAACGACGCCGCTGGCCGCGCTGGGCGCCCCCGAGCAGATCCCCGGCGTGGGCAAGGCGGCGGTGGCGCCGCTGCTCCACTTCCGCGAGCAGCTGGAATCACTGCGGGCCACGCTCGGCGTGCTCAAGCCCAGCGAGCTGGTCGAGCACGTGGTCGAGGTGATGGGGCTGGAGCCCTACTACAACGACGGCACCCCGCAGGGTGAGGCGCGGGTGGAGAACCTGCGCGAGGTGCGCGGCCTGTCCGAAGAGTTCGACACCCGCGAAGACCCGCTGGTGGGGCTGGAAGAGTTCCTGACCGAGGTCGCGCTGGTCTCCGACGTGGACGCCTACAGCGAGGACGACGAGGGGGTCACCCTGATCACGCTGCACATGGTCAAGGGCCTCGAGTTCCCGGTCGTCTTCATGGCGGGCCTCGAGGAAGGCCTGCTCCCACACCAGCGGGCGCTCGACGACCCTTCCCAGAAGGAGATGGCCGAGGAGCGCCGCCTGGCCTACGTGGGCATCACGCGGGCGCGCGACCGCCTGTACCTGAGCTGCGCCTTCCGGCGCCATCTCTTCGGGCAGTCGCGGGCCTCCTTCGCGAGCCGCTTCCTGGGCGACATCCCGCAGGCGCTGCTCGCGCAGCCGGCCAAAGGCGCCGCCCCGGCGCCGCCGCCGCGTCCCGGCTCCGGCGGGCCTGGCTATCGCGAGCGGATGCTCGAACGCCAGGTCGCCGAGGCGCCGGCGCGGCCGCTGGTGCAGCGCTTCAAGGAGGGCGACCTGGTCACGCACCCCAGCTTCGGCGCCGGCACCATCATGAAGAGCACCCTCACGCGCAGCGACGAGGAGCTGGTGGTCAAGTTCGACAAATCGGGGATCAAGATCCTGAGCGGAACCTTGGCGCCTCTCAACAGGAGATGAGCCGGGCCCGGGCGAAGCGTGCCGAGGAACTGCGCGAGCAGATCCGCCGCCACGAGTACGCGTACTACGTGCTCGACCAACCCCAGATCACCGACGCTCAGTACGACGCGCTCTACCTGGAGCTCCGCAAGCTGGAGGAGGAGCACCCCGAGCTCGTCACGCCAGACTCGCCCACCCAGCGCGTGGGTGGGGAGGCCGGCGACCAGTTCGCCAAGGTCAGGCACCGGTCGCCCATGCTCAGCCTCCAGAACGCCTTCGAGGAGGCCGAGATCCGGGCCTGGGACAAGCGGGTGCACGCCGTCGTGGGCGACCAGGTCACCTATGTGTGCGAGCTGAAGATCGACGGGCTGGCGATCAGCCTCACCTACGCGGGCGGCCGGTTCAGGCGGGCGGCCACGCGCGGCGACGGCACCACGGGCGAGGACGTGACGGTCAACGTGCGCACCCTGAGGAGCGTGCCCCTGTCCGTTAAGCCGCCCGCCGGCCTCCCCGAGGAGTTCGAGGTGCGGGGCGAGGTCTACTTCCCGATCAAATCGTTCGAAAAGCTCAACCGCGACATGGAGGCGGCCGGCCGGCAGCCCTTCATGAACCCACGCAACGCGGCCGCGGGCTCGGTGCGCCAGCTCGACCCCAACGTGACCGCCGGCCGCAACCTGCAGACCTTCATGTACACCCTCGACCCGGCGGGCTCGGCCAGCTCGCAGTGGGAGGTGCTGGAGGGGCTGCGCGCGATGGGCTTTCGGGTCAACCCCAACCGCGCGCGCTTCGACTCCATCGACGAGGTGATCGGGTATCACGACCACTGGCAGGAGCAGCGCGAGACCCTGGACCACGAGATCGACGGCCTGGTGGTCAAGGTCGATCGGCACGACCAGCAGCTGGAGCTGGGCTTCGTGGCCCGCTCGCCGCGCTGGGCGATCGCCTTCAAGTACGCGGCCCAGCAGGTGGAGACCGTGGTCGAGGACATCGTCTGCTACGTGGGGCGGACCGGCGTGCTCACCCCGGTCGCGCAGCTGCGCCCCGTGATCGTGGGCGGGGTCACGGTACGCAACGCCAGCCTCCACAACGAGGACCTGGTCAACGAGAAGGGCGTCTACGTGGGCGCCACCGTGATCGTGCAGAGGGCGGGCGACGTGATCCCGGAGGTGGTCTCGGTCAAGGACCCGAGGCCGGGCTGGAGGATGCCCGCCCGCTGCCCGGTGTGCGGCGGCGAGGTGGTGCGCGAGGAGCCATATGTCGCCCACCGCTGCATCAACCCCTTCTGCCCGGCCCAGCGCCTGCAGAACCTGCTGCTGTACGCCAGCCGCGGCGGGCTGAACATCGACGGCCTGGGCTACTCCACGCTCAGCCAGCTGATCGAGCGCGGCCTGGTCGACGATCCTTCGGACTTCTACCGCCTGACCGTCGAGCAGGTCGAGGGCCTGGACCGCTTCGCGCACAGGTCGGCCGAGAACCTGGTCAATGCCATCGAGCGCTCCAAGACGCCACCGTTGGCGCGGCTGCTCAGTGCGCTCGGGATCCCGCAGGTGGGCGAGGCCACCGCCGAGCTGCTGGCCGCCGAATTCGGCTCGGTGGAGCGCCTGCGCGAGGCCTCCGAGGAGGAGCTGAGGGCGGTGGAGGGCGTGGGGCCCAGCATGGCGGGCGAGATCCACAGCTTCTTCCACGGCGACGGCGGCCGGCTGGTGACCAAGCTGCTCGACGTGGGCGTGCAGCCAGAGGTGCCTGAGGCGCCGGCGGCGGACGGGCCGCTGGCTGGTAAGACCGTGGTCTTCACCGGCGGCCTGGAGCGGATGTCGCGGCCTGAGGCAGAGGGGCTGGTGCGTTCGCTGGGCGGCAAGGCCGCGGGCAGCGTGAGCGCCCGCACCGACTACGTGGTGGCCGGCCCGGGGGCCGGCTCGAAGCTGGAGAAGGCGCAGAAGCTGAAGGTCTCCGTGCTCAGCGAGGAGGAGTTTCTCGAGCTCGCCCACGGCCGCTGAACTGGCGCCCTGCCCGGCCTGCGGGCTCCCGCTGCCGGCCTATGCGCGCTTCTGCGCCCGCTGCGGCACGCCCCAGCCTCATCCCAGCGGCCAGGCGCCG
>Ga0070707_100002866_pt1 | contig 16416 bp, 13 predicted proteins | sample KBSK5502metaG_FD_65468 | JGI IMG/M metagenome (GOLD analysis project Ga0070707, IMG submission 65468) | Corn, switchgrass and miscanthus rhizosphere microbial communities from Kellogg Biological Station, Michigan, USA - KBS K5-50-2 metaG | ecosystem: Host-associated > Plants > Roots >... | reverse complement strand
AAGAATAACATTTTTTCTAATAACCAGATACCTAATTCAGGAGTGTTGACAACTAATAATCAAAAATATCCATCAACAGACAAGAAAATGACAGGTTGGTGAATCTGATTAAATGTAGGAATGCTTTAGGGCAACATACTGGAGATCATTAGTTCACCGCCAATCTCTTCTAACATAAAGGCATTGTCTGGAATCAAGAAATAGTAGTCCTTATTTTTTATTCAACTATACGGAAGCGTAGGAGTTATTTGTTTCAAAGCAGTTAGTACTTTATTCAAATCCATGCCAGCACTGGTCCAAACAAGTAATACGTTCCCAGAACCATTACGGAGAGCTTTGAATTGTTGCATACTGTCAATTCCAAACCCATGACTCTTGAATTCGGAAATATATTGGTCAACAGTTCTCGCAGGTACCATATACGCACCGACTGTATCAATTTTACTACTATTGGCAGTAGTTGACGCAAGAGAAGAAGCAGAAGGCTGGTTGACTACTTTTACCGTTCCAGTCATTACAAATCCTTTGACTCCAGCTTCTGTACTTTGAGCGTTTATCGGATCTGAATAGCTAAAAGTTCCCGTGTTGTTGAATCTGACTGGCTTTGTAGAAGTATTGAAGACATAATTGCCGCTCTTAAATATAGAGGCATTGTTCTGATCATTTAGATTTATTACGTGGTTATGATTCACATCTGCGCTGAACCATACAATAGTAGTACCGGGATCAACAACTGCATTTTGCGGTAAATAAGTTTGGTTAATGAATCTCTTAGCAGGTAATTGTTTTGGTGTATGATGTGCTTCATCTGGAATTGTTATGATTAGGTTTTTTATATTATTTGGAAGCACCATTGTGCCAGTATTGAACAGACTTGCAGCGTTAATGTTGGGCTGCTCTTGTTGCTGTTGTTGACTCGTTACTGCAAAAGCAATGTTATTTGTTATCAATGATTGCGATGAGACTGCAACTACTAAAATAGACATAGTTATAGCTGCTAATATCATATTAATTGTTTGGGAATTAATGCAATACTTTCGTATTTTATGTATCTCTACCATATTATTCTCGTCTACTTGGGTGAGCCAATTATTAAAACATTCTTTAATGCGGTTCTATCTACTCATAACGATATATTTATAACATGAAACATACATGATTTATTCTAATTAAAAATTAAAAAAAAGAAATATCGTCATAAAGCATATGACGAAAAACATAAAAGCAACATAAAAAGCGAGTTTAAACCTCCACAATGCTTAACGAGTGTGCCCAAAAGAAATGGTTTAGAAGGATTGATCTTATCGGATTATATCACCTAAGTTTTTGAGTTGGCTGGGATGCTTTCAAACTAATCGTATCTATTGGTGCCATGATTAGTGAAGGTATATCTCGCTCTCTCTCGGCGACTCTGCGAGTCAGTCTAGGATATTGAAGGGAGAGTTTAGCATGTATTTCGCAGTAGCAGCACCAAGAAATGATGTTGGTGTAAAGATTTTAGAGCAGAAATAATATTCCATAGACTCCAAAGTAGAAATATCGCACTTGATTGGCTTGAGAATCAAATAAAGAACAAGGAACGTTACCTAAGAAGCTTGGATAATAGGCTGAGAAGCGAGCATAATTCCAATGAATAATAGTGCAAATGAACTAGCCCCATATCTCCACAGGTCTGGGGCGGATTATATAACCCTAGTTGACCGTCACCTTGTCCCTGTATGTTACCTGCCATATATTGTGGTAAATCATGTTCTAATTCATGGGCAATTGTCGCATTGGTTGTTGTTGTATAAATTTGATGTATCCATTTAGTAGTAAGATACAAAGACAGACCAACTTTACTTTGTGAAACAAAGGCATTGCAATAAATCATCCAGACTCCAGCTATCACTATAAATAGACCGACCATTAGGCCAACATTCTGGTTCGTAGTCAGTTTAGTCTTATCGTCCTTATTAGTCATTTAAGTCCCACTATTTTTAGGCGGCATCGGTGGGGGCACTGGTGGTACTGGTACTGGTACTGGTGGGGTCGGGGGTATCTTCGTACAGTTATCAGCATGACACCGGCCTCTTTCTCTCATGAATTATTGTTGTGATATGTGTACTAAGTGGTAATGCTGAGAAGAATCCATCAAGGTATCCAGAATGTATTCTTTACATTCAAATACGTTCATACTCAGATACTCAAATGCAAGATACGGTGTCTCTATTCATTCAAGGTCGGAAAATCTAGCGATTTTACAGCTGATATCTTACTTGAAAAATTCAGCATAATCCTTTGCAAATTGTGCAAATGATATTGGCTTTCGTCCTGTAATCTGTTCAACTACAGTAGTAGTCTGAGATGCCTGACCTGCTCTAACAATACTAAAAAACTCCATAATTGCGTCGATTAACCAATCCTCCATCCCGATCTGTTTCATTCCTCTTCGTGAATCTTCTTCGGATATATCTATATATGATATTCTTCTATTAACTTCATTAGATAGGATTTCTGCTACCTGTCCATAGGAGAGCGCATCCTGTCCAGTAATAGTATATGCCTTTCCTGCATGTTTACTGTCATCGGTTAGTGCTTGTACTGCTATCGCTGCGATATCTCTAACATCTACAAAACCAACCCTTCCATCTCCTGCAGGGAAGTAAAATGCATTCTGTGTTTTTATTGTCTGACCGAAAAAGAACTTTGTAGGTAAAAAGCTCTGCATAAAGGATGCTGGACGCAAGAAGGTATAAGATATTCCAGAGTCTTCTATGATTTTTTCTGCTTGCCTATGTAGTCGTCCTATCACAAGTCCAGGTTCCTCATCTGCTCCCATGACAGATAGCTTTACTATATATTGAACACCATTTTTCTTCGCTTCTTTTACCAAACTAGAAGAAATATTTGCCATGTTAGGCGCAGGTAGTGTTACTAAGAATAATGTGTCTATATGGTCTAAAGCATCAGCAATAGTGTCTGGTTTATTGTAATCGAAGTTAACAATTTCGACTGTTTTATTATCGCTCTTAAATTTATCAGCCTTATTTTGTGAATGAATAGCTGCTCTGATGACACTTTGGCCTCTTTGATCTGAAGATGCCAGTTGCTTTACTACTTCACTACCGACAGTTCCAGTTGCACCTGTTACTAAGATTGTTCTCATAGATAATATTTTATTACCCTAGAGTTATAAAATGGTCGGTTTACAAATTATACAAATTATCGATTCGTTATTCATTACTTCGAGTTTCACAATTGATAAACAACATAGATCATGATCTTCGTGCTCATGTTTGCAAGAGAATATTGCCCTAGATTTTAGTCTAGTGATCCAAGGATCTTCAATTTGCAATTTATTATTAATCATTTGATTTGCCATAGCAGTAATTAGGTAGTAATAAGTAATATTGTAGACATAAAATTTTTTATCAATATACACTTATTCATATATTTCATTCAGCAGTTTCGCTTTTGAACATTGGTTCGATTTTATGTAAATAATTTGATAGACAGATAGCTACTCCCTCCCCCAGTAGTATTTCATAATATATTACAAGCTATGAATATGCATTTGTAAGATGCGCAAGAAGAGAAACAGGACTAGGTTACTGGTGAAGGCAGAGGAAGGGCCTAACCTCCACAATCAGCCTGTCGTAGAGTGGAAGGACGAAAATAACAAGAACATAGCGGTTGATCAAGAAATTGAATGTCCACGCTGCCACGATGTAATGACGCTATGTTCTGACTTTGATAAACTCTGTTATACGTTTGAAGAATGTGATTTCCTCCTTTCCCTGAATTAATCAGGAAGTTACATGGGTAGAACTATACCTTCTTTTAGAATAGCAAGTGTAATGGAAGAAAGAGAGAATAGAAATCATTTCGTAATTCCTTGGATAAGTCAAACAGGAAGATATTTGAATAATGTTTTCGATCTCTTTCCACATTTCAAGGAATAAATGTTTCTTTCTCTTAGCTCCCAATTTACCTGTCTCTTTCTGACCATTTTTCCTCCCCCCGAACTTATAGAGGGAACCTTGTTTGTTATCCATAACATTATCATTATCATTATTTAGAAAGAGGCCATAATAACTAACATTAAAACTTCAAATACAAGTATCAGATTACTAGTAACCCAAGTTGTATAGAACAAAAATTACGATGCAATCTCGGATTAGTATTGATAGCTACACTCTCGTTATCTTGTTTTGCGGGTACTTATTTTGAAATACAGCAGACTGTACTAGCCCAATCAAATGTCCAGACAATAAAATATAGAAATCTCGTAATAGACTTAGGGAGTGGAGTAAAGACTAATGCTCAATTAACTCTTCCTGCAATAGGAAAAGGACCATTCTTTGCTAGTTATATGTCGTTTATGTCACCATCTGTGACGTCCATTCGTGGTAATCGCCGCACATGCCAATTAAGGTCTATTTTCACGAATAAATACGAGGGATTTTGTGGCACTTTGTGACGCTAATTGGCCATATATGGCCTATTTGTCAAGGGGGTATATGAGGCTAATTGATACTAATTGATACATATAGCCTAGTTTATGCTCCGAGATTGTACCGCCATTCGTGTTTTGTGATAATTTCGACGAGGGTTTTATGATAATTTATGATACATTTTGTGGCCATTTGTGGCTATTTGTGGCATGGTATATGCTCTGTTAGTCGAGCTCATTTGGGCTCTATCATGTTGTGTTTGCGTCGATTTCGCCGCAGATTCTTCTAGGGGCGAACTAATGATCGCCCCTAATTGTCGTAATTGTCGCCGGAGGGAAGGTATGTTTGACATCAATCAGTCGCACTCCCTAAGATAGGATAGTTAGTTATTCTTCAAGCTGAGTCAGTTAACGCCCATTCTCTTAAGTGTAAGTTCTTTCTAGAAGATTCACCGGTTAATGCTAAAATTGAATCCTATTACAATCCGGATACATAGATTACGTGTTATGATGATCCGACAGAGTCATTGGTATGACTAGGCCAAATTTTACTATTTATATTCCACTCTTCTCTTAGTCTTCTTTCGAATCATACTCTTAATTACTCTTACAATCCTCCTTCTAAGACTCAATATATTCTTATGAGTGAATTCGGAAAATTTTAAGTAATTGCTTCTTTATTCATTAGACCATCACTTATTTTTCATTTAAAAGGATTTTTACTGTGTGCCCCTACAGTACATATAGATGCATTCCTCATTACAGTACAGTATATATCTATAAACAGCTCGTCAGACTTTCTTGTTGGGATAGGCACTAATAATGAATTTTTTAATGAGCGCCGCTCCTCCAAAGTTTCTGGTACAAATACAATCACGCCTCTTAACCTACATCCTCAAAACGGCCAGCAAAGGCGTCTGATCTCACATCTTTAGTGATGCTTCCCTGTCAAGACGACAGTCAAAACCCGCCAGCTTCTAAGGCGTATGTCTGATAGTTTATTTGATACTTTATTATAAGGCTTAAGAAAAATACATCATAATTATCCTATCAATGTCGTCATAATCCTACCAATTGTGTTCGTTATTCAGAAATAATAGTTTTAATTTCATTATGTAGCTCATCAAGAATAGAGGATATTTTGCTCCCGTCATCGATATTCCCCATAACCTTCTTCATTGCTTTGATATCGTATTCCCATAGCGATTTCGCTGGTTGTCCATCAGCTAAAGTTGATCTCCTAATTGCAATATGCGAAAAATCCTGTTCTTTCCTTCTTGAGCCATGACAATGTAATACGTTTGGTGGAATACAAACGGTATCTCCAATCTTATTTAGAAAAATTGTCTTACCAATATTATATTTTGGATTACCTCCATTCGTATTGCCATCTTTCTGTATGAGAGTAACAAAACCTCGTCCTATATCTGAAGAGCTAGAATCTGGTAAAGTGGGTGTAGCAATCAGTATTTGTTCAGATTCATGTGTATGTATTTTTGTCATTCCTCCATTTTTGAAAGTAACATGATACATTTCCTGCTCCTTTGAATCTGATTCAGTCAAAATTCGCCTAATTTCATAACTGCCAAGGAATTTGTTTACATAAAAATCAGGTTGTTCTCCTTCCGGTTGTCTTTCATCGGTTATGTAGATGTTTTTCTTATTCAATGTTATCCAGTTTTTCGTATTATTCCTCCCTTTATGAATGATCAGTATTGCCAGGCATCTTTCAAAAATATTGCCACCGCATGAAAAACTAATCCCGTATGTTTTTCGACTGTTCATCCGATTAGATTACCGAATTTACCTTCGTAGACCAAGAAACTTGAATCAAGATCAAGGGCAAAAACAGGTGAAACAGGGTGATTAAAAAGCGCTCCTTTTGTTGCGAGTAATGTGGCTGACAGAATATGATAAATCTAACGTCTTACAATTTTTTTTATTACTGGGGGTTCTCTATATTCTTCATCCTTATGGGATATAGCACACCCGATTCACCTTTGTAAAATTAAAAAGAATCAAACTTTAGGCGGCACCATATTGACACACTTTTGACGAGAACTATAGTTATGTTTAAAATCAAAATTAAAAGCATCTTCAAAACCCTTCTCCTGTTTGTTGAGATACTCTAACTCCAATCAAAACGTCTAATACATTTGTTATTACGAAAGTCCCTCCATCACGCACTGATTATTTGTCATTGATTAGATTCGCAAATATTAACAAGCATGTCGTGTACTTCTGGTCTCCCCATTTATTATCGATCTGGCTGTTTGAAAGATATTAATCCACATTTGCCACGTTAATGTACCAGTGTTAGTATTTCTTCTACTTGGATGATATGAAACTATCAAAGTCTTACCATCAGAGAAAGGATATATTTTATTATGACCAAACACCAATCCTTTAACATTGCAAATATTGCAATATGCATCAAAAGCAATCTTTCCAAGAGCTAAGATAACCTTGGTTGTCTTCTCGAGTAGTTTTATTTCTGCTAGGAGGTATTGAGAACAGTTGGATATTTCAGATGGATCTGGTTTATTTTGAGGCGGGACACATCGTACCGCTGAAGTCAGATAAGCATCCTTTAAAATTAGTCCATCATCTCTTGATACACTTGTATGTTTATTTGCAAATCCAGTTTCAAATAAAGCTCTTACAAGCCAATCACCCGAGCTATCCCCTGTAAATATTCTCCCTGTTCTATTCCCACCATGAGCAGCTGGAGCCAATCCAATAACTAATAATTTGGCTTTAGGATCTCCAAAAGTTGGGACAGGTTTTGCCCAATAAACCTGATTCGTAAACCTCTTGGTTTTAGTTTTTCTCACTTCTCTAGTGTATTTTAATAATCGTGGACATAATTTACAATGTACCACTGTTTTGTTTACCTTGTGCAATAACCAATTTTCTTCAACTAACTTACCCTTTGACAATCCTAGCTATTCTTTATCTGAATTCTCTATATTAATTTGTATATATCTTTTATTCAGGGAAGAATGATTTGCCTTCCTAGTATGTTTAATCTCTCTGTTCTGTTTGCACACACTGCAAGAATCACTTTTCAAGAGAAAATCTCGATTTTTGCAATCATCGTTTTAGTCCGTTCTGATTACTATAAGTAATTTTCCAATACCGCAATTATTAGGGGAGAAAGTCAAAAATAGTGAGAATAAAAAGCAATAACTACCACAATACCAAACTTCTAAACTGAACTTCAACAGTCCACATACCCCATTGTGTGCAACTTTTTAAGAACGAAGCAAACAACAGCAGAGGCAGCGGCAATAATAATGACATCAGCACTGCATCGTGTGATATAGCATGCCAACTGTTATTAAGTCAGTTATTATCGTGTGAGGTTCAATTGGAGAGAATAACACAATTAGCACTTAGAGCATATATAACAGATATTTACTTTTATAATCCACAATTTATATAGATATTAACTTGACAAATAATCCTGTTGCAGTCTTTGATTCAGGAGTCGGTTCATTATCTGTAATTAAAGAATTAAAAAAAGAGATCCCCCACGAGGACTTGCTATACTTTGCAGATAGATTTCATTTTCCTTACGGAAATAAATCTCATCAGCAGTTGTACGAAATTATTCTGGGATCGATAAAATTTTTAGAGAACTACAAACCCAAGGTAATTGTACTCGCATCTTTGACTCCGTCCGTCCAAATATTACACAACGTCAGAACAAGAGTCAATACCCCAATAATCGGTGTGATGCCACCTTTAAGACAAGCAACAAGGTTATCAAAGAAAAAACACATAGGTATTATGGCAACTGAGGGAACCGTGTTCAGTCAGGAACTATCGATGCTGCTTCGAAAAGAGGTATCTCAAGATGCACACGTAACCAAATTCAATGCATCACCAATAATAGAGCTGATAGAAAACGGCACCTACATCGTTAATGAGAGAAAGACATTTGATACCATATCACACATACTAATGGGAAAGCTAGAAAAGGAAGATATAGATGTAATAATTCTATGCAGCACCCATCTTTCATTGGTACGCAATTATTTTGGTTCTCTTTTTCCACTGGTAAAATTTATGGATCCCTCCAATATTGTAGCCAAAGACGTAAAAAGATTCCTTCATCAAAATAGAATGCGGAGGAGGAGCGGAATAGGTCGGCTGCAAGTGATCGCTTCAGGAGGAAGAGATCAGTTTGAACAAACTATCCGTTTGATGGGTATCAGAGAGCCAATTAAAAGAGTGAATCCATGAAATCTTCTCATAAACAATGAATACACCTATATGCTACCAAAAAAGTTGGGATCTACAACTGCCGACGATGAAATTTCTTGTAAGCCCTGTCTGTCTAATTATAGAGAATGGCCCTGAAGTTCCGCTTGTAAGGCAAGTTTTTTTATCATAAACATACAAAAAATCTAACCGTTTTTAAGATTTGGACATCAAGTTCGAATTGTTTGGAATTATAAGTACTAACAAGAAATAGATTGAAAATTCAAAGAAAAAGGCGAAAGTACAACCAAGACCGGTATTACAATACCCAAAGCTATGCGAGCCTTCTCATTCATACTCTCTTTCTGTTCTAAATAATCATGCATTATTGCTTGTTGTGACATTTTATCAGGGATGAGTGCAGAAACCTGGTGGCATCATGACCTTACTCCAACGATGTAAATTTATCCATCTAAAAATACTCCATTTTACGGTACTCTAATATGTTCTATTAGTGTTGGGTGTAGATTTGATCCGCGCTGTGTTCTAAGCTTAATTCATTATCATTGTCTTGGTTAAGGATAATAATTGACTAAATCGGAATGGCTTTATTAATAATTTAGCCTCGTTAATAGCACATCATGCTTTGGGAAATGTTACCAGTAAATATATAAAAACAATGTTGTTATTACCACTTTATATCCGTGTCTTCAGAAAGAATAGTATCATTCTTACCTAGTTCTACAGAAATACTTTATGAAATTGGTGCAGGCTCTCAGATAGTAGGTGTAACACATGAGTGTAAGTATCCTGACGACGCCAAAAGGAAACCAAGAGTAATAAATTCTTCCTTTGATGCTAGTAAAATGAATAGTAAGGACATAGATCAGAAAATTGTAGAACTAATGCAATCTGGCAGAGATATATATTTAATAGATGACCAAAAATTAAGAGAAGCAAACCCAGATCTCATTATTGCTCAGGGTGTATGTGAGGTATGTGCTCCATTTACCAAAGAGATAGACCGTGCTACTTCTGTATTGGGTTACAACCCAGATATCCTTGTACTCGATCCTCATGATTTAGATGATATTTTGATAAGTATAATGGATATTGCAGAAAGAGTCGGTAAAGTAACAGAAGCACGTAATCTGGTAGTATCGTTACAAAAGCGTATTGATGACATAAGGGTGAGAGCCGGCAATCGAAGAATTGGTGGTGATGTCTATAATATTCTACCAAAAATACTTTGCATTGAATGGATTAACCCTTTCTTTACTGCTGGTCATTGGGTTCCTCAAATGGTAGAGATTGCAGGAGGTATTAATGGTCTAAGTTCCCGCGCACAACCTTCACATCGTATACACGATATTACTGAGATTATGAAATTTAATCCAGATAAAATAATTCTAATGCCTTGCGGTTTTGATTTACATAGAACATTGAGAGAAGCAGAGACATTGGAAACCAACAATAAATGGAAATCCTTGCAGGTTGTTCAAAACAATGAAGTGTATGCAGTTAATGCAGGAGCGTATTTTAGTAAACCTGGACCTAGAACAATAACAGGGTTAGAAATATTAGCAAACATAATTGACCCAGAAGGTTTTCAAAATATTAAAGTACCAACAGATTCATATTGTAAAATAATTAATGAATGCAATAGGCTTAAATAACTATACATACTGCAAGGTATGCGATTGCAAATTCAGTCATATGTTCAGTCATATATTCAATACCACCCATACTGCAAAGAAAATAGGTTAAGTATAACTAAATTCTGTATTTAAGAATAAGTCTGTTCTTTACAAAACGTTGTGAAATTAGAGATTGTAATAATTTCTTTAATTTTAAGGATTCAAGCTAGCTCTAACTTTATTTGTTTCACTAAAATATCTATTTCAATAGGTTTTTCAACAAAATGATTTAATATCACTTCCCTTGATATTGGTGGAACTTCTATTAGCGCTTTATCATATCTTTCGTATGCTGTAATAAACCATACTCTAACTTTATTGTCTATTTCACTTATCTTTTCATATAGTTCAAATCCACCAATCTTGGGCATTCTAATATCAATTAGCATTAGATCATAGTAATCAGGCTTAAATTTTGATAATGCTATTGCTGAATCGTTATACGCATCAACTTCAAATCCTGCAAGCTCCAATCCTACCTTGAAAGTAACAGTATGATCATAGTTATCATCAACTAAAAATATGCTCTTCCTTGCTGTTTTATAAGAGTTATAATATTCACTATAATCATCACGCTTTTTCTTAATTCTTTCATCACTATCATTTATCATAGCAGTGACAGTATTGACAACTATACCTTCTGGGTGATGATCTTGTTGGAATGCCAATGGTATATTGAATGCAAATGTAGCTCCTTTTTGACCATCATTATTATTTTTAGCCCAAATCTTTCCACCATGTGCTTCAACAATACTTTTGGATATGAACAAACCTAACCCGGTTCCTCTATAAGATTTTGTAGCAAATTTTGTAAACAAGCTAGGAAATATTTCAGGATCTATTCCTGTGCCTGTATCCTTTATACTTACGGTGACCTCTCCTGTGCTGCCGGTATCTTTTTTTTCTATAGTAACGTATATTGTATCGTCTTCATTTGTAAATTTCAAAGCGTTACTCAATAAATTAGAAATGACTTGTGATATTCTATCTCTATCTGCTTCTATGAGAAAGAGATCTGCATTTTGGTGGTCTTCAGTGATGGAAGGAAATAAACAAGACAATTCTATATTACGGTAGATATTGCTATCATGTCTCTTCTCATTGTTATTTGGGCTTTTATAATCGTCTACTAAATCTTGTATTAACTCTTTTAAGTTAAATCTATCTTTTCTTATATGTAGTGAATTTGTTTCAATTCTGTTGATGTCTAAAACATCGTCTGTAAGTCTTTGTAGTTTTCTTGCATTCCGTATTATGACATCCAAATGGTCACAAGTCTGATTTATATTTACTTCTTTTTTTGTGTTAAAACGGATTTAACAATTTGTGACAAACCAAGGATTGGTTGGATTGGATTTCTTAACTCATGAGCAGCTATCTTAATAAAATCATTTTGGATTTTAGCTTGCATTCTTAATTTCTCATTTGCTATTTTAAGCTGATCATGTGACTCTTTTATCTCTTGATATAATTCAGGTTGCTTCCAAAAGTTCTCGAATATTGCAACATAAGATAAAACACCTGCCCTGCTATTAGAGTAAGTTGACAATCCTATTGCTTCAAAGAAGGTTGTTATTGAGTCATCTCTTAATTCCATCACAAATGAAGCCTTTCTATCAACTACTAGAATTGTGACTTTGGTCTCTGTCATTTGTTCAGTATAACTGACATCTATTAGGTGATCAGGACAATATTCTCTTAGTTGCTGTACTTTTTGTTCAATCATGCTGCTTGGAGGCACCAATATTCTAACTTTTACATTTCCTTCTTTTGCTGCCTGTTGTGCCGACTGTATAGCTCCAATCTTATCTTGACGAATAAAAGCATTGGTAGTAGGAAATATCCATAATATTTCTTCTGCGGCTGATTTTACCATATTCGAATATATTTCATGTGCTCTTGTCGAGCTTGGAATAACCTCAATATCAGCCAAGTCAACTCTTGCTCCAATATCCCTTATTCTGTTTGTAGAGATATCGGTAGTATTAATAATAGGAGACTCTTCAACCTTATCCTCATTGTTACAAGATTGATTACCCTTACCAAACACCAGCCCCTCCTCACCTTTAGTTTTATTTTACCTCTTAATGAGAATTTAAGCATTTTTCACATACTAAGGAAAATCTATAAATATATCTTGGCTTTTTCAGTCTATCCTCAAAAGTATCAATCATCGCAATATTTCTATTTTATCAAAAGCCATATTTATCTTGGCGCGTCTTGATACTTTAACAACAGTTTGACCATCAAATCCAGAGTACCTTAAAAAATACAAGGGAAAGGCAGACCCTATACTGGGAAAATGAAATATACGAATGCACAAAGAAAGAGTTGAGATAGCAAGATAACAAAGGAGTATGCCCAAGGAGTGGACCGATAAGATAAAAGATGAGCAATAGCAAAAGAAACTGGAAGCTGACAAAATACATAATCTTCCCAAAGAGTTTGAACATCAACAAGAACAGCAACAGAAACAACGAAAAGATACTGACAAAGAGCCGATGCTAAACGTAGGGGAGAAAATCCTGTGGAAGAACGTAATTAAACGTGGATTCTGGCACAGACATGTGGAATGGATTCTTGAAATAACGACTCAAGGAATCATTATGAACGATGGTGTAAACGGTCATATCACAAGGCTACCTTATATTAAACTATTTGATGTTGTAGTTCCGGAACCGGGTACCATTACACGATGCGTACTGGTACGTATCATAGTCCCATGGCTAATTATTGGGGCATGATTCAATGGACAGGCCAACAAATAGAAGATGTGATATTCCTGGATAAAAATGGAAATGCATGAATGACATGGAATAATATGGTTTCGCCGCACGGCATACAGCAACTAGCAAAGGCCGAAATGAAAAGATTCCATAAATGAGGTTACTCCAGCGCAAACACTGCAATTGATAAATGGGGGCTTAAGATGGTATTACTACACTACACATCTAGGAGTCTACGGAAAAATGATGTGTACATCCGAGATATTATTGCCCAAATTACAGAAGATTTGAAAGGTATGTAATACCAAATACAAAAATAACATCCTTTACCTTAGTAACATAGCGTGACAGAAGAAGCAGATGAAAGGCTGAGACAATTCCTCAATGATGGAAGAAATTGGGAAAGGAAGGCTACTAATATAGCAGGTGTATTTCTATTCAGACTACCCGATTGGACATTCATATGTTGATAGCGAATTATTAAAAAAAACTACCAGAAACCTCGAATCAAATGATCCTTACCACCATTACGATCCTTACTTGTGCTTATTTTGAGTTCAAGGACCCTGGTATTGTTAAGTAAGGATGGTAAGCATCGTAAGGATAGTGTAGTCCAAAGTTTCCGGCCAATGTGGTTGACCAGACTACAGCATCAACATTAAAGAATAACGCAAAGAAACCTATTTTATGTCTCAAAATAAAGTTCCTAAAACACAAAGAGCACTAGTTTTTCAAGGGGGAGGAGCACTTGGCGCATATGACGCAGGAGTATTTCAAGCATTATATGAAAAAATAGGTCAAAAAGTAGGATTTGATAAATTATTTGATATTGTTGCTGGAACTTCCAGTGGTGCAATGAATGGGGCCATATTAGTCAGCCATGTAATTGAAAATCAAACCTGGAAGGGCAGTCAGGACAAATTACATGCTTTTTGGAAATATGTTTCCACTGATGTAGACCTGAGATATTGGTATCCGTATACTCCCAACAAAAATGATTGGATATCACAATGGAATATTCAGAAACAAATCTTCCCAAATTTAGCTGCAGGCGAAAGCGCTAGGAGATATTATTCTGCAAAACAGTTCTTGTGTTCTGGGGTTCCGCGTGTTTACTCACCTCAATTTTCTACTCCATGTCTACCATTCAATGGACTTCCAAAAGTAGATGATAGATTCCTTGACAACTTTAGTTTTCCAATCAACAATACATGGTGTATCTACACAAATCAACCTTTAAAAGAAAGCTTGGCAAGATTTACAAAATTCCCAATTGCAACAAGCTTCAATCAAAAGCAACCTAGGCTTTTGTTAGTTAGTGTAGACGTACAAGAAGGAGCAGTAGTAACATTTGATAGCTATCCTAAGGATGACAGTGGTACTAGAAGGGAGAGTTGGTATGGTAATTACGGTAGCAGTAAAAAGGGAGACTATGAATATATGATAAGCTATCCTGACGGCGTAAGATTAGATTATGCCATGGCAAGTGGCTCAGTACCAATAAACTATGATTATGCAACTATAGCCGACGTAAATAAATTGGATAATCAAGTAGGTAATTCTAGTTCTGGTAAAGCTACCCGTTATTTCTGGGATGGTGGTATTCTTAGCAATACGCCATTAAGGGAGCTAATACAATGGCACAAAGATTATTGGTTTCGAGCAATAGGCAAAGAAGCAGATAATGCTCCAGTCCCAAACTTGGATGTCTATATTGTGGATGTATGGCCCACTCGGGAAGAAAATATTCCACACGATCATGACGGTGCTCTCGATAGAAAAGAGGATTTACTCTTAAACGATAAAACCGACTATGATCAAAAAGTATCAGAAATAGTATCAGATTATATCACATTATTTCAGAGAACAAGAGAAATAGCACTCAATTATATCAAAGGTCAAAATGAAAAGAAAGCATTTCAAACTGATCTTGATAAGTTTTTAACAAAAGAAAATACGAAAAGTAAACATCGTACAGGACAACCCAGACAATATAAGGATCTGATAAATGGAAGATTCGATATAAATGTCATACGAATAGAAAGAACAAAAAATGTTGAATACGATATTTGGAACAAGATGCTGGATTACTCTACTCAAACAATACAGCAGTTAATACAAGATGGATACGATGATGCTATAGAGCAACTCAAATAAATTTTAAGTTTAACGATTATGCTGAACAGTCGTTTTCGAGTACGGTACAGTTCGACTGAACTGTCGTTTTGTGAATTTTCTCATCCAAGTCATTGAGAACTCTAGATTGTTGGTCAATTGAGAGACCTGTATTTGTCTTTTTGAGAAATACAATGTCAAGATCATTGTACCTACTATCCCGAACGTTTGTGCTAAACTAAGCACATCACCGAATCCAAATTCAACCATATATAAGAGGAGAATATGCCAATCTATTATTAAAAAAGTCCAAAACTAGTTGGTTCTTCCGAAATATAGCAATCCGATACGCATGTATTAATCTCAATCGATATAAGGTGTATCGTCGCTGTCAAGTTATATCCTTGATTTTTTTTATAAATTCGTATCCGTTGATTACCGGCATCCTGATATCAGAAATCACCAAGCCGTACTGTTCAGAATTCATTTGAAAATCATCCATTCCTACTAAAGGATCTGTAAATCCAAACACATGATACCCAATATCTTCCAATCCTTGTTTGGAGTCAACGTCAATTGATGATCGAAAAATAATCGATTATATCGAGATTCCGGTAAATTTATACATGGTCATTCAAATAGTTAGTTATAATATAGGCAGTAATGTATTGCAATATTACGTAGAATCGCTACACAAGTATTGGATAACAATCACACTGGATTGATATCAATACAGCAAATTGAAAAAGATCCTCTGCTATTGAAGTTCTTACCATTGCCACATTCACTCTTACGTACTAATAATACTAAAGCCATAACTACGACTATAGCAAAGGTTTTTGGCACTAATGGCTACATAAGTATTGATAAACAACTTAAACCCTTTCTGATATGATAAAGGCATATGAAAACACTACAGCCTTCAATTTGCTCAAATGCAACACTACTGTAATATGTCCTATATTGTGGAGAGCGTTATCTAATATGACACCAAACTTAAGCATCATTGGTAATGTCTCTAAATCTTCAGGTATCCTAATACTCAACGGTGAAAATGATTCTCAGACTCCAGTTCAACAAGCGCTTCTCTTGCAACAAAGACTGACTGAGGTAAATCATCCTGATCATACGTTGATAACATATCCAAATCTTGGTCATGTGTTCTATCCTTCATCTCATTGGTTGACTGGAATTGGACCGATTGAACCATATGTTTTAGCAGATCTTTATGCATGGC
>Ga0070707_100002861_pt1 | contig 16436 bp, 16 predicted proteins | sample KBSK5502metaG_FD_65468 | JGI IMG/M metagenome (GOLD analysis project Ga0070707, IMG submission 65468) | Corn, switchgrass and miscanthus rhizosphere microbial communities from Kellogg Biological Station, Michigan, USA - KBS K5-50-2 metaG | ecosystem: Host-associated > Plants > Roots >... | reverse complement strand
CCAGCTGACGGATGCGATCCGCAACCTTGCGCTGGCGCAGGCCGTCTACGGCTACATCTTCGAAGGAACGTTCTACGACATCGGGCGCAAGCTGGACTACTTGCGCGCGACGGTCGAGCTTGCAGCCGAGCGAGAAGATCTGCGCGCGGAGTTCCTCGATTTCTTGGCGGATTTCGCCATCCGCAAGAAGTTGGTGTAGACCTGCACTAGCAACGCCGCCCTGCTTGAAGATTTTTTCCCGAGCTTCTCGGGCTTTGACGTACGCGATGCGCGATTCGAGGGTCCTTGAATCGAAAAGTGAGGGGGTTATGCTCGCCGTGAAGGTAGCCATCCGATCAACGGGGAGGCTCGCGGCTGAGCATCTGGGTGATCCTCCTTTTGGCCCTGGCGTGGGCCGTCGTTCTGGTCCCTTCCCTGCTCAAGCCCCGATTCGAATCCTCGCCGATCGACGGCGTGCGTAACTTCGAGCGATCGATGGGCATCCTCGCGAGCGCGCGCCACGGCCGGACAGAGATCCCGGGCCGATGGGTGATGGTGCCGAAGGATCTCCCCCAGGGACCGAAGCGTCGTCGCAACCTCGTGATCCAACGGCGGCGGCGGAACTTCCTTCGGTTGATCATCGTCGTCGTCGCGTCGCTGATCCTCGGCGTGATCCCCGGGCTGCACTACTTCTTATGGGTGAACCTCGCAGCCGATCTCGGGCTCGCCGCGTACGTGTGGCAGCTACGTCGCTGGCACACCTCGGAACAGAAAGTCGTGCCGCTTCCGGCAACGGTTGCGTCTGAACCGGTCGAGCAGCCCGCGCGCGACGCCGGCATCTCCGGCTGAACGGTTACGATACTGCCGTGGACCTCTCTGAGATCTCTGCCGACATCCGCAAACGTCTCGATGCGAAGAGTGCGGCGCGCGAAAAAGGCTTAGCAGCGTCGCGCCACGCGATCCGCTTCTGCGCCAACTCCATCCGGGCAGTGCACCGTGCCGAGATGGATCTCGCGCGCGAATTGCAAGCGCAGGCTCGCGAGCAGCTTGACGCGGCGCGCGCGGCGATGAAGCCGTACCCCGACATCTATCACGCGGGTTTCTTGCACGACGCCGAGAAGGAGTACGCGGAGTCGCTCGCGACCTACGCGTTCATCAACAACGAGACGTTGCCGACGCCCGAGGAAGCGTCCGTGGGCGACGCGGCTTACCTCAACGGCTTGTCGGAAGCGATCGGCGAGATCCGCCGGCACTTGCTCGACATCATCCGCCACGGCGATCTCGCGCGAGGCGAAGAGCTGCTCGCCGCGATGGACGACATCTACTATGTGCTGGTGTCGATGGATTACCCCGACGCGATCACCGGGGGACTGCGGCGTTCGACGGACGTGGCCCGCTCGATCATGGAACGCTCGCGCGGCGACTTGTCGATCACGATCGTGCAGCGCGGCGTGCAAGAGGCGATCGAGCGCGCGCGCAAAGACATAAGCGGCTGAGCCGCACCGCCCGGCCTGGTACCATCCCGGTTCTGCCGGGGGTGTAGCTCAGTTGGTAGAGCACTACGTTCGCAACGTAGGGGTCGTCGGTTCGAGTCCGATCACCTCCACAATTCAGCTCTTTTTTGAACCGTTGCCGCGCAGGTAAGCAAGGGAAGCCTCGACGGGAACCTCGTTCCCGTCCGCATCGCAGTGCGTCCGGCTTGTCGAAGGGGCTTTGCTTGGATGATGCTGCTCGCGTGGAACGCCCTGCGGCGCTCGATGGCAGCGAATTGCGTCTCGCCGAGCTGATTGCCGCTCTCTCCCTGGCCACCGATCTCGGCAACGGGTTTCCCATGGAAAAGGCTCTGCGAAACTGCCTGCTGTCGATGGGCATCTGCCGTGCGATGGGGGTCAAGGACCGCGATCTCTACGATGTCTATTATCTCGCACTGCTCCGCTTCATCGCGTGCACGAGCTATGCGTACGAGGAGGCGACCGCCTTCGGCGGCGAGGACAACTCTTTTCGGGGAGACTTCGCGCCACTCGATCACGCGCGCATGTCGGAGATGCTTCGGGCGGCCGCGACGACGCTGGGTCGCGGAACCGGGCCGGCGCGCCGCGCCCGAGCCATCGGCACCTTCCTCACGAAGGGAAAAGGCGTTGTCGCTGGGATGGTCGCCGCCAACTGTGAAGTCGCGGTTCGCCTCGCCGAGCGACTCCGCATGACAACAGGAGTGTGTGTTTCTCTTTCCCAGATGCACGAGCGCTGGGATGGCAAGGGATTTCCCGACCACCTTTCCGGCGAAGAGATCACGCTTCCGCTTCGGATCCTCCTGCTTGCCCACGTGATCGAGATCTTCAACCGCGTTCACGGGCGCGAAGCTGCTCTGGAGGTCGCGCGCTCGCGCGCGGGCGGGCAGTTGGACCCCGACGTTGCGAAGGCCTTTCTAGCCGAGGCGCCCGGTCTTCTGGATCAGATCGATTCCGGCGATGTGTGGGGAGCTGTACTCGACGCCGAACCCGAGCCTCGGAAACGGATTCCATCGAGAAGGCTCGACGAGATCGCAGGAGCATTCGCCGATTTCGTTGACCTCAAGTCGCCGTACATGCTCGGTCATTCCTCTGGTGTGGCGGCGCTGGCCGGGGCGGCAGCAGACGCGCTTGGGCTCGCCGATGCAGATGTCGGGGCACTTCGGCTTGCAGCGCTTCTTCACGACCTCGGACGTGCGAGCGTTCCTAATGGGATCTGGGACAAGCGAGGACCGCTGAGTCCGGCCGAGTGGGAACGTGTACGCCTGCACCCCTACTACAGCGAGCGGATCCTTTCGCAGTCGCCGGCGTTGGCGGGTCTCGCTTCCATCGCCGGTATGCATCATGAGCGGCTCGACTCCTCCGGCTACCATCGGGCAGCTCCGGCTGCGCTGCAGTCGGTTTCCACCCGCATCCTGGGCGCTGCCGACGTCTTCCACGCGCTCTCGGAGCCGCGACCGCACCGTATGGCCTTCTCACCAGACGCTGCCGCGCGCGAGATCGAAGCGGAGGTGAGCGCAGGAAGGCTTGATCGCGCGGCCTCGGAGGCGGTGCTCGAGGCCGCAGGTCAGGTCATGCGGCGTGCGCGCTCACCTCGCCCTGCTGGACTCACCGATCGCGAGATCGAAGTTCTGCGTCTCCTTGCGCGCGGAGATTCTAAGAAGCAGATTGCCGCGCGACTCTTCATCTCGCCGAGCACCGCGCATCAGCATGTCGTGCACATCTACGCAAAGGTCGGAATCTCAAGCCGCGCGGCGGCTGCCTTATTCGCCATGGAAAATGACCTGCTAGGTCCGCACCCCAATCAAAAATAGACCGAACGATCAATTATCGCGAAACGTTTCGCTTCCTAGGCTGTGTTCATACCGGACGGACCGGTGACGCAGTACGAGGAGGGAGCATCATGGCCAGCCCGAAGGAAGCAGCCGACCGTCACGTCGCGGCCTTCAACGCGCACGACCTCGAGGCCCACAAGGCGAATGAGGCGTCCGACGTCGAATGGAGCATGCCCGGGGGGATCAACTTGCGGGGCCCCGAGCAGGTTGCCGAGCTCCAAAAGATCTACTGGGACGCGCTTCCCGATGTGAAAGTCACTCCGATCAACCAGGTGGTCGCCGGCTCGACGGTCGTCACCGAGGGGCATTTCGTTGGAACCCACACCGGCACCCTGCGAACGCCACAAGGCGACATCCCCCCGAGCGGCAACAACATCAAACTCCGCTACGCGACGGTGCAACGGGTGGAGGGCGGGCTCATCGCCTCAGAACACATCTACTTCGACCAGCTCGAATTCATGACGCAACTGGGCGTGATCACGGCTCCTTCTCGTTAAATTCGGGTCTGGACGGCGGAGGCGGAGCTAAGCGCTCCGCTTCCGCGCTGCAGTATCTAACGCAACTCGCTCATGCAGGCGCGGAGCAGGGAGGTACGGTTCACACAGCGTCCGCTCACCTCCACAAAGCCCGGGTCTTAATCGAAACATCGTTAGTGACCAGCACAAGAAGAGCGGCCGCTCCACGGCAGTGTTTTGGTTGCGAGCTCTTGATCTGCAGAAATGCAGTTCGAATCCACTTACCTATCTGAGCGGATTCGAAATGGCCTTCTGTCCTGACGTCTCCGCTACCGGCGGTCTTCCTCCGCTTTAAGCTCGTGTCTCTCATTCGGCGTGGACGTCGAGGTCCAGCTGGCAAGGAGGTTTAACGCATCGTGTGATGGGGAGTTCGGTTCCGCCGTGTACGCGAAGATGGTCTGTCCCGGGTCGCCTGGAAGCTCTAAGCCTTCGTACGCCAGTGTGAGATCCCCGACGATCGGATGATGGAAGCGCTTGACACCGGTGCGGTGGAATCTGACGTTGTGGGCTGCCCAGCGGACACGGAATTCCTCGCTGCGTGTGGATAGCTCGCCGATCAGGTCGGACAACGCGCGGTCGTAGGGATCGCGTCCCGCCTCCGCGCGCAAAAGGGCCACGACATCGTTGGCGATGCTCTGCCAGTCGATGAAGAAATCGCTTGCTCGCGCGTCTAGGAAGAAGAAGCGGGCGAGGTTTGCCGGGCGGCTCGGGTCACGGAAGGCCTCGGAGAAGAGCGCGTACCCAAGCCTATTGGCATAGAGAACGTCAAGACGGCCGTTCTGAACGAACGCCGGCGTCCCCGTCATCGAGTCGAGGATCCGCTGCACGCTCGGGCGGACGCGCTGCTGGGTCGGACGACGACGAGGCTGGCGCGTCGTGTTGGCCGCGCGCACGAGGTCGATCAAGTGCGCGCGCTCAGCCTCATCGAGTTGCAGGGCGCGCGCGATCCCCTCCAGCACACTCTCGGAGAACCCACGGGCGGTCCCTCGCTCTAGCCGCGTGTAGTACTCAACGCTGATACCGGCCAGCAAAGCGACTTCCTCGCGCCGGAGCCCCGATACGCGGCGCTTGCCGCCGTAGGTGGGGAGGCCGGCCTGCTCGGGAGTGATCCTGGCGCGCCTCGAGATCAGGAACTCGCGGATCTCATCTTTGGTTTCCACGCTTCAAAGGCTACCCGCGTCCCGTCCGCTGATGGGAGGCACTACCGGTACCCCTATCAAGGCGGTCTCCCAACGGCCGCTCTTGCGTGGTTGGGTGGCTCCAGCAACGGGGAGTACCGAGTCAAGGAGGAGCAGCGTGATGACGGAGAAGAAGGTTTGGTTCATCACCGGCGCCGGGCGCGGCATGGGCGCCGACTTCGCGCAAGCCGCCCTCGCCGCCGGCCACGCGGTCATCGCGACCGGCCGCAACACCGACGCAGTGGCGGAGGCACTCGGCCGGACCGACGATCTGCTCGTCGTCAAACTCGATGTCACGAACCGCTCCGACGCGGAGAAAGCGGTACAGGCGGCAGTCGAGCGCTTCGGCCGCATCGACGTACTGGTAAACAACGCAGGCAGCTTCTACGCGGGTTACTTCGAGCAGCTGACGGTGGAGCAGATCGACCAGCAGCTCGCAACGAACCTCATCGGCCCGATGAACGTTACCCGCGCCGTTCTGCCCGTCATGCGCAAGCAACGTTCGGGCCACATCATCTCGATCTCGTCGGGCGCCGGCCTTGTTGGCTTCGAATATTGTTCCGCCTACGCCGCGTCGAAGTTCGGTCTCGAGGGGTGGATGGAGTCGCTGCAGCCTGAGGTCGCGCCATTCGGCATCACAACCACCATCGTCAACCCTGGCTTCTTCCGCACCGAGCTCCTGACGCCTGGATCGACGGCCTGGGCCGAGCTGCCCGTCGACGACTACACCGAGCGTGACGCCGCGCAGCGTGAATGGTGGAAGGCGCAGAACGGAAGGCAGCCAGACGATCCGGCCAAGCTCGCGCGGGCGCTGGTCACGATCGCCGGCGAGGAGCAGCCGCCTCGGCGCTTCGTCGCCGGCCCCGATGCCATCGACCAAGCCGAGCAGAAGATCGCCGCCTTGAAGGAGCAGATCGAGGCCTACCGTGACCTGTCGACGTCTCTTACTGTCGACGCCGAGCCGGCGCGAAAGGCGGGCTAGTGATGAGCGGATGGAAGAGCGACGAGCTAAAGAGGATCGCGGCAGCTGAAGAGCTAGAGATAGCGACCGTAAGACGCCGTGGCGCTCTGCGAGACCCGGTGACGATCTGGGTGGTACGTCAGGACGACGACCTCTACGTCCGCTCCGTCAACGGGCGCACCGGCCATTGGTTCCGTGGCGCGCAAGACCGCCACGAAGCCCACATCGAAGCGGGTGGGATCGAAAGAGATGTTCGCCTCGTCGAGACCGACGAAGCCAACGACGAGGTCGACGCCGCCTACCGCACTAAGTACAGCCGATACGCGGCCGGCATCGTCAACAGCGTTCTCACTCCGGGAGCGCGAGCGGCGACGCTTAAGCTCGTGCCGCGTCCTTGAGCGTGGAGCTCGGAAAGTGCTAACCCGACCACCTACGCCCAGAAAGGAGTCTCAGCCTTGAAACACGTGAAGTTGGGAGCCCTCGGCCGGGGCGCGGAGGTTCATGGAAGGTAGACGGAAGACCATGCCTCTCGAGCCGTACAAGAGAGGACGCAACAAGCACAAAGGAACCCTTGGTCAGCGCACCGCTTTCTTCACGAGCGCGCTGATCTTCTTCTCTTCAGCGGCAGTTAAGCCCGTCAGCGCGAACGAAGTGACCCACATGTTGCCTTCGTCGAGGTTCGCCTTCTCTTCGAAGCCGAATGTCGAGTACCTCTGCTTGAACTTCGACGCGGGTTTGAAGAAGCAGACGACTTTGTCATCCTTGGCGTAGGCGGGCATCCCATACCAGGTCTTCGATGTGAGCTCGGGGCCGGCTGTCTTGATGATCGTATGGAGCTTCTTGGCCAAGCTGCGATCGGGCTCCGGCAACTTGGCGATCGCCGCGAGCACTTCCTTTTCCAGTTCCGCATCAGTCGCCGCCCGCTTCCTTTCTCGGGCGAGCTCCTTCAACGCGGCTCGTTCCTCGGCGCTGAATATGCCCGTACCGGACTTCTTCGCACTCTTCTTTGCTGCTTTCCTCTCAGCCATTGCGTAGCACCTCCGTGCGATGAGCGAGCCGGCTGCTCGGGCCGGGAGTCGCGCGGTCAGGGTCTCTTTTTACCCGAACGGCCGCAGAGCCCGGGCTGTAGAAGCCCCGAGCGATCCACCCCCCATCACTGGAGGGCCCCCACAGGAGTTCCCGCCCCGACCGTCGAACCAAGCTGGAAGGAATTCGGGGTTCGAGAGCCCAATTCCCGACCGCGAGCCACTGAAACTCGGAAGGCGGAGAGAGATGTCGAACGGCCCACAAGGGAGAAAGAGCTCGACACTGATGCGCGCTGGGCGGGTGATGGCGATCGTTCTGGTCGTCGCAGGCACACTCGTGGGCGCCTCTGCTTCGACCTCGACGTTCACTGCGGCCGGCAGCGTCGAGCAGGTGTACGCCACGGGTCTCACTCCGAACGCGCAAGTATCGCTGATCTCACCTCGCGGAAAGAGCCTCTCCACGCAGAAGGCCACGCCGCTCGGCGGGGTGCTCTTCCGTAACGTACGGCCCGGCTTCGGCTACCGGGTGACGTCGGGCGGGGTCACGTCACAGCCGCTCGTCGTGCACGATCAATCGGCGGCGCCGTGGGACCCCGGTATCTATAGCCAGACCATCAAGTCCGGCGGCTACCAATACCTCACTACGCGCGACGGGACGAAGCTCGCTCTTACCGTGCACCCGCCGACGAGCCCCGCAGGCGAACCGGGCCTGCCATCGAACACACCGTTGCCCAACGGGCCCGATTTCCTTCCGCCGTATCCGACGCTGATCGAATACTCCGGATACGCGTACGCCGATCCCGCCGGACCGGAAAGCGGAATCGCCGTACTCGCGAACCTCATGGGCTTCGCCGTCGTGGACATCAGCATGCGCGGGATGGGTTGCTCGGGCGGAGCATTCGACTTCTTCGAGCCGCTGCAGAACCTCGACGGATACGACATCATCGAAACGATCGCGCATCAGCCGTGGGTGCTTGACCACAAGGTCGGGATGATGGGCATCTCGTACGGCGGGATCAGCCAGCTCTTCACCGCGCAGCTGCAACCGCCTCACCTCGAAGCGATCGCACCCCTTTCGGTGATCGACGCGACGGCTACAACCTTGTATCCGGGCGGCAACCTCAACGACGGTTTCGCCGTCGCATGGGCGCACGAGCGTCAGTCAAACGCGGTGCCTTCGGGGCCGCACGCTGGTCAGCCCTACGCGTGGAAACAGATCCAAGCCGGCGACGCACAGTGCAAGGCGAACCAAGCGCTGCACGGCGAAGCGGCCGATCTGCAGGCGAAGATCCGCGCCAACGACCACTACAACCCGGCGGTCGCCGACGCGCTCGATCCGGTGACGTTCGTACACAGGATCAATGTGCCGACGTTCCTGGTGTGCCAATTCGAAGACGAGCAGACCGGCGGGCATTGCCCCTCGCTTGTCTCGCACTTCACCGGCACGAGCAAAAAGTGGTTCACATTCACGAACGGCGCGCACATCGACTCGCTCGACCCCGACACGTACAACCGTTGGTACGACTTCCTGTCGTTGTACGTCGCTCACCGCGCACCGATCGCGAACGCGGTGATCTCCCACGCGGCCGCTCCGGTCGTCTACCAAGCAGCGATGGGACTGCCGCAGACCGACATCGTTCCGCTTCCGTTCGACCCGATCCAAGCGTTGCCTACCTATAACTTGGCTCTGCGCGCCTTCGAGAAGCAGCCGATGGTGCGGGTGCTGTTCGACAACGGTGCCGGCTCTTCCCCGCTCGGCGACTCCACGCCCGGGAATCCCTATCCCGGTTACATCGGGAGCTTCTCGTCTTTGCCCGTTCCCGGGACGGCCGCTCAAATGTGGTACTTCGGAGCGGGAGGCACGCTCTCAGATGACTTGCCCGCAAGCCGAGGCGTCGATCGGTTCACTTGGAACGCACACACGCTCCCACCAACCGACTTCACCGGCAGCACGGGCGGCGGCGGCCTTTGGGGGAACGCATCCCAGTGGAAGTGGAACTGGAAGCAGAACCCGGCGGGAACCGCCCTCTCGTATCTGACGGCTCCGCTCAAGACCGACACCACCGTCTTGGGCGCAGGCGCTGTTTACGTTTGGGTGCGATCCTCGACCCCCGACGTCGACCTTCTGGCAACGATCAGTGAGGTGCGTCCGGACGGCAAGGAGACGTTCGTTCAGAACGGCTACATGCGCGCGAGCATCCGCAAGCTGTCCACCGATACCAACAACATCTTCAAGCAGCGCAGCACACTGCTGAATCCGATCCCGAGTTTCCTGTTCGGCGACGCTCAGCCGATGCCGGCCGGGAAGTTCGTGCAGATCGCGATCCCTCTGTACTACGAGGGACACGCGTATCGCGCAGGGTCGCGCATCCGAGTGACCATCGCGGCGCCGAACGGCACGCAGCCGATCTGGTCGTTCGAACACACGGTGCCCGGCGGGACTGCGGACGTCTCCATCGCGTACTCGCCCAGCAGGCCGTCATTCTTGGTGCTGCCGGTGATCCCGGGGTTCGATGTCCCGACGCCCCTTCCGCCGTGCCCGAGCTTGCGGAACGAGCCCTGCCGTCCCTACGTGAAGTTGGCTAATCAGACCACAGCTCACTGAGATGACGCGCTCGGCGCTCGTCGCGGCGACCTACCTGGTTCTTTCGATCGGAAGCGTCCTCATCGTTGCGCTCACCTTGTCGAAGCGATGGGAGCGGCGGGACACGCTTGTGCGCGCGGTGTACGCGACGCTCTTGGCGATCGCCCAGATGGTGGGGGTCCCACTGGTGCTGGGGATGGCGGGCGCGCTGTCGCGCACGCCCGTCCTCATCGTGCACCTCGTTCTTGCCGGGCTCGTCTATGGGTTCTGGCGTCCGGAAGCGGCCGGCGATCGTCCGCCGGCGGCGCTGTCGCTCCCGGGGATCGGCGCGCTCGCGGGCGGAGCGTTCGTTGCCGCAGCCGCAGCGATCCCAGCCCTGCACGGCCGCGTCACGGTGGCGTACGACTCGCGGGAGTACCACATCGCGACCATCGTCTCGTGGCTCCAGCGTCGCAGCATCTGGCCCCTCCCGTACCAGAACACGGCGATCTATCGGGCTACGTATCCAGGCAACGGGGAGATGCTCGGCTTGTGGCTCACACTACCGACACACAGCGATCAGCTCTCATACCTCATGCCGATCCCGTTCTGGGTGCTCGGTATCCTGTCGCTCGCGCTGCTCGTGCGTGAAATGGGCGGTGACGCCAAGCTCGGCGCCTTGGCCGGTGTCGCGCTCACCTGCGCGCCGGTCTTCATCGGCGAAGCGTGGACGTTGTCGACTGACATGGCGGCGGCGGCGACGTTCGCGTGCGCGATCGCGCTTTTGGTCCGCGCGACCCGCCTCGAGATCGATGCGGACAAGCTCCTCGCGGTCGGGCTGGCGGGCGTCGCCCTCGGGCTGTCCGTCGGCGCCAAGTACACGGCGCTTGTTGCGGGGGCGGTCGTACTCATATGGGCGATCATCGCGCTCCGTCCGCGGCGAGCGCTTTGGACCCTCATCCCCGGCCTGTTGCTCTTCGCCGGACCCTGGTTCGTCCGCAATGCGATCCGGACCGGGAACCCACTGTTTCCCGAGGGCGTGAGCATCGGAGGGGTGCATGTGCTCCAAGCGGGCACGTCGCCATTCGACTACCTCAAGACCACACTGGCCGAGCAGATCCGAAAACATGACTGGCGGGTGCTGCGCGCGTGGGGGCGCATAGCGGCACGCACGTTCGCGTTCGTGGGGCTGCTCGCGATCGGCGGTGTGCTCGCCTCGCCACGACGGCACCCCATGCGGCGCGTGCGGCTCGCGGTAGCGGGGCTGGCTGTGGTGGCGTTCGTCGCGTACGTCGGAACGCCCTACAGCGGGACGGTGCAGGCGGGATTCAACACGACGCTCCTCGAGGTGGACCAGCGGTACGCCCTCATCGCGGTGATCCTCGGTGCCGCGGTTGGGGTCGCGGCGCTTCCGTCCGTCGCGTCCTGGGCGCTCGTGCTCGCAGGACTTGCGTACGGCGCCTGGCGCGTCCTGTCGCGATCGCCATTCCGCCCGGACCTTCACCTCGGCATCAAGGCGACGGTCGCTGTCGTTCTGCTTGCGTTGGTGGTGGCGCTAGCCGGGTGGGTGTGGCCTCGGCTCGTTGCAGCCACGCCCAAGGTACTCGCCCGGGCCGCCGCGATCGGGGTTGCGATGGCCGTATTGCTCGGCGTCTGGGGCGTTCTGCTGCACGTCAACAAAATCGACCGCGCGCGCAATTTGGAGCACATACTCGACCGGTACCGATCACTCGGAACGATCGAGATCGTCGACATCGCCGATCTCCGCAGTGTGTTCGGATCGAAGCTGCAAACACGCATCAGCGCCCTCGCGGCGGGGACCAGAGGCCGCTCTATTCCCTTTACCGATGCGGCCGCGATGAACGTGGCCCTCGAGGCGACGCACGCGCGCGTCCTTCTTGTTCCGCTGCAACTCCAGCCGCCATACGTTCCTGCTGGGTGGGCGCCGCCACCCCATTGGCATCTCGCCGCGTCCGACCAGGGGATCGCGGTCTACATCAAGGCCTAGTTTCGGCGGCGGGGCCGCGGGGATTTCTCAGGGCAAGTAGATGCCGAGAACCACGAGCACGAGCCACACAAGGATACTGATCTGCATCCCACGGTCGCGCAGCATCAGCTCTTCGGGAGCCCCACCTTCCCCAGAGTCGACGAGGAGCGCGTAGCGGAGCATCGCGACGACGAACGGAGCGATCGACAGCTCGAACCATGAGACGTGAGTTGTGGGAGAGGAACGCTCGAACGCCCACAAGCAATACGCGCTGATCGCGATGGCCGACGTCACGCCGCGAACGTACCCCAGGTAGGTCGTCGAGTAGCGGCCCAGTGTCGTGCGGTGCTCGTTCCTCGACTCGCCGAGGTCGAGGTGCTCGGCGTGACGCCTGCTCGCGACGACGAAGAGCGAACCGAAGGACGTCACGATGATGAACCAGCGTGAGATCGGGATGCCCGTTGCCACGCCCCCTGCGAGCGCGCGGATGATGAATCCCGACGCCACGACGACGAGGTCGATGACCTCGATCCGCTTGAGCCACAACGTGTAGCTGATCGTGAGAGCGAGATACATCCCAATGATCACGAGGAAACGCCAGTCGCGAAGAACAAGCGAGACGCCGAAGCTTGCAACGATGAGCCCGATCCCGGCGGCACGCGCGATCGGGACGGTGACGCGGCCCGCGGCGACGGGTCGGTGCATCTTCTTGGGATGAAGCCGGTCGGCCGCCGCGTCGGATGCGTCGTTCAGGAAATAGGAGCCACTCGCGGCCAAGCAGAAAGCGACGAAGGCGACGACGGTCCTCGCGAGCGCGCTTCCGTGGCTGAGCACGCCGCCCGCACCGGGCGCCGCGAACACGAGAAGGTTCTTCACCCATTGACGCGGCCGGGCCGTCTTGAGCAGATTCACCGGGAGCGGATCGCGCTGTGCCGGCGCGACGGCGCTCAAACTAGACCTCCGCCGATGCTCGGTCGTGGTTTGTGGGGAGATCGTGGCTTTCGGCGGCATGCTCGACCTGACTGTCCCGCTGGAGGGCCCTTGCAAGCGACGTATTCGCCCTTCGCCCGAGGGTCACCTTCTTGGTTAACGAACCGACCGCGCCTGCCGACGCGCGTTGGCCGCGGCGGGTGGCCTCTAACCCCCGGCGCGGCCCTCGCGCCAGGCGGAGGATCGCAGTTGACTGAGGGCAGCCGGAAGGGAAGAGCCGATCGGTGTCGAACCCCAGAATTCGGGGGTGAAAAGGCTGGATCGGCGCAGTTTCCTCAAGATGATGGCCGCCGTGACGGGTGGCCTCGCAATCAAGCCCGCCCTTGGCCGGACGCTCGGCGGGCTCGCCGGGTCGAGCGGCGCTTCTCGTTACTCCCGCCTCGGTGGGTCGCTGTCCCTTGTCCACTCCGACCTGCACAACCACAGCCTCATATCCGGGGACGCTCTTGGGGCGGCGCACGACGCGCTGGCACACATCAGAGCTCGGGGCATCGACGTCGCTTGCATGACCGAGCACGCCGTGTCGGGCCTCGGTCATGGGCAGTACGACTGTCCCGATTGGAAGATGGGGGGCTGCCGTTTCATCGAGGGGATCAATGCGAACGACTGGAAGTCGATGGCGGAGATCGCAGACGCGGCCTACCACCCAGGGTCGTTCGTGTCGTTCCGTGGTTTCGAGTACAGCACGCCGACGGTCGGCCACATCAACGTCTGGTTCAGTAAGGACTTCACCGATCCGGCGCACGAGTTCGCGCTCGCAACCCCGCGCGCGGTGTCGGAGGCGTGGCGCGTGTTCCCGCAATCGAAACCGATCGCAGACCAGTTCAAGAACGCACCCGACACGGCCTTGATCACGCCGTTCTACAACTGGCTCGCGTCGAAGCCGGGGAGCTTCCCTCTGGGCGGCGGCGGCGATTCCATCGCCGCGTTCAACCATCCCGGGTACTTCGGCAACTTCCAGGACTACCTCTTCAACGAACGCGCAGCGCGCCAGATGATGCTCATGGAAGCCTTCAATCCGATCAACAGCGATCCCGACTACTTCTGGTACGGCGCAGACAGCGGGCTGCCGAATCCATTCAACGCATGCCTCAATGCTGGGTGGCGCGTTGGTTTTCACGGTGTCAGTGACGAGCACTCTGGCGTGTACGGGCAGAAAGGCAAGGGTCGCGGCGGCCTGTGGGTGACGTCGATGACGCGCGAAAGCGTCCGTCGCGCCATCGAATCGAAGCGCACCTTCGCGACGTTGGAGCCCGGCCTTCGCGTGGACGCGACCGCGAACGGTGTCCCCATGGGATCGGCGATGCGCGCGACGAGGTACCTCAACGTGAAGCTCGACATCGATCGCGGCTCTTCATGGGTGGGCAAAGAGCTGCGCGTCGAAGTCATCGGTCCGGGCACGAAGGGGCCGACGCTGCTCGATCTGTTGACGATCCGCGTGCCGTCGGCGCACCAACCCGTGAATTCGTTCACGCTGAAGCCGGACGGCCCGTGGTTGTTCCTCCGGATGATCGATCCGGAGCGCCCGAACCACCCGCTGGCGAAAGCGCCTTTCAAGAACGGTGGCGCGTTCGCCTACGTGAGCCCCTGGTTCTTCAACTAGAGCAGCTCGACCGTCGTGTATCTGATCGTCGTGTCGCCGACGTTCTCGAGATCGTGGATACCAGGGTTGTCCGTCGAGTGTTCCATGAAAGCAACGCCGCCCACCTCTTCATCCCCTTCGACGTAATAGCCATTGGGAAAGCGCGTGCGGACGCGGCCGGGATCGACGCAGACGTAGAAATAGGGATGCGTGTGCCGATGGAAAGGCGCGCGCTCTCCGGGTCTCAGCGCGATCTCCCACACCTTGACCCGGTTGTTTTGAAAGAGCAGCTTCGTCCCGACGTTGTCGTTCGGCGGGCCGTCGAGCTCGCGAGCGAATTCGGCCCGGTCGAACGTTCCCGATTCGTCGCTCACCGATAGTCCGGGTTCGGGAAGTCCGGGCGGCAGCCGGCGTCCCATTCCGAGCGCTGGTTCCCGTGCGCCGGGATCCCACCACGGTCCTTAAGCATGCGCGCGAGATGCATCAGGTTCCACGACATGAACGAGGTGTTGCGATTGGTGAAGTCGTTCTCGGGGCCGCCCGAGCCGGGATCGAGGTACGACGGTCCGGGGCCCGCTTCGCCGATCCAACCGGCGTCGGCTTGCGGCGGGATGACGTAACCCAAGTGCTGCAGCGAATACAGGATGTTCATCGAGCAATGCTTGATCCCGTCCTCGTTCCCGGTGATCAAACAGCCACCGACCTTCCCGTAGTACAGATACTGTCCGTGCTCGTTCAGCTCGCCCGACTGTCCGTACAGCCGCTCGATCACCTTCGTGCACACCGACGACTTCTCGCCCAACCAGATCGGCGTCAGGATGACGAGGATGTCGGCTGCGTTAACCTTCGCATAGATCTCGGGCCACTCGTCGTGCTCGAAACCGTGCTGCGTCATATCGGGGTACACGCCGGGCGGCACATCGTGATCCACGATGCGGATCATCTCTACGTTCACGTGATTGCGACGCATGATCTCCATCGAAATCTTCGCGAGCCCTTCCGTGTGCGAGACTTCGGGCGAGCGCTTCAGCGTGCAGCTGAGGAAAAGCGCGCGCAGATTGCTGAAATCCCACTCATGGGTGTGGCTGAGTTCGTCTTGCCGAACGTCTAGATCCATAACGCCCCCATCACGTGGTTTTGCCGCGCATCCGCGTGCTGCGACAGATTCCGCGCGCCAACTCTACTGTGAGCCTCGATCCTTTCGGTCGTTGACTTCCGAGCTACGCATCTCAACATGAGGGGATGGATACCTCGACCGTGCCGCTGCGGATCGCTGCCTCCCTCTTCATCCTTGACGGTGTCGGCTTCGGCGTTTTCGCCGTGCCGGCGATCGTTAGGGTCCTGCAGCACCGCCCGATCCCGATCGTCTTCGGCTTCCCGGCGTACGGCGGCGGGCCTTTCGAGCGGATAGGCCTGAAGAGCACCGTTCCTTTGCTGGTGGCGTTCTTGGTCGTCGACATCCTCGAGATCGTTGCCGGCGTGCTCGTCTGGCAAGGGAGCAGAGGCGGCGCCATCTTGGGATTCGTCCTGATCCCTTGTGGTGCGTTCTTCTGGTGGGGCTTCGCGCTTCCGATCCCGCCGATCTTCGCGGCCGCGCGGTCGGCGCTCATCGCAGTGAGCTGGTCGCGCCTCCAGTGACCCGCGATGCGCTTTCGTCTTCAAGGGATCGCTCTTCCTGCCGCAGGAAACCGATCCCCACGCCGGCCGCGATCAGCGCGACGAGCAAGGCGGCGACCGGATCGATCCACGAAGTCCGCGTCCCAAGTGTCGTTCCCAAGATCGCGATAAGGGCGAGCGCCGCGCCGGTCGCGGACAGCCAGCTGTCTGCGAGCAGCGCCTTGCTCTGCACGAGGTCCGCGGCCCACCGTTTGCGCGCGGTTAGGCCGGCGAGGGCGACTATCGAGGCCCCGGTGATCCCGACCCCGACGGCCGATGGATGTGCTTCGCTGCCTGTTGCCAGGCGGCGCGCGCTTTCCTCGATCGTGAACACGCCGATCGTCAACAGGCCGGCGCTGACGACGCGCAGGGCCAGCTCCTCTCGGGCGTTCGAGATCGTCTCATGCTTGAGGGCGTGCCTGAAATGAAGCGCGAGCGTCCACGAACCCGCGGCGTCGAGCACGCCTGTCAGGCCGAAGACGACCAGCACCAGCGCGTGCGCGACGATCCCAGAGACGATCGCGGTTGTGCTGGCAGCAATCGTCCACACGATGGAGAGGACCGAGACGCGGAAGGCTGCGCGAAGGTGCTCGGGTGGAGGGAGTCGTTTCGGAGCGTTCATCCGGCGTCCTTGGGTCGGCAAACAGGTCGCCGACC
>Ga0070707_100002853_pt1 | contig 16454 bp, 13 predicted proteins | sample KBSK5502metaG_FD_65468 | JGI IMG/M metagenome (GOLD analysis project Ga0070707, IMG submission 65468) | Corn, switchgrass and miscanthus rhizosphere microbial communities from Kellogg Biological Station, Michigan, USA - KBS K5-50-2 metaG | ecosystem: Host-associated > Plants > Roots >... | reverse complement strand
TCCGAATTCCGAATTCCGAATTGAGAATGGCTCCGCTCGTGCCTCATTCTTAATTCGGAATTCGGAATTCGGAATTCTCATGAAAACCTCACCACTGTTGGCGCGGTCTTCAAATTCTCAATTCTTCATTCTGCGTTCTGCGTTCTGAATTCATCTTCCCCTTTTCGCAAACTCACAATGATGCAAAGCTTTTAATTCTTCATTCGGAATTCGGAATTCGGAATTCTCATGAAACCCACCGTAGTCCTCACCGCCGCCTTCCCTTCCATCGCCCGCGCGATCCTCGCGCCGCTTGCGGAGATCGTGGAGCATCCGGCGGAGCAGGAGCGGTCCGAGGACGAGATCATCACGCTGCTCTCCGAGGCCGATGCGGCGATCACGCTGTTGTCCGATCCGCTCACGCGGCGCGTGCTGGCGTCGAATCCCAACCTGCACATGGTTGCGAACTACGCCGTCGGCTTCAACAATGTCGACGTCGCGGCGGCGCGCGAGCTCGGGGTGATCGTCACAAACACCCCCGGCGTCCTCACCGACGCCACCGCCGATCTGACCATGGCGCTGATCCTCGCTGTGACGCGGCGCATCGTCGAAGGGGTCGACGAGATTCGCGCCACGCATCGCGCCGAGTGGGAGCCGCTGAAGCTGCTCGGTATGTCGCTGCAAGGAAAACGCCTCGGCATCATCGGCCTCGGGCGCATCGGCCGCGCCGTCGCCGAGCGGGCGCGCGCCTTCGGTATGGAAGTGATCTGGGCCGGCCGCGGCGAGCCGCTCGACGAGCTGCTGTCGACGAGCGACGTCGTCTCCGTCCATGCGCCGCTCTCGGGCGAGACGCACCACCTGATCGACGCCGCCGCGCTGTCGAAGATGAAGCGCGACGCCTACCTCATCAACACCGCTCGCGGTCCCATCGTCGACCAAACGGCGCTCTGCGACGCACTCGAAGCGGGACGACTTCGCGGCGCCGGACTCGACGTCTTCGAAGACGAGCCGCGCGTCAACCCGCGGCTGCTGGCGCTGCCGTCCGTCGTCGCCATCCCGCACATCGGATCGGCCACCGAGGAGGCGCGGAGCGCGATGGCGAAGATCGCGGCCACCGACGTAGCGCGGTTCCTTCGCGGCGAGAAACCGATCAACGTCATCACCTGAGCCTTTTGGAGTGCGGTGGCGCAGCCACCGCTTTCGCATCACGTACGTGTTCCAAAGCGGCGGCTGGCGCCGCCGCACTCCAAACGCCCCGGCGTGAGAATTGCTCGATTGAGAGCGGATGCCCGAGAGAGAGAAACGGGTCCTCGTCGTCGACGATGACGACGCGATCCGCACGCTGCTTTTCACGATCCTGCGAAAGCGGAGGTTCGCTGTCGACGTCGCCAGCAACGGCGAAGAGGCCATGGCGCGCCTCGACCTCTGCAGCTATGCCGTGCTGCTACTCGATCTGATGATGCCGGTGATGAGCGGCTGGGAGGTGCTGGAGCGGCTCGAGCGGCGCCACGCACGAGATCGCCCGCTGGTGATCGTCCTTACCGCGGGGTCGGAGCCGCGCTCGATGAACCCTGCCGTCGTGTCCGGCTTGATCCGCAAGCCGTTTGACGCCGAGCTGCTGATGGACATGGTCACCGGCTGCCTCGCCGTCGCCGAAGCTCGCGAGCAGCGCGCCGAATGCCCCGCACCGCAGAGCTCGGAACGGGAGCGCGCGCCGCGCGGCATCAATTAGGAGCTGGCGCGGCAGAATCTCGCCACAGGCCGAAACCTCGGCGAAGGCTTTGCCAACCGACGCGGCCGGTCGTGCCGGCTGGCACAGCTTTTGAGATTTTCCAGCCTATGGCTTCACAAGATCCACGAGTTCTAATCGTCGAAGACAACGATGTGCTGCGAGTGATGTTGTTCACGATTCTGCGGCATCAGCCGTTGGCGGTCGACACCGCCATGAATGCCGCGGAAGCGATGGAGAGAGTCCGCAGCTGCGACTACGCATTGATCCTCGTCGACATGAGCCTGGCAGACGACGACGGCGCGAAGTTTTTGCGCGACTTCGCCGAGACGCGGCCGAACGCCACGACTTTCATCATCGCCGTGCGCGACCCCGCCTCCCACGTACCGGTCGAGCCCGTCGTCTCCGCGGTACTGAGCAAGCCGCTGGAGATCGACACGCTCGCCGCGGTCGTGCGCGAATGCGCCGCGGTCGTTCCTCCCCCCGCCGACCCTCGCCCCTGCCCGGCAGCGGAGAGCGACGTGCGCGAACAGATGGAGCGGAGCGGGTCGTATTACACGAACTGAGGAGTGAGGACTAGGGACTGAGGACTGAGGACTGAGGACTGAGGACTGAGGACTGAGTGAGGTACGCCACACGCGGCCCAATGCGCGGTGCAAATTCGGATCGCCGCGAAACTCACGGAACACCGCGTACCAAACTCAGTCCTCAGTCCTCAGTCCTCAGTCCTACAATCCGCCGGTGCATCCGCGCCGCAAGGGCATCCTCTTCATCGCCATCGCCGCGCTGCTCTGGTCGAGTGGCGGGATCGGGATCAAGGCGGTGGCGGCGTCGCCGCTGACGATCACGTTCTATCGCTCGCTGTTCGCGGCGATCGCGTTGATGCTCTTTCTTCGCCGCGACGTGTTCCAGCGGCGGTGGCGATCGACGGCGGTCTTCATCGTCGCCATGGTCTCCTACTCCGCGTGTCTCACCACGTTCGTCACGGCGACGAAGTGGACCACGGCGGCGAACGCGATCTTCCTGCAGTACGCCGGCGTGGTGTGGGTGCTGCTGCTCTCGCCGATCGTCGTGCACGAGCCGATGCGCGCGCGCGACGCCACCGCCATCGGCATCGCCATGGCCGGCATGGCCCTCTTCTTCGTTGGCCGCTTCGAGACACGCGGGATGGCCGGCAACCTCATGGCCCTCGTCTCCAGCGTCTTCTTCGCTTTTCTGATCCTCTCGCTCCGCCGCGAACAGCGCGCCGCGCAAGCCGCGGTGACGTGGGGAAACGTCGTCTGCGCGGGGGCGATGCTGCCGTTCATCCGCAATGAGCTGTCGATCTCTCCCCGCTCGTTCGCGGTCCTGCTCTTCCTCGGCATCTTCCAGATCGCGCTCGCCTACTTCTTCTTCGTCCGCGGCCTCGCCTACGTCACCGCGACGCAGGCGTCGCTGACCGGCATGATCGAGCCGATCTCGAATCCGCTCTGGGTTTTCCTCTTCCTCGGCGAGCGTCCGTCGCCCTACGCGATCGCCGGCGGCGTCGTCGTCCTTGCGGCGATCGCCTGGCACACCATCGCGGGCGAGCCGGTTTCGGAGCTTCCGGCAGTAGACTAGCGCGGAATTCCGTCCTTTCGATCGGAGGTCGATGATGGATCTGCGCAAATACCAGCAGAAGGCGAACGATTACGAGCATTTGTCACTGCGCGATCTCCTCGACGCACGCGCTCTCTACCACGTCCATCTCATGCGCCACCCGAACGTCGTCGCCACCGCCGTAGGCCGCTATCGCATTCGGCGAACGGACGACTGGCCGACGGAAGAAGGCTTCGGCCACAAAGGGACCTACGAGCGGACGCTCGCCAACTCCGAAGTGCGGCCGTACTCGTGGCCGGCGGTGCTGGTCTTCGTTGACAAGTGGGAGCCGGAATCGGCGTTCAAGCGGAAAGGGGGCTACGACCCCGACGACTTCGTCCCGAAGACGCTCTACCTCCCCGACGGCCGCCGCGTGCCGGTGTGCATCATCCGCGCGCCGCGCGTGCTGGAGACCGAGCAGAGCGCGCCCGAGGACATCGTGTTTCCGACGAACAACATCGGCGGCGGCTACCCGATCCTCGCCGACGTGCAGGGGCGCGAGTACGTCGCCACGATCGCCTGCCTCGTCACCGACGGCCACAAGACCTACGCGTTGACGAACCATCACGTCACCGGCGAAGCAGGCGAGGTGCTGGCCTCGGAGCTGAACGGCGAGCGCATCGTCATCGGAAGCACGGCACCCGGCTTCCGCGACCGCCTCCCGTTCACGTCCGTCTATCCGGAGTGGCCGGGGGTGCAGGTCAACGTCAACATCGATGCAGGGCTCATCGACATCGACACCCTCGATCGCTGGAGCGCGAAGATCCGCGGTCTCGGCAAAATGGGACCGTTGGCCGACCTTGCGGCCGACAACTTCACGTTGAGCATGACCGGCTGCCAGGTGATCGGACACGGCGCCGCGTCGGGCGTGATGCGCGGCGAGATCGCGGCGCTCTTCTATCGCTACAAATCCGTCGGCGGATTCGAGTTCGTCGCCGACTTCCTCATCGGCCCGCGCTCCACGCGCTGCTTCGGCGAGAAGGGAGGCGAAGACTTCGTCGCCGCGGAGGTGCCGGAGCTCGTCACCCATCCGGGAGACTCCGGGACGCTCTGGCTGCTCGAGCCGATGACGAAAGAGAAAGAAAAACCGCCGCGGCTGCCGCTGGCGATGCAGTGGGGCGCGCACGTCCTCGAGACCGGCAGCGGCGCTCAGACCTACGCGCTGGCGACCTGTCTCAGCACCATCTGCCGCGAGCTCGGCGTCGACATCGTCCGCGACTGGAACCTCGACCAGCCCGACACCTGGGGAGCGGTCGGCCACTTCGCCATCGCCTCACGCGTAGCGAAGAAAATCTCGAAGTCGTTCCCGCGCCTGGCGAAGCTGATGGACAACAACGCGCTCCTCGTTTCGCACAAAGACCAGACCATCCTCACCGATGACTTCAAGCACATGGGAGACGCGCCGTTCGTCGCTCTTGCCGACGTCCCCGACTTCTTCTGGAAGCACGGAAATCAAGGGTTCAAGCGCGATCACGAAGGACCGAATCACTTCGCCGACATGGACGAGCCGAGCGCGAAGTTCAAGGGCGACCTCCTGAAACTGACGCTCGATCCCAAGAACATCGATCCCGACGTCTGGAACGACTTCTACGACAGCGTCGCGGAGCCGCCCATACCGGAGCATCGCGGCCTCCTCCCCTTCCGCGTCTGGCAGATCTTCGACGAGATGGTCACCTTCGCCGGCAACGGCGACCGCGACTCGTTCGTCTGCGCCGCGGGAGTGCTCACGCACTACGTCGGCGATGCCAGCCAGCCGCTGCACATCTCACGGCTGCACCACGGCGATCCCGACCAGCCCGGCGGCAACGGCGTGCACGACGCGTACGAAACGAAGATGGTCAACGGGAACCGGAAAGCGATTCTCGACGGCCTCAATGCCGCTCCGGTGGCGAAGAAATCGGATCGCATCAACAACGGATTCGAAGCGGCAGTCGCGACGATCGAGCTGATGCGGCTGGCGTTCGAGCGCGTTCCGCCCGCCGACATCGTCGCGGCGTACATGAAACTGAAAGGCAAGAAGGGGCAGGCGGCGGCGTTGTGGCAGCAGTTCGGCGCCGGCACGATCGAGTGCATGCAGACGAGCGCCCACCTCCTAGCGCTGCTGTGGCAAAGCGCATGGGAGCTCGGCGACGGCGAGAAGAAGGTCAAGTCGACCGCGCGCCTGACGCAGGGACAAGCGATGAAAGTCTGCCAGCCCGCGACTTTCCTGCAGTCGTTCTACATCGACGAGATCGGCACGCATTTGAAACATCCGCAGTGAAACGATCGAATGTGGCGCGGGCTTTTCAGCCCGCGCGGGCGGGTTGAAACCCGCCCCACATGCATAGGGAAGTCTCCAGCATAGTGCCCTGAGCAGCGGGTTCAATGCAGCAGGAGGATGTGCTCGAACGGCAGGATGTTCTCGAGCAGCAGGATGTATGTGGCGCGGGTTTCAACCCGCGCCCCCCGTGCTTCCACCTACCTGTCGCCAACGCCACCGCTCGCCCGCCTGCCCGCTTCTTGCAGAATGGCGTCCGCGTGTCCGTCTTCGAGTTGATCGAGCCGGCGACCGGCGCCACGCTGGCGAGCATTCCGCGCGCGACGGCCGACGACGTCGATCGCATCGTTCGCGCCGCCCACGCCGCCTTCACCACCGGACCGTGGCGGCGCATCAACACCCGCGAACGGGGCCGCATCCTCCATCGCCTCGGGGAGCGCATCCGCGAGCACGCAGGCGAGCTGGCGCAGCTCGAGTCGCGCAATGTCGGCAAGCCGATCCGCGACTCGCGCGATGAAGTGGCGCTGGCCGCCGACTGCTTCGAGTTCTACGCCGGCACCACGAACAAGATCGCCGGGCAGACGATCGCCGGCGCAGCGCCGGGCGTACTGATGACGTTCCGCGAGCCGATCGGCGTCTGCGGCGTCATCGTGCCGTGGAACTTTCCGATCGCCATCGCTTCGTGGAAAACCGCGCCGGCGCTGGCGATGGGGAACACCGTCGTGCTCAAGCCCGCCGAGCAGACGCCGATGAGCGCGCTGCGGCTCGTGGAGCTGGCGCTCGAGGCGGGCGTGCCCGAGGGAGTATTCAACGTCGTCACCGGAAGCGGCGCCGAAGTCGGTGAAGCAATCCTTCGGCATCCGCTCGTGCGCAAGATCGCCTTCACCGGATCGACGGAAGTCGGCGTTCGCGTGATGGAGCTGGCCGCGCCCGGCATCAAGCGGGTGAGCCTCGAGCTCGGCGGGAAGTCGGCGAACCTCATCTTCGACGATTGCGACTTCGCCCGCGCCGTCGCTTCGGCCGTCACCAGCTCCCTCGGCAACGCCGGACAGGATTGCTGCGCGCGCAGCCGCATCCTCGTGCATCAGCCCATCTACGACCGCTTCACGCGCGCGCTCGTCGACGCCTTCGAGAAGGTGCACGTCGGCGATCCGCTCGCCGACGCCACGGAGATGGGACCGCTCGTCACCGCGGCCCATTGCCGCCGCGTGAAGGAGTACATCGACGCCGGCCGGTCGGAAGGGGCCACGCTCGCCACCGGCGGCGGCGAGCGCGGGTGTTTCATCGACCCGACGATTTTTCTCGACGCCACGCCGGAGATGCGCATCGTCCGCGAAGAGATTTTCGGCCCCGTCGTCGCGGTCATGCCGTTTCACGACGAGGAAGAGGCGGTGCGCCTCGCGAATGACAGCGACTACGGTCTCTCCGGCTCGATCTGGACACGCGACGCCGGCCGCGCGCTCCGCGTCGCCCGCGCCGTGCAAACCGGAAACCTCTCGATCAACTCAGGCAGCAGCGTCCACCTCGAGGCACCCTTCGGCGGCGTCAAGAAGAGCGGCGTGGGGCGGGAGCTGGGGCTGCAGGTGCTGGATGGGTACACGGAGTGGAAGACGGTGTATATGGAGACGGAGGGATGAGGACTGAGGACTAAGGACTGAGTGTGGCGCGCGATGCGCAAAGTGGACACGAGGCGAACCCGTATCGCCCGAGCTCACTGAACGCCATGTACCAGACTCAGTCCGCGGTCCTCAGTCCTCAGTCCTGAGAAACATGCAAGGACTCATCGACATCGACACTCTCAAACGCCTCGTCGCCGAGGGCGAGATCGAGACCGTCATCGCCGCGTTTCCCGACATGTACGGTCGGCTGGTCGGGAAGCGGATCGTCGGGCGCTTCTTTGTCGACGAGGTGATGGCGCACGGGCTTCACGCGTGCGACTACCTCCTCGCCTGCGACATGGAGATGGACCCGGTGCCGGGCTACGCGTTCACGTCGTGGGCGAAGGGGTACGGCGACTTCCGGCCCATCCCCGACTTCGACACGCTGCGCATCCTCTCGTGGCAGGAGAAGACGGCGCTCGTCCTCTGCGACGTCTATCGCGAAGATCACCACGAGCTCGTGCCTCTCGCGCCGCGCAGCGTCCTCCGCCGGCAGCTTTCGCGGGCCGCGGAGCGCGGCTTCACCGCCGTCGCCGCGTCGGAGCTCGAGCTCTACCTCTTCAAAGACTCGTACGAGCAGATCGCGGAGAAGGGATTCATCAACGCCACGCCGATCGGCCGCGTGATCGAGGACTATCACATCCTTCAAGGGACGAAAGAGGAGCACGTCATCGGCGCGATCCGCTCGCACCTCGAGCGCAGCGGCATCCCGGTCGAATCGTCGAAGGGAGAGTGGGGGCCGGGGCAGCAGGAGATCGGCCTGCGCCATGCCGGCGCGCTGGAGATGGCCGACCGCCACGTCATCTACAAGCACGCCGCGAAGGAGATCGCCTGGAAGCTCGGCCACGCGCTGACGTTCATGGCCAAGTGGGACGAGCGTCACGCCGGCTCGAGCTGCCACATTCATTTCAGCCTCTGGGACGCGGACGGGAAGAAGCCGCTCTTCGGCACGCCCGACTCGCCGGCGTTCCGCCATTTCCTCGGCGGATGGATGAAGCACATTCGCGAGCTGTTCGCCTTCTACGCGCCCTACCCGTCGTCGTACAAGCGCTACGTCGCCGGCTCGTTCGCGCCGACCGGCATCGCCTGGTCGTTCGACAACCGCACCGCCGGCTTTCGCATCGTCGGCCACGGTCCGTCGCTGCGGATCGAGTGCCGCGCCCCCGGCGCCGACGCCAATCCGTACCTCGCCTTCGCCGCCACGCTCGCCGCGGGACTCGACGGCATCGAGCACCACGTCGAGCCGCCGCCATCGTTCGAAGGCGACGTCTACGCCGCCCGCGACCTCCCGCAGGTGCCGCACACGCTCAACGAATCGATCCACACCCTCGCCGAGAGCAGTTGGGCCCGCGAGACTTTCGGTGAGGAGGTCATCGACCACTACCTCCACTTCTTCCGGACGGAGCAAAGAAAGTTCGACGCCGCGGTTACCGATTGGGAGCGGCGGCGGTATTTCGAAATGGCGTAGGAGAGGACTGAGGACTGAGTCCTGAGGACTGAGTCCTGCGTGCTGAGTCCTGAGTAGGCAAACGCACGCATCACTCAGCACTCAGCACTCAGGACCCAGGACTCAGGACCCAGGACTCAGCACTCAGGACTCAGGACTTCCAATGCGATTAGCCAACAAAGTCACCCTCATCACCGGCGCCGGGAGCGGCATCGGCAAAGCCTCGGCGGTGCTCTTTGCGCGCGAAGGGGCGAAGGTCGTTTGCGTCGATGTGAAGCGCGAGGCGGCGGAGGCGACGGCGAACGAGATCGGCGGCAGCGCCTTCGTCGCCGACGTCTCGAAAGCGAAAGACGCCGAGGGGATGGTGGCGTTCGCGGAAGCGACGTACGGCCGGCTCGACGTCGCGTTCAACAACGCCGGCGTGTTTCATCCGCAGGACGACTCCGTCACGAACACCTCCGAGGAGATCTGGGACTTCGTCATCGACATCAACCTCAAAGGCGTCTTCCTCGGATGCCAGTTCGAGATCCCGGCGCTGCTGCGCGCGGGGGGCGGATCGATCATCAACACCGCTTCGTTCGTGGCGGTGATGGGGGCGGCCACGCCGCAGATCGCCTACACCGCTTCGAAGGGTGGCGTGCTGTCGATGACCCGCGAGATCGCCGTCGAATTCGCCCGCAAGAACATCCGCGTGAACGCGCTCTGCCCCGGACCGGTCGAGACGCCGCTGCTGGCCGAGCTCCTCGCCGACCCTGCACGGCGACAACGGCGCCTCGTGCACATCCCCCCCGGCCGTTTTGCCCGCGCCGAGGAGATGGCGAACGCGGCGCTTTTCCTGGCCAGCGACGAGTCGTCGTACGTGAATGGCTCGACGTTCATGGTCGACGGCGGAATCACCGCCGCATACGTGACCCCGGAGTAGTTTGGAGTGCGGCGGCAAGGCCGCCGCTTTCGCACCAGCGGAATCGCTCCGAACGGCGCCACGTTAACCCGCACCGATGAAAGCCCAAGCCCGCGCCGCGATCCTCGCGGGTGCCATGACCTTCGAACCGGCTCCGCTCGATCCGCTGGAGCTCAGAGTGCCGGCTATCCGTCGCGTGGCCGACCACATCGAGCCACCGCTCGATCTGCGCGTGATTCCGTTCCGGTATCGGGTCAACCGTGACGGAAAGGTCGAGCCGCGGCGCGAATGTTCACATCGGCGGCGGTCGCAGGCGTTCTGAAAGCGGCGGCTCCGCCGCCGCACTCCAAAATGATCAGCTTCTCCAAGGTCTCTAAGCAGTACGGCAGGCAGCTCGTCTTCGTCGACGCTTCCTTTCAGCTCAATCCCGGCGAGCATGCCGGGCTCGTCGGGCCGAACGGGTCGGGGAAGACGACGCTCTTTCGCATGATCACCGGCGAGGAATCGGCCGATGACGGCGAGATCTCGGTGCCGAAGCGGATCACCATCGGCTACTTCCGGCAGGACATCGAAGAGATGTCGGGCCGCTCGGTGCTCGACGAGTCGATCGCCGGCAGCGGCCGGCTCGGCGATCTGCATCACGAGCTCGAAGCGCTGCAGAACGCGATGAGCGATCCCGATCTCGCGTGTCATCCCGCGCCCAGCGCGGGATCCCCCTCGCATGTGGCAGGGGATTCCGAGCCCGCGGGGCTCGGAATGACACTCGATCGGATCCTCGACCGTTTCGGCCACGTGCAGGAGGAGTACGCGCACCTCGGCGGCTACGAGCTCGAGGCTCGCGCGCGCGAGGTGCTGCACGGCCTCGGCTTCGAGGACGATCGCATCGACGCCGACGCCGGCGCGCTCTCCGGCGGATGGAAGATGCGCGTGGCGATGGCCAAGGTCCTCCTCGGCCGCCCCGACGTCCTGCTGATGGACGAGCCGACGAACCATCTCGACATCGAGTCGATCATCTGGCTCGAAGACTTCCTCAAGAGCTACGAAGGGGCGCTGCTCATGACCTCGCACGACCGCGAGTTCATGAACCGCATCGTCACGAAGATCGTCGAGATCGACGACGGCGACCTCATCACCTACTCCGGCAACTACGACTTCTACGAGCGCGAGCGCGCCGTGCGCGAGGCCAACCGCGAGGCGGCGTACGCGCGGCAGCAGGCGATGCTGGCGAAGGAGCAGCGCTTCATCGACCGCTTCTCCGCGCACGCGGCGAAGGCGGCGCAGGTGCAGAGCCGCGTGAAAGCGCTCGACAAAATCGAGAAGCTCGAGCTGCCGAAGCGGCGCAAGACGGTGCGCTTCGATTTCCGACGGCCGCCGCGCTCCGGCGACGACGTGGCCATGCTCAGCAGCGTCTCGAAAGCATTCGGCAAGCGCACGATCTACGACGGCTTGGATTTCCTCGTCCGCCGCGGCGAGCGATGGTGCGTCATGGGGAAAAACGGCGCCGGAAAGTCGACGCTGCTGAAGATGGTCTCCGGCACGCTCGAGCCCGACGCCGGCAACGTCCGCCTCGGCGCGTCGCTGAAGATGGGCTACTTCGCGCAGCAGTCGTTCGAGCTTCTCGACCCGAGCCTCACGGTATGGGAACAAATCCAAAAAGACTTCCCGCTGGAGAGCATCGGCACGCTGCGCAGTCTCCTCGGCGCGTTCCAGTTCGGCGGCGACGACGTGGAAAAGAAAATCCGCTCGCTCTCCGGCGGCGAGCGCTCACGACTGGTGCTGGCGCGAATGCTCCTCGACCCGCCCAACTTCCTCGTGCTCGACGAGCCGACGAACCACCTCGACCTGGCGACGAAAGAGATGCTCGTTGACGCGCTGAAGGATTTCGAAGGGACGATGCTCTTCGTCTCGCACGACCGCACGTTCCTCCGCGGCCTGTCGAATCGCGTCCTCGAGCTCGACGGATCGCCGCGCCTCTACGGCGGCTCGTACGTCGAGTACGTCGCCGCAAGCGGCCACGAAGCGCCCGGCGTCCACGCCTAGCCGGCACACCAACCGGAGAGCGGATCTCCCGATCCGCAGTCGCCGGACGTCCACGTCCGACGACTATGCGCAGCAGGATGACAGTTGCCGGACGTGGACGTCCGGCAACTGCGCGGGATGAATCCCGCGCCACATTCGGTAGGGCAAAACCACGAACGTCCCGGTGGTGCACATAAGTAGCTACAACGAGTCAAAGTATGTGGGGCGGGTTTCAACCCGCCAGGGGCGCACAGCGTGCGCCCTTCGCCAAAAGGACCACGATCAGCGCAGCCGGACGAACTCCATGTTCGCGTAGAGCGCGATCAGCACGATCGCCATCGTCGCGTGCACGGCGGCGCGCTGCTTTGCGCTCCACGTGCGTAGCTCGAGCCCAGCGGGGAAGAACAGCAGCGGCAGGAGAAAGATCCAGACGCGCGCAGTCTCGGTCCGGAGCAAGCCGGTCAGGGCGACGACGAACGGCGTCGCGAACATCCATCGTGTCGTGTCGCGATGCTTCGCCATCCAAAACACCGCCGGCACGACCGCCACCCATCCGGCGCCGAGGAAGAAGTCGAGGATGTCGAAGGGAATCGACTTCGGCCAGGGGCGATGCAGCATCGGTAGTTGATAGGCCTGCATCGCCACGGCGGTGCGAAAGGCGGAGATCGGATTGAAGCCGGTGGCGATGGTGAAGACGACATGCAGCGCCACGGCGACGCCGAGAGCAATGGCGACGAGCTCGAACGTGCGCCGCCGCGAGCGCGCGAAGGTCATCGCCACCAGCGGCGCGCCGAGGACCAGGAGCGAGTAGGTGATCATCGTGGCGGCGAACAGCAGCGCGCCGAAGAGCGCGGCGTCGCGCCGGCTCTCGCGCTCCACTGCCCGAAACCAGACCGCCATCATCGCGCACGAGAGAATCGGATAGATCGGGTCGAGGTAGAGGAAGAAGACCGTCATCGACGGCGCGAGCGCGAGCAGCGTGGCCGCCTGCCGCGCGGCCTCGTCATCGCCGCCGAGCGTGCGCACCATCCACCACGTCGCCGCCACCGCGCATGCGGAGAGGAGTGAGATGGCGATGGCAACGGCCAGCGGCGCGCGCGCCGGGCCGGTGAGACGGATCATGGCGATGTAGAACCCGATCGGGCCGGGCGGCTTGGTGGTGGCGTGCTGCGGCGCGCGCCGCAGGATCTCGTCGAACTGCCCGAGCCAGTCGAAGTCGCCGGCCGCGGCGATCGATTCCGCGACGGTGAAGTAGCTCATCTCCAGTTGATCGCGCTCGACGCGATCGATCCGAGCGACGCCGCGAATGCGCGGCTGCACCGCGTTGGCCGTGAACTGCAAGGCGATGACGGTGACGCTGAGAAGCAGCACCGCCAGCCAGCGCGCGCGCACGCGCTGCGCGACGAATGCCGGCACCGCCGCGAGCGCCAGAAGCGGAAAAGCGGGATTGCGCTGCCACCGCCACGGCCAGTAGTCGGGGCCGTTCACGTACGGCACGTGCGCGAAGACGAGAGTGGCGAAGACGATTCCGACGGCAACCGTCAGCGCCGCGCGCGAGCGGTTCGACATGCGCAGGGAAGACTACATCGCAGCGCGGAAGAACGCCGCCGGATCGCTGCCGGCCGACGCCGGCATCATCGCGCCCACCCATCCGCCCGTCACCCATCGCGCACCGGCGGGGAGCGGCGGGAAGTCGCGCACGCTCTCGTGCGGCCAGAAGTTGACGTACCAGTACGGCTCGTCGCACGACTCGTCGCCCGGCGAGAGGCCGGCGCCGATCGTGCGCGCGCCGTCGTCGAAGGAGAGCAGCGTGGCGATGTCGAAGTGATGCGGCCAGCAGCGGACGTCGTCGTGAATGGCGCGGAGGAGCGGCACCGTGATCGCGTAGTAGCGCGACATCTCCTCGAACGCTTCGCGGTCGTCGAGCGAAAAGGGGGCGCCGTCGGCTACGGCGTGGTGCGGCATCGGGTCGTCGAATTCGCGGCGGACGGCCGGCAGCGCCGACTGAATCCACGCGAAGGCTTCGTCCATCGTGCGGCCATGAAGCGGAAACTCCGCGTCGCCGAGGAGGAGCGTGAGATCGCGAAAGCGAAGTCCGGAATGGAAATCGTCCTCCTGCCGCAGCGCGTCGCCGCTCCAGCGGAAGGAGGTGTGACTGTCGTCAGGAAGTGGAGGCGCAACCGTACGGCCCGGGATGGCGGCGAGCTGCGCGGCCCAATGCAACTGCAGGCGGGCGTCGGTGAGCGTGCGGGGATCGCGCATGCGGGTAGAGTAACCGGGTTGCGGGGTTGCGGGGCTGTGGGGTTGCTGGGTTGGTTACGCGGTTGTGCGGCTCCAGGGCCGCGTGGCTAGCCTGCATTTCTCACACTGTGTCATTCCGCGCCGCGCTGCGGCGCGGAATCCCCTGCGCTATCACGACGAGCGTTGCCCACGCGAAGGGGATTCCGCGCTGCGCGCGGAATGACACTTGGGTGCGGGCTAGCGTTTCCAAGACCGCGCAACCGCACAACCGCCTTTTCACAGTCCCCGAATGTCGATCGATCCGTTCGTCGTCCGCAGGCGGACCTCGCCGCGGCCGCCGCCGTTGATCGTGCCGCGCAGCGCGTGGTGGGCGCTTCCATTGGCCAGCACCGGGAGTGTCGTGTTGATCGAGCCGTGGCTCGTCTCGGCGTCGATGTTCGCGGCGATCGTCTTCGGCAATGCCAGCGCAATGCGGCCGTTGATCGTCTCCAGTTGCACGCGCTGGCCGGGCGTCAGCTCGAGCAGCTCGGCGGTGATGCGGCCGTTCGTCGTGGAAGCATCGAGCGCTCCGGCGCAGTGCGTCACTTCGATGCGGCCGTTTGTCGTCGACAACGTGATTGCGCCGCGGATGCCTTTCGCCTCGATGTGGCCGTTCACCGTCTCCACGTGGAGGTCGAGGGAGCGCGGCACGTCGATCTCGTACGAAACCGAGGAGTCGATGGACGTTCCCGCGATCAAGTCGAAGATGCCGTCCTTGCTGCGAGGGAAGACGGTGTGGATCTTCAGCGCGCCCGCCGACGGCGTTACTTCGATGCGCGTGTCGATCAGCCCCTGCTTCGCCGTATCGCTGTCGCGCGATTCGACGTGCTTCACTGCGCGGATGTGAATGCGCGGCTGGTCCCAGGCGCGGACGATGACCGATCCGTTCGTGTTGTCGATCGCCACGCGCGTGCCGGGACGAAGGTCGAGCGTGCGGTCGAACGTCTGCTCGAGCGTCTCCGCGGAGGCGGTGGCGGCGACGGCAAATGCAGCGAGGAGAAGGAGTCGTCGAATCATGAGGCGGGATACGGCGGCCGAGGGCGAAGGTTGCGGACCGCTACAATCGCCGTCACATGACACCGCCACCCGAAACCGCCCGTCGCGCGCCGGCGGTCGTCATCGTCCTTCTGCTGGCCATCCTTGGCGCGGTGATGACGCGCAATCGCGGGCCGGAGGTGCGCCCGGCATCGGCGCCGGCGACGGTGTTCTCCGCCGAGCGGGCCATGCGATTCCATCGCGACGTGATCGGCGATGTGCCGCATCCGGTCGGCAGCGCGGCGCACGATGAAGTGCTGTCGCGTCTCGTCGCGCAATTCCGCACGCTTGGCTACGACACCTCGATCCAGCGCACCTTCGCCTGCAATCCGTCGGCGATGTGCAGCATGATCAGCAACGTCATCGCGCGGCGCGGCGGCGCGTCCGGCGACACGCTCCTCCTCGCCGCGCACTACGACTCGGTGCCCGCCGGACCGGGCGCGAGCGACGACGGCCTGGGCGTGGCGACGATGCTCGAGGTGGCCCGCGCCATCCGCGACCAGCACCTCCGCAATCCGATCACGTTCCTCATCTCCGACGCCGAGGAGGCCGGCCTCATCGGGGCGGAAGCGTTCGTCGCCGATCCGAACGTCGCGGGCAGCGTGGCCGCGGTCGTCAACGTCGAAGCGCGCGGCACGAGCGGAACGAGCTTCCTTTTCGAGACCAGCCGCCACAACCGATGGCTCCTGCCGATCGTCGCGCGCACGCTGCCGCGTCCGGCCACGAGCTCCCTCTTTTTCAACATCTACGAGCTGCTGCCGAACGACACCGACCTCACAGTTTTCAAGCGCGCCGGGTACGCAGGCGTCAACTTCGCGAACATCGGCAATGTCGCCGGCTATCACACGCCGAACGACAACTTCGCCCACCTCTCGCCGCGGCTGCTGCAACACGACGGCGACCACGTGCTGGCGATGGCGCGCGCCCTCGGCGACGCCGAGCTGCGGCAGACCTCCGACGACAACGCCGTCTGGTTCGACGTCCTGCAGTTCACCATCATCTGGTGGCCGCAGCGCTGGTCGTTCTTCGTCTCGCTGCTGATGCTGGTCATCCTTCTCGTCGCCGCGGCGGTGCGCATCCGCGACGCGAAGACGACGCCCGCCTTCATCACCGCCGGCGTCGTGTCGTTTTTCATCTCGCTCTTCGGCGCGTTTCTCCTCGGCGTGCTGGCGATGTGGATCGCCGGCCTTCGCTCGCTCGGCGCGGTGTGGGTGGCGCAGCCCGGGCCCGCGATCGCGGCGATGTGGCTCCTGGGCATCGGCGCTGCGATCGTGACCGCGCAGCAGTTATACGCGCACGCCGGATTTGACGGCCTCTTCCTCGGACACGCCATCTGCTGGTGCACGATCTCCATCGCGCTGTCGCTCGTCTTGCCGGGCGGCAGCTATCTGACCATCGTGCCGGCGACGGCGCTGGCGGTGTCGGCCATCGTGCGCGCGGCGCGCGAAGCGGACGAAGGGTCGCTCGTCATCGTCTGCGGCGCGATCGCCGCCGCGCTGCACTTCCCGCTCGCGCTGACGCTGTACGACGCG
>Ga0070707_100002852_pt1 | contig 16454 bp, 15 predicted proteins | sample KBSK5502metaG_FD_65468 | JGI IMG/M metagenome (GOLD analysis project Ga0070707, IMG submission 65468) | Corn, switchgrass and miscanthus rhizosphere microbial communities from Kellogg Biological Station, Michigan, USA - KBS K5-50-2 metaG | ecosystem: Host-associated > Plants > Roots >... | reverse complement strand
CGACGCGATATGCTCGCGCTGCCGCGCGTTATTCCGAAAGACAATGGCGGACTCGACAGTGAAGAAGTAATGCGAATTCTGCCGCATCGTTTTCCATTTTTAATGGTGGACCGGATCCTCAGTTTTAATGAAGGCGGAACAAAATGTGTCGGCGTGAAATCGGTGACCATCAACGAGCCGTTTTTTCAAGGACATTTTCCTGGACACCCGGTGATGCCGGGCGTCATGCAAGTCGAAGCGATGGCGCAAGTGGCGAGCCTGCTGTTATTCAAACTGGCGAAAACCACGAGTCGCATCGGGTATTTCATGAGCGCGGACGGTGTGAAGTTTCGCAAGCCGGTCCTGCCCGGCGACACCATGTTCATTCATGCCGAGCTGACCAAGTCGCGCGGTGAGCGCCTGGCGAAAGCGAAGTGTCACTGCGTGGTCAACGACGCAGTCGTTTCGGAAGGCGAGTTGATGTTCACGTTTCTCGATAAATGAGCGACGTGCAGATTCACCCAACGGCGATTGTTGATCCCAGCGCACAAATCGGAGCGGGCGGTGTGGTCGGGCCATATTGCGTGATAGGCCCCTCCGTCCTGCTGGGAGCAAATTGCTGGCTGCAGCATCACGTTACCCTTTGCGGACCAATGCGGGCCGGCGTGGGAAATAGATTCTACGCCTATTGCTCAATTGGGCAGCAGACGCAGGATTTGAAATATAAAGGCGAGCCAACTTACCTGGAAATTGGCGATCAAAACAACTTTCGCGAATTCGTCACGATCAATCGCAGCACAACGGCCGAAGGCAAAACATGCGTCGGCAGTCGCGGAAACTTCCTCGCCTACAGTCATATTGGGCACGATTGTCAGGTTGGAAACGAAGTCGTTTCTTCAAACAACGGGACGCTTGCCGGTCATGTGCAAGTGGGCGACAACGCGATCATGGGCGGCCTGACTGCTGTTCATCAGTTTTGCCGGATCGGCCGTTTCGCCATCACCGGCGGCTGTTCCAAAATTGTGCAGGACGTCCCCCCGTTTATGATCGCCGATGGAAATCCGGCCGAAATTCGCGGAGTCAATCTGGTCGGCTTGGAGCGCAAAAACTTCCCGCCCGAAATCGTGAAGTCGATCAAGGAAGCGTTCCGCCTGATCTACCGTTCGAAATACAACACCGCCCAAGCCATCGAAGCGATTCGGAAGGAGCTGCCACAAAACGAAGAGATCGGGCAAATTGTCGAGTTCATCGAGAAAAGTGAGCGCGGGATCATCCGCCGCGCGCAGTTCTAAGGTAGCGTGGGAGAAAGCACGGGAGCCGCCGAAGGCGCGGTCAGATCTTGTTCTATTTTCCGGAGCAGCACCGCTGCCGGCGCATCTGGGACAATTCGGAGGGTGCTGCGCACCACATCCAAAGCGCGCTTTGGTTTTTCTTGTTTGATCCAGCCGTCCGCCTCTTCGAGAACAGCGCGCAGAATATCGTCGCGTTTCGTGTAGCAAGCGCGCGCTTGCTGAAAATAACCTGTCGCGACCGCAAAATTTCCATCGGCGGCCTCAATTAGCCCGAGGTCCTCTAACATTGCGCCGTTGCCCGCACGCGAGGCGACTTGCCGTGCCATATTCCGATACTCGGCGACCGGGCGAGCGACATTTTTCACCGCAAAATCGTGATACATCTTCCATTCACTCACGCTCTTTCCAACGTCGCGGATAACGTCAATTTGCAACCAGGAAGCGTACGGCCGGTAAAGCGGATCGCCCACCATCACGTTCATCCACGAGAGCGCCGGGGTGGCCATGTAAGCGCTTTCGGCAAATGTGAATCCGTGTAGCAAACGATCATTGAAGGTATTGAGATGCGTGGTGAAGTGGAGATACGGCTCGTAAACATTGCCAAGGCTGGCAGCGGCGCCGCGCGAGACCAGCGGCCCCACCCAACTTGCATTTGGATCTCGTAAGGTACTTGCGCTGAATGAATGGATGTGAACCGCCACAGCACCGGTCGCGAACCGAAAGTCCGACCGCATGAACGGGCCGGCGACGTTGCTCGTATACCAGCCGTAGTAAAGCGCGCAATCGCTCATCGGATAAGCCTCTGGAAAAATTGCCGGCGTATCCTCATACACCACCGGAACGCCGACCTTGTGAAATTGCTGTTGAATTTCGGCCAGCCATTCGTCGCCGATTTGCAAGCCCCCGGAGGTGTTGTGCGCAGCATCGATATAGGCGCGCCCCCAAAGACCGCTTTTCTCCGCCACAATCGTATCGGCAATCATCCGGCGCACCGTCGCCGCCGTTGGCGCATCCAGCCGGCAAACCAGCAGCAGTGCCGGATTCTGGAAATCAGCAATTGCTCGAAAGCTCTGGAAATATGGATTCGACATCGCGCCAGAAATTTGTGAAGAAAAAGCGCCCAGCACGCTCAGCTCGGAATCAACCGAAGCTTCATTGCGACTGCTAACCGGGCCGGCGGCGGGTTCGTCGCCCGGGTAGGGAGTGCTCGACGGGCGAATCTTCAGCGGCACACCCTTCATCACCGCGACGAATCGAATCGACGTTGCGGTCACCGATTTCCGCTCCTCCGGCGATTCGCGCAACTTCCACCAACGGTGTTTCGCAAAAGTTTCGCGAAGCGGATTTGCAATCGTGGCGTCATATTCTTCGCGACTAATCTCTTCCTGGACGGGACAATTCAGCGCGATGAGATGATCGCGCGCAATGCCGCGTTGTTGCGCGTAGAATTTCGCGAGATCGGCCGAATCGGGAGCCTTTCTATTATAAAGCACGATAGTCGAGGGGGCGAGCGGCTGCTCGGCAGGAAGATAACGGACGAGCACCAGCACCAGCACCAGCGCCAGCCTCCGCCAACCCACGACTCGGCCGGCGAGCAAGAGATAAAAGCGACAATCTCGCATCTACAGATTCAATTTGAGACCGTCATATGCGATGTGCGTCCCACTCGGAAGGCGTGATTCAGCAGATTGCGGCAACTCGTGCGCGATGTGGGTGAAATACGTCTGACCAGGTTGAACGCGGTCCGCGACTTCGAGCGCCTGCTCGACGCTCAGGTGCGTCGGATGTGGTTTTTCCCGGAGCGCGTCAATGATCAAAATCTTCACCCCCAAGATAAGATCGACAATCGCGCCGGGGACGCTGCTGCAATCGCTCAGGTAGGCGACTAATTTTTTATGGCTCTTTGAAAAGAGGTAGCCGTTGACGATTGTGTTCCCATGCGGAACCGGTAACGGAGTGATGGTTATCGATCCTAATTCAAATGGACCCTCGATCAGGTGCGGTTCCGGTTTCAAATAACCCGGAAACGGATTCAAGCCTTTGAAAGCGAACATAAAGACGCGCTCGAGATCCCGCATTGTTTCCACGGAAGCGTAGACCGGCATGCAGCCACGCGCGTGTGCGAAACGCCGCAGATCGTCGAACCCCATGATGTGGTCGGTGTGCGAGTGCGTGAAAACTACCGCATCCACCCGCCGAATATTTTCACGCAACGCTTGCGCCCGAAAATCCGCACCGGTATCAACGACGAACGAAAATTCCGGCGTCTCGATGTAGATGGACGAGCGCAGCCTCTTATCGCGTGGATCGGAAGATAGACATATATCACAGTCACATCCAATCATCGGCACACCTTGCGAAGTGCCGGTGCCGAGAAAGGTAAGAATGAGTTGAGAGTTGAAAGTTGAGTGTTGAGAGTTTGAAATCTTCAGAAGCGCGCCATTCTCAACTCTCAACCCTCAACTCTCAACTTTTGCGATGCCCGTCGTTCTCAATTTGCTCCGCATTAAGAATCTTGCCCTCGTGGAAGAGCTCGAGTGGCAAATTGCTTCCGGTTTCATCGCCGTCACTGGCGAAACCGGCGCAGGCAAATCGATCATCATCGGTGCGCTGCAGCTTCTGCTCGGCGAACGCGCGGACAAATCGCTCATTCGTACTGGCGCCGACATTTGCAGCGTGGAAGCCGTTTTCGCCGGCGGCGGTTTGCAAAGACTAAATCCGCAACTTGCCGAGACCGGCGTCGAGCCTTGCCAAGGTGACCTCATTCTCAAGCGCACCTTGTCCGCGAATGGGGTCAATCGCCAGTTCATTAATGGCTCGCCTACGACATTGTCGATCTTGAAAAGCCTTGGCGATCAACTAGTCGATCTCCACGGCCCGCACGATCACCAGTCATTGCTTTCATCCGAAAAACAGTTGGAGTTACTCGATTCGTTCGCACGCGTGGACGAGCAACGGGAGGAATACCGAAAATATTTCCGCCAATTGCAGGCGCTCATCACCGAGCACGCCGGGCTCAACACGGCCGAGGCTGCCCGCGAACAGGAGCTCGATCTTCTTCGGCATCAGATCAACGAGATCAGCACCGCAAATCTGGTTGCAGACGAAGATGAAGAAATCGAAACGCGCTACAAACTGGCGAGCAACAGTAAGCGGTTGATCGAGCTGGCCAGCGCCGTCGCTAGACGGCTCTCGGAAGCGGACAATTCCATTCTCTCGCAACTGGCAGAAACGCAACGTTTGCTACGCGAGTTGGAAAAGATCGACCTCTCCACTTCGCAATTCGTTGCCGGGCACGAAACCGCTGTCGTCGAACTTTCCGAGATCGCGCGTTCGCTCTCCGATTATGCCCAAAAACTCGACCTCGATCCGGAGCAACTTGCTGCGCTTGAGCAACGCGTTTCCCTCTTCGAAACCTTGAAACGGAAGTACGGCAGCTCGATCGCCGAGGTGATCGAATTTGGGAAACGCGCTGCGGACCGAATGGGCAAGATTGAGGGAAGGGATGCGGAGCTGGAGCGGCTCACAGCGGAAATCGAGAAAGTCCGCGCCCAAATGAGCCGCGCTGGCCTTGCCCTGCGTAAATTGCGCGCGAAAGCGGCGCCGAAGCTTTCCGAAACTATTCGCAGGAATCTTTTTGATCTTGGGTTCAAGCAATCCGAGTTTGAAGCAAAGCTCGAAGAGTTGGACGCACCGCGGCCAAGCGGTTTCGATTTGGTCGAATTACTCTTCTCGCCGAACCCGGGCGAACCGCTGAAGCCGCTGCGAACGATTGCTTCCAGCGGCGAGATTTCTCGCTTGATGCTGGCGATCAAGTCCGCCCTCGCCGCCCACGACGCGGTCCCACTTCTCGTATTTGACGAGATTGATACGAACGTCGGGGGCAAAATTGCACATGCGGTCGGGGCGAAAATGCAGGCGCTTGCCCGGCAACATCAGCTCATTTGCATTACCCACCTCGCGCCGGTGGCGGCCGGAGCATCATCCCACTTCGTTGTGACGAAGGAGGTCGTTCGCGGCCGCACGTTTTCAAATTTGCAGGAGGTCGCTGGGAAATCGCGCCGCGAAGAGATTGCACGTATGCTCGGTGGCACGAGTCAATCGGCCTTGCAGCTGGCCGCTAGTTTGTTGAAAGAGGGAGCAACGTAATCGAGGTTCCGCGATCAGCGGGCGCGGCTACAAGAGCAACTTCGCAAGCGCCATGGCCCTATTTTTTCACAAAGCCAAGAGGCAGGACTGTCTTGCCAAACAATTCGTTGAGCACCTGAGCAAGTCCAGCGTAGATCGCGGAGAACCCGCAGAAAATTCCCTCGTACCCAGTGGCATGTCTGAAACCAGTACTTGCGCCCGTGAAATCGCCGATCGCGAGAAGAAAGAAAAGAATTGCCAGCGAGCCAAAAATGATTTGGCCTGCGACGTGTAGTCGCAGCGTGCCGATGAACATTACCGCAGTGAACAATCCCCACATCGCCAGATACGCGGCCATCGCCGTATCGTTGGATGGCGCGCCCCATCCCAACTTCGTGAGGACAATCAACATGACGAGTGAGAGCCAGAACAATCCGTAAGAGATGAACGCCGTCGCGGCGAACGTGTTGTTTTTCCGCCACTCCATTATCCCGGCGATGATTTGCGCAAGTCCGCCGTAACAAATGCCCATTGCCAGAACCATGCTGTTAAGCTCGTAAAAGCCGGCGTTGTGCAGATTGAGCAGCACCGTGGTCATGCCGAAGCCGAGCAGCCCAAGCGGAGCCGGATTCGCTGTCGTGTCCTTGATTTGAATAGTGGATTCGTTCATGGGCAATTTGTTTGAGGCCTTAGAAACAAATTGGTTTTACAACTCGCGGCCATTCCTTTGAAAGAAAGATCGTCAAAGTACCTATGATCGACGTCTTCCGTTGCAGCAGTTTTGCCAGGCGGCGCTCTAGCCGTTGAACCGCTGAAGAGTTAAGAGGATGAAGCGGCAGCGCCTCCGGATTTCGATTCAACGAGTCAACGCTTTAACGGGAGTATGCGAGGCTCGCAATTTTTCCCTCGCCAGTAGGCAAGCCGATTCTTTATCGTCCGATCTTTCGCAAAATGATCCAGCGCGATTATCTCATTATCGGTAGCGGTGTAGGCGGCGCGAGCGGGTGCGAAGGTATCCGCAAGTACGACAAACGCGGTACGATCACGCTGGTAGGAGCGGAGGTCTCACTACCGTACAAACGTTGGATTCTTTCAAAAAGTTTTTTGCGCGAAAAAGATCCACAGGAGAAAAAGCTACAGTTGCTCGATGCCCGCTGGTACGATTCGCATAAGATCGAGACGCGTCGGGGAACAATCGTGACGCAGTTCAATATTGAGCGGCGTTTGGCCGTGCTCGCGAACGGCGAGAGCATTGAATTCAGAAAAGCGTGCCTGGCTATGGGTAGCCGCCCGGTGCGGCCACCGGTGGCAGGCGTCAATCTGGGCAACGTCATTTACTTACGGACTATCCGTGACGCACTTGCCCTGCGGGAAATGGCCGAGCTGGAAAAAAACATTATGGTGGTGGGCGGTGGACTGCTTGCTTGTGAAGCGGCGGCCAGCCTGCGGCTGATGAAGCTGAAAGTCAGCATCATGCATCGAAACTCTTATCTGCTTAATCGCTATCTCGATCCGCAAACGGGCACTTGGTTGACGGAGTATCTCGCGAAGCACGGCATTATGATGTTGATGGGCGAAAGTCTCAACGGGTTCGAAGGCAAAACGGTTTTGCGTAATATCCAGACCAAAAGTGGGAATCGTGTTCCGGCAGGTCTCGCGGTGGTCGCGTGCGGCGGGGAGCCAAATCTCGATCTGGTGCGGAACACGCCGCTCTCCAGCCCGCACGGATCGCCGGTCAACGACTATCTCGAAACGGAGGAAAAAGGAATCTATGCCATCGGCGACCTGGCGTTCTATCCGGATCGCATGATGGGTGGCGTCCGGCGGCAGACTCACTGGGATAACGCGCGCGAACAAGGGCTCATCGCCGGCGCGAATATGACCGGAAAGAAACGCATCCGTTACGAACAACTCCCTTATTTTTGGACAGAGATATTCGATTTAACGATGCACTTTGTGGGCGACTTCAGTATGCACCCGACCCGGGTCGATCTTCGCGGCACCTACGCGAAGAAAAAGTTTGTTGCCCACTATTATCAGGGGGACAGGCTGCGCGCCATTTTGCTTTGCAATCAAACGCCACACGAAGTGGACTCGGCAAAGAATCAGTTGCGCCGCGCGCTTGGTAAGTGACCGGACCCGTTAATACCGATGCGTATGTTGCTCGGCTAGCGGCTGTCGCCCGATGTGATTGTTAATCCTCATTCGAGACCGGCGGGAATTTCGAAATCTCGATTACGGACGCTGGCGAGCTTCCAATCCCACGGTTTGCGCGAAACATGGCGCCATTCCAACTCGAATGGTGTCGCGAGCGAGTTGACTCGCTCCTTGATGAAAAACAGCAATTCGCCGCCGTCACCGTCAATTGTGATTTTGGCGCGCCAAACGCCACGGCGACTGTCGGCGTTTACAATTCGATCAAGCGCGTTGATTCGCACAACGCGAACATAGCGGAAACCTTCGCGCATACGCGCGACGGCCAGCGCGCGATCGTTGCCCCATTGATCGGCATAATCGTTGGTCAAAAAATCAGCCATGCCAGACCAGTTTTTTCCTTCCACCTTGCGCAAAAGATTTTCAGAGTGGCGATTGACCTGACGCTCTGGCTGCCAAAGCCAAAACAGAAAAAGGCCGACCAGCAGGGCGAGACCGAGCCCAGCATAAAAGCCGTCCCGAAACCAACTGGGCATGCTCACAATCTACTTCCCAAACGGGAAGATTCGACGCCAAAACTCCTAGCTTGGTGCGCTATCACCCCACTGAACGAATGAGAGCGATCGACGGACGGGGGGAAGCGGGCATGAAGCGTGCTCACCTGAAAATGTTTTGATCCATGTTTGCTCTTGGCACTTTTACAATGGCTCTCTTCGCAATTCTCGCCTGCGTTTGGTGGGCGTGTGTGAACGAGAACTGAGCGTACCTAACACACGCAGCTTATGCTCGACCAAGAAGATCTGAAGTGGATTGCCACTAGTTCCACCGAACTGAATGCAATCGTGCAGCAGATCTCGCGTTATACCGACCTGGCGCGTCGGCACAAAGGTGAATATGATTACCTCAATCTCCTGGGCGAGCGGGTTGAGTTGGCTTCAAGGGCCGCGCAGGCACTTTTCGACCGAGTAACCTCAAAAATTTTAGAAGGCTCCTACGTCAAAGCCAAAAGGAAGGGGAAAATCAAATTTACGGTTGTTCCTCCGCCGCCGTCTTCACTGTCGCCATCTCAAGACGGCGGCCAGATATCAACGACCCTGCCCCCGGCGGAGCTAGACCCGGCAGCCACCCCAAATGGCGATGCGGCGCCTGAAATCCCACCGACAATTCGAATTAAAAATCCAAGCGGTAACCGCGAGATGCTTCTCGTCATCGAGGACGAGCCAGCTGTGGCTGAAATTGCCGCTGAAATGCTGGCCGAAGAAGGCTACAAGGTAATCGTTGCGCATGACGGATTCGAGGCGCTGAAAATCTATCAGGGCGCGGGCAAACAGATCGGCCTGGTGCTTCTCGATTTTTTCCTTCCCGTCATCGATGGCGATGCCGTTTTCGACGAGTTGCGTGCAGTCAATCCCCGCATCAACGTGGTTCTGACCAGCGGATTCGCCGAACAGACCAAAATTGCCGCCATGCTCGCCCGGGGTCTGCGCGGCTTTATCCCGAAGCCCTACACACGGGCAAAGCTCCTCGAGCAGGTGCGTTCGACCCTGGACGCAGCCCGCGAGTCCTCCGGCTGATCTCGCAGCAGCACTGCCTGGGCTCTGGCCGCTTTGAATCCGCCCTGATGGCATCAATTTAGCTTCTTGGAAAAGGACGCTCATGGCTCGCATTGACGCTTTCTTCAAATTGATGACCGAGCAGAAAGCATCCGATTTGCATCTCTCGACCAACAGTTCGCCAATGCTCCGAATTCATGGCGACCTGGTGCGGGTCGACTTCCCACCGCTAAAAAACGACGATCTGAAGGCGATGGTCTATGAAATCGCCCCAGAGGGAAAGATCAAACTGTTCGAAGAAACCTCCGACGTCGATTTTGGCTACGAGGTGCCGGACGTGGCCCGCTATCGCGTGAACTTCTTCCAGCAAAAATATGGCATCTCGGCTGTCTTTCGCTGGATCCCATCGGACGTCTTAACGGTGGATGACCTGAACTTGCCGGCGGTCTTGAAAAGGTTCCCGATGCTGAAGAAGGGGCTAGTTCTTGTTACCGGTCCGACTGGCTCAGGAAAATCCACCACTCTGGCGGCCATGATCGATCACGCCAATTTGCAGCGGCACGACCACATCATCACCGTCGAAGACCCGATTGAATTTGTCCATCGCAGCCAAAACTGCCTCGTCCAACACCGCGAAGTGGGCATTCACACCCGATCCTTCGCCGCCGCATTGCGCGGCTCCCTGCGTGAAGATCCCGACATCATTCTTGTCGGTGAAATGCGCGACTTGGAAACGATTGAGCTGGCCCTGACTGCGGCGGCCACGGGCCACCTCGTCTTCGGAACTTTGCATACATCAAGTGCCTCGAAAGCAGTGGACCGAATCATCGACGTCTTCCCCACCAATCAGCAGAATCAAATCCGCACGACCCTGGCCGAGTCGCTCAAGGGAGTCGTCGCGCAAAATTTGTTCAAACGAATCGACAAACCGGGACGCGTTGCCGCCCTCGAGATTCTGGTGGTTGACATGGCGATCGCAAACCTCGTCCGCGAGGGCAAGACCCACCAAATCCCCGGCATGATTCAGGTCGGTAAAAAGAAGGGCAATCAACCCCTGGATGACGCGATTATGGAGCACTTGCGTCATGCGCGCATCTCGCCCGAAGAAGCGTACGACAAAGCTCTCGATAAGAAAAGATTCCGCCAGTTTCTAAAAGAACCGCCGGTTGACAGCGCAGACGAATAGAAATCGCTGATGAGAATTCCTGATCTCGACAAAATTCTCTCGGCGATGCTGAAGACCTACAGCGGTATCTCCGATCTAAACTTTTCTGTAGGCCGTCCGCTTCAAGTGGAGGACTTCGGCGAGTTGAAGCCGGTCTATGTCGATCCACCAATTGAAGCGCTCACCCCGTATCAAACCGAGCAAGTCGCGCTCTCCCTCATGCAGGGGAATCGCCGTTTGATTTACGATTATCTCACCGCCGGATCATGCGATTGCAGTTACTCACTGGAAGGCATAGCTCGCTTCCGTGTTAATATTTTCCGGCAACAGGGCCATTTTTCGATCGTACTGCGAAAGCTTTTAGATGAAGTTCCGACCATCCAATCGCTCGAACTGCCGAATATCCTTTGCGAGATCGCTCAGGAAAAAAACGGCTTGGTCCTTGTCACCGGCGCGACCGGTAGCGGAAAGACTACCACCCTTGCCGCCCTGCTCAATCAAATCAACGAGACGCAATCGGTCCATGTAATTACGTTGGAAGACCCGATCGAGTTTGTTTACCCGCATCGGAAGGCCACATTCAATCAGCGCGAACTGGGACAGGACTTTAACAATTACCCCATTGGCTTGCGGGCGGCCTTGCGCCAGGCCCCGAAAGTGATCCTGGTGGGTGAAATGCGCGACCGCGCCACAGTCGAAATCGCCCTGATGGCGGCGGAGACTGGCCACCTCGTTTTAAGCACGCTCCATACGGTCGATGCCGGGCAATCGATCAACCGAATTCTCGGTCTCTTTTCGCTTGGTGAAGAACAGCAACTGCGCCTGCGGTTGGCCGGCACTTTGCGTTATATCGTCAGCCAGCGATTGGCGCCGAAAGAGGGCGGCGGGCGCCAATTGTTGACTGAAATTATGGGCCACAATTTACGCACACAAGAGACCGTCACCCTCGGCGAAGGCGAACATCGGAACTTCTACGAGATCATCGAGGCCAGCTCGCCGTTTGGCTGGATGACCTTTGACCAATCGGTTCTCCAAGCCTACGAAAAAAATCTGATCACGGAAGAGACTGCCAAGCTCTATGCCACAAAGAAAGGGCGAATCTCGCGCGGCATCGATTTGATCCAAAAAGCGCGCGGCGTAGATAGTGACCTCGATTCCGGCTTGCGTCTGGATATTCCAGAGAACGCGTTTCGTTAAAGATCGCATGGAACAACCGCTCGAATCACAATTTTTCAATCTGGGCGACAATACCGCGCTGGTTTGCGTTGATCATCAACAGTATCAAAAGATCGTCGTGCCGCAGCTCATCGATCTGACCTACAAGGTGCACCTCGGCCTTTACGCGGAAGACGTGCTGCTCAAACTTAAAACCTACAACTACACCGTGGTGGTGATTTATGAGAACTTCAAAGGCTCCACATTGCAGACCAACCCAATTTTGCCGGAAATAGTCAAGCGACCAGACGCGCAGCGGCGCGAACATTTTGTCATCCTGCTAAGCCATCGCTATCCGACCAATGACGCCATGAGCGCCTGGGCCCACAGTATGGATCTAATCGTCAACGTTGCCGACCTCGGGAATTTCAAACCGGTGCTGACGCGTAGCATTACCCAACACCGCGACATGTACCGGCCGTTCCAGGAAATGTTGAAGAGCGTTCAAGCACTCTGACCTGCAGAAAATCGCCCGGTGGCGTAAAATCTTTTGCGTCTGCAAGCTTGCCGTGCAACGATCTGGCGGGGGGAAGGGAAGAACTGTGTATACATCAGGCGAGTTTTATGAAACTGGTTAACTGGGTTCAGTTCGCTTGGGACCTGTCGACGTTTGATGATGTCGATCTAAGTTTGCCCGCGCATTATCAAATTGCTCCGGCAACAAAGAATGACGAAAAGGAGGTCCGCAAGGTTTTCGCGACGGCGTTCCTCCTCGACCCAACCTGGAATCCGGCGATCCGCGAAACCATGCAAACCATCCAGCCGTGGTTGGATCGTGCGTTTGCCTCTGAGACGCCCACTTGTCTCGCGCTTCGGCATGGTCTCCGCATCATCGGCGCAGTCGCGGTTTCGACAGATCCCAACGCCGATAATCACCTCGCGCCCGGTCCATCTGTTTTAGTGGAATACCGCAATCGTGGTTTCGGCGCGCTGCTGCTCAAAGCTTCACTGAAAGTTTTGCGTGATGCTGGAATTGCGCGGGCCCTCGCCATCACACGAGCGAATGCGCCGGTCACAAGGTTTCTTTATCCCAAGTTCGGCGGCACTGCGGTCGGCCCCAAGCCGGCCGACTTGCTCGCTGCGTAAACCTTTCGCGACAAGGGAATTGGCGGCGGGAGAATAGACATCGAAAATTACCCTACCCGCCTTCCTTGATCAGTTCGCGGTGCTACGCGCGCGCGTGAAGCCGATGGCGGCGTTGCGGATCGAATAAGAAATCGTCTTGGCAGTCCGGCGTCTGACCGCTGACTTCTGATCTCTGACCTCTAGGGCTGTGGCTGGGGGCGGAATCGAACCGCCGACACGTGGATTTTCAGTCCACTGCTCTGCCAACTGAGCTACCCAGCCGCCAAAACACCTCTTCCCTCGAACGCGGCTGGTTATTAAAGCAGAAAACGCCGAACGCTCAACGCTCAACATTCAACGTCCAAGTCAGAATTTTCTCGGCAATTCGACAGCCGCGCGCAGCCGCCGCAAGTAATGCTTTCGCGAAATCTCGATCGCGCCGAAGCGTGCCAGATGCGGCGTCAGCCATTGCGTGTCGAGCAACGCAAATTTGCGTGCGCGCAAATGTTCAACCAGTGCAACCAACGCGATTTTGGAAGCATCAGTGACTCGGTGAAACATCGATTCGCCAAAGAACGCGCCACCAATGGCAACGCCATAAAGACCGCCCGCCAACCTGTTTTTGCTCCAGGCTTCGACCGAATGCGCGTAGCCCAGCTCATGCAGTCGCTCGTAACTCTCGATGATCTCCCGGTTGATCCAGGTGTCCTTGCGTTTCGCACACGCCCGGATGATTTCGCCAAAGCGATTGTCGATCTTGATTTCAAAAACCTTTCTCCGCCACTCGCGGCGCAAGGCGTGCGGCACGTGAAAATCCTCCAGCGGAATGATCGCGCGCGGATCAGGAGAGAACCACGCGATGGACTCGTCCTCCATTGCCATCGGAAAAACGCCAAGCCGGTAACCTTGCAACAAAAGTTCCGGCGGAATCATGGGTGCGTTGAAGAGTTGAAACGTTGAAGCGTTAAAGCGGCAACCAAGATTCTAACTTCAACGCTCCCACGCTCCAACGCTTCATCGCTCCATCGCTTCATCGCTTCATCGCTTCATCGCTTCATCGCTTCATCCCTTCATCCCTTCAACTCTCTTGCAATGAACTGCTTCGTTTCTAAAGTAAGCGGATGAAGCCCGCGTCGATCTTGTGCGCGATCGCTTTCGCGCTGCTCGTGGGCGGGTGTGCCGATCCTCTGGAACAGCCGACTACCGAGGAGGTAAAGGGACAGTTCCAGCGTGGAATTTCCGGACAAGGCCATCTCACCCCAGGCGAAACCACAAACAATCCGACCGGTGTCCCGGCCGCCTCTGCAACGCCGCCGGAATATCCAACCCCGTGAAAACGACGGCCCCTCCCACGCATTCAAAAATCCTCATCCTCGATTTCGGTTCGCAATACACCCAAGTAATCGCGCGTCGCGTTCGCGAGCTGCAAGTCTATTCTGAAATTGTGCCCTTCCACATTTCAGCGAAGAACGTTGCCAGTCTTTCGCCGAATGGAATCATTCTCTCCGGTGGACCGGCCAGTGTTTATGACAAAGGTGCGCCCCAAATCGACCCGGCAATTTTCTCGTTAGGCATTCCAGTGCTCGGAATTTGTTACGGACTGATGCAGATGGCGCATCATCTCGGCGGCCACGTCGAATTCAGCGGCCGGCGCGAGTACGGCTCAGGCAAGTTGCAAATCACGGACGGTTCCCAGCTGTTCAATGGGCTCGGCCCGCAGCTTGATGTCTGGAACAGTCACGGCGATGAAGTGACGACGTTGCCGAAAGGTTTTCGTATCGCGGCGCGGACGGAAGGTTGCGACTTTGCGGCAGTCGAAGATCGACAACGAAGGCTGTACGGTCTGCAATTTCATCCTGAGGTCGCACATACGCCGCGGGGCAAAGAGATTTTGCAGAACTTCGTTTATCACATTTGCCATTGCGCGATGGATTGGACGATGGGTTCCTTTATCGAAGAAGCTTGCCAGCGCGTGCACAAGCAGGTTGGCGACGCCAAGGTCGTGCTCGGGTTGAGCGGGGGCGTTGATTCCTCAGTCGCAGCTGCGCTCTTGCACAAAGCCATCGGCGATCAGCTCACCTGCATTTTCGTGAACAATGGGCTGCTGCGTGCTCGCGAAGAAGAAATCGTGCAGCGGGTCTTTGGCGAAAACTTTCACATTAAACTCAAATACGTGGACGCGAGCGAGCGTTTCCTGAAAAAACTTCGTGGTATCATCGATCCCGAACAAAAACGGAAAATTATCGGCAACGAGTTTATCCGCGTCTTCGAAGAAGCCGTAGTCGATCTGGAAACGACCAATCACTTATCACCGATCACCAATCACCAATTTAAGTTTCTCGCCCAAGGTACGCTTTACCCGGACGTGATCGAGAGCGTTTCCATTGGCGGCAATCCCGCACAGGTGATTAAAAGTCACCACAACGTCGGCGGATTGCCGGAGAAGATGCATTTCGAATTAGTCGAGCCGGTCCGCCAACTTTTTAAGGACGAAGTGCGGCAAGCCGGACTCCAACTTGGGTTGCCAAAAGAGATCGTTTATCGGCAGCCGTTTCCCGGGCCCGGCCTGGCTGTGCGTATTCTGGGCGAAGTGACACCTGAGCGATTGTCGATCTTGCGCACGGCCGACACGATCGTACAAACCGAAATGGAAGCAGCCGATTGGTACTACAAGGTCTGGCAATCGTTCGCCGTTTTACTTCCGGTGCAATCGGTCGGAGTGATGGGCGACCAACGCACTTATGAAAATACGATCGCGCTCCGCATCGTCGAAAGTCAGGATGGCATGACGGCCGACTGGGTGCGCGTGCCATACGAACTTCTCGCCCGTATTTCCAATCGCATTTGCAACGAAGTCCAGGGCGTCAACCGCGTCGTGTACGACGTCTCGAGCAAACCACCCAGTACCATCGAGTGGGAATAGGCCCAGACATCAGCTTGCCAAGCCGTAGCATTGGCGAAGGCTGGAAGTCGGAGGTCGGAAGTCAGATTTTCGGGCAATATATTGAGCTGATTCTCCATTAACAGCGGGTGCACGAGTTGGAATGCGACCCGGCTGCGCTGTCCGGTCAAAAAGCCATTTGCCTGGATTTTATTTGATTTGGAAACTCGATATACTATATTGGTTTCCAAAGTGAATAAGGTGAAATCACCATAAATAGCCGCGGCACAATGACGAAAAAGCAAACGACCAAATCGTTAGGAAAAATCCGACCGGATGTTTCCCGCCGCTCATCGGACGATTCCATCCGGCGACGCGTGGTGGAAGCAGCGCGGGCCCATTTCTTCAATCACGGCTTCCGCAGCGTGACGATGGATGATCTGGCGGCGGAGTTGGGGATCAGCAAGAAGACGCTATACGCTCATTTCATCGGCAAAACCGAGCTGCTCGAGGCTGTGCTTGCAGATAAATTTGCAAGCGTCAGCTCGACCCTGGAGCAAATTACACGAGAGTATCCGCACAATTTTTCAGCAGCTCTGCATCAACTGCTGGCCGGAATGCAACACGAATTGGACGAGATCAAACCGCCGTTCGTGCGCGACATGCGCCTCAAAGCGCCGCAAGTGTTCAAGATAATCGAATGTCGCCGGGCGCAGATGATTCAGCAGCATTTTGGAAAACTTTTTGTCGAAGGTCAGCGGAGGGCAAGGGTGCGCAAAGATATCCCGGCCAAACTGATGATCGAGATCCTCCTCGGCGCAGTTCAGGCGATCATGAACCCGCAGAAGATCGAAGAGCTTGGACTTGTGCCGAAAACGGCTTTCACCGGAATCATTAAGGTCGTCCTGGAAGGCGCGCTGATTCGGAAAGGGGAGAAATCGTGACCACACCCGACGTCAATCATTTAGCGAAGTCATTGACCTCAAACCGACGAGTCAGCTGCGCACATGTTCATTTCGTCG
>Ga0070707_100002847_pt1 | contig 16461 bp, 18 predicted proteins | sample KBSK5502metaG_FD_65468 | JGI IMG/M metagenome (GOLD analysis project Ga0070707, IMG submission 65468) | Corn, switchgrass and miscanthus rhizosphere microbial communities from Kellogg Biological Station, Michigan, USA - KBS K5-50-2 metaG | ecosystem: Host-associated > Plants > Roots >... | reverse complement strand
TCCTCGACGAAATAGCGGACAGTTACCTGTGCCACTGGTGATACCTCCCGGCGGTTGTCGGCGAAATGGACTCACGAACATCAGGCTCAGCGATCAAGGGGGCCCGGTCTCTGGCCGCCCGGGCGTCTCCCATACTTCGCCGGCACCCGGGAGCAGCAGCCGCGAGGCGCTGTCGGTAAACCACCGCTCGAACTGCGCGGGCGTCCAACTCCGCTCCCGGGTCAGACGCTGGAAGACGACGGGCTCCATCAGCAGCCAGAGCACGTCGATCGCCATCCGGCGCGTCACCCCGGCCCGCAGCGCCGTGCGCTCGCGCAGGCCGTCAACGATCCACGTGACCGTCATGACCCGCTGCCGGCTCAGCCGGCGCGACAGCGCCGCGATGTCACCATCGGCCCGCGCCGCTTCATCGGCGACGACGATCAGGCCACCAGAACGGACCGCGGCCTCACGCAGCGCCCGGGCGAAGATCGCAAGAAAAGCCGCCGCGTCCTCGGTGCGCGCCGCCGCCGCGGCCCACTCGCGCTCGAACATCGGGACCGGCGCATCGTCCCCGGCGATAGCGACGTCTATCGCCGCCTTGAGGAGCTTGGGCTTGGTGCCGAAGATCAGCTCGACCGCCGGGACAGAAACGCCGGCAGCTTCGGCAATCGACCCCATCGTGGTCGCCCCATAGCCGCGAGCGACGAACTGATCAGCCGCTGCTGCAAGGATCCGCGCGCGCGTACGGCGGGCCTGCTCGGCGCGGCGCGCCGACCGATACACCCGCGTCCCCGGATACCCCTGCCTGACCACCGCCATGCCGTAATATTAGCTATGCCCAGCCCATAGTCAATAGACAGGCTCAGGCAACCTTGCGAGAACCGGACCCGGGTTCCGCAGCTGATGTTGCGGATAGTCGGCGGCACTTCGAACCCTCGACAAGATCCACCGTTGCAGCTGGAAGGGACCTTCCAGTTGCACGCCACGCTCAGCCAGCGGCGTTAGTGAATGACCCAGCAGGATGTACTTTCCTGTGTACATTGGTGGTGTACCCCCAAACCCGGCCGGGGCAGCCGCGACATTGCCCGCCAACCTTCCGAGGGCCCGCCCGCAATGGCCGAGAAGCCCGGCGCGCACCTCTCGGTTCCGGTCCACTTCTCTATCCGGATGCCGGTGGCGCGGATGCTGCGCTCCACGCAGTGCGCTAGGTACGACGGTACCTGGAGGCATGAGGGTCCGATCGAATCGCGGGCGCCGGCGGATCGAGGCCAAGTCCCGAAGCCCTCGCAGATCCGTCGATGCGATCCTCCTGGTGACCGTCCGACGTTGCCGGGCGCACGACCGCAGACAGCAGTGTGGTCTCCAGGACGGCGCCAGCCTGATCCTGGGACAGGCGGCCGGCGTCGACCTCCTGGGCCGCGGTGTGCATCAGGCCGTAGATCGTCGCCGCGAGCCATGCGCGCGGCACGTCGACGCGAAAGGCGCCCTCGTCCTGGCCGCGGACGATGAGCCGCTCGACGCGGTCGAGCAGGAGGTCCTGGACATCGCGATGCCGCGCAGGGGGCAGGTCGTGAGCGATCGCGGCGGCCAGGTGCCGGCAGCGGTCGAGGACTCGCCAACCCGGACCGGCCAGGCGCGCCAGCGCCTCCCTCGCGGGACCCTCGTCGGGTGCCTCCGCGTCGAGCGCGTCGGCCGCCTGCGCCACCGCGCGCCGGGCGACGGCATCCACCAGCGCCTCGCGCGTCGGGAAGTGCGCGTAGAGGGTGACGCGGCCGACGCCCGCGGCGCGGGCGATGGCGCTCATCGTGACGCCCGGGTCCTCGCAGAGGCAGTCGAGCGCGGCCTCAACGATGGCGGCGATGCTGCGCTCGGCATCCGCCCGGCGCCGGCGCTCCGGCCGACGCTCCGAGAGGTGGTCCCGGACGGCCTCGGGCTCGCGGCTCTCGCTGCGAGGCATGCCAACAGGGTACCGGCCGGTCGACGGACCCCACAAAAGTAGGCATCGCCCGTCACGTCGCTTTCGGTCCTCATGCCTGCGCCTGGAGCGCCGCCTCCCGCGCTCGCGCTCGCCTCGGCAGGAGCCGTCCCAGCGAAATTATGTGCATCGCCATCGCCAGCGGGACGCCAAACGTGGGGACGAGCACAAGCGGCAGCAGGCGCAGCGGCTCGATGGACTGATCGCCCATGAGGCGCCGGGCGAGGGTGGCCGCGATGACGGCGACGACGAGGTCGGCGAGGCCGAACACGTTGAACCAGATCGTGGCTCTGCGACCGTTCCCCCTGGCCAGCCGCCGAGCGACGAACGGCGCGGCTACGCCGGTGGCGGTGTCGCCGAGGCCGGCCGGCACCGCGAAGAGGAGAGACAGGGGAGAAACCGCCGCGGCGGCGAGGGACGCCGCGCCTACGATCCGGAAGGTTTGCAGCACGGTCAGCCACACGACCGTGTCCGGAGCGGCGAGGTCGCGTGACACGATCGGGATCCGGGTCGCCGCCAGCAGCGCGATCAGCACCGCGCCAGCCACGAGGGCCAGCAGGGGCACCGGCCACGAATGATTATAGGCGCCGTCCCGGGCGATCAGGCTGGTGGCGACGAGCCAGCCAGCCAGGAGCGTGGCTGCGGCAGCGGCGACCCCGGCGGCGCGCCGCCGGCCGAGCCCGGCCCGAATGGCGCCGCGGTAGAGGGCCACGGACGTCGCCGCCGGCATCCCGATCACGCCGACGAGCACCGCCGCCCAGATGTAGCCTGGAAGGTCGTACATGGCTCACTCCTCTGGAGCGACTCCGAGAGCCGCTAACCCGAACACTACTGTTCGGGTTAGTATAAGCCGTCGTGCTGGACCCAACGCAACGGTAGGACCCAGAAAGACCTTCTGGAGGACACGGGCGGGTCCACCGGGCAATCGTCGACGGACCATGGATCGGGTACTCATGTGGTGGCCAGGGCTTCGGTGGAGCGAGGCGGGCCGCGTGCCAGGCTGGGTATAGGCCGGCGATGCCGCCGATGATGAGGGTGGCGGCGACGCCGCCGACGCTGGCCCAGGCCGGTACCACGGACGGCCAGCCCTGGTAGTAGGAGGCGTAGGCGATGGTCACGGCGATGCCCAGCAGTACGCCGCCGACGCCGCCGAGCGCGGAGAGCGGGAGCGATTCGGTCAGGAACTGCAGCCAGATCTGGCCGCAGGTGGCGCCGAGCGAGCGGCGCAGTTCGACCTCGGCCCGCCTTTCGAGTACCGAGATCAACCATGGTGTTGGCAACCCCGATCCCGCCGACGAGCAGCGCCACCGCGCCGAGGCCGAGTAGCAGCCCGTTCAGCGTGGTGTTGGCGGCCTGCTTGGCGCCAATGCGTCCGATGGCCGGGACACATTAACCTCGTCGGGATGCTCCGGATTGGCGGTGCGGGCAAGCACCGAACGGACCGCGGCGATCGCGTCGTTGCTGTCGCGGGTACGGGTGTAGAGATCGGTGCAGGCGGCCTCAACCACGATGCTGCCGGTCTGGCATTCGTCGATGACCAGGACGGCGTCGCGGCGGGCGGGTTCGGGCTGGGCGCTGCGGGCGGTGGCGGCCTGCCACACGGAGGCGACGACGAAAGAGCCGAGCCGCCGGGCGGTGTCGTCACCCAACACGCCTTTGAGGAGCCGGCACAGCAGGATCCCGCCGTCCAACACGTCGCTCATGTCGAATGACAAGTGCGGCTGGCCGACGACCCGCCGCACGAACCGACGGGTCAGCATCGCCCGCAGCCGGGCCAGGACCGGCCCGTTGGCTTGGGCGCAGCGACCCACGCCGGGGCATCATCAGGGTGAGATGCGGCCAGCGTCCTGATGTGCTCTGGTGAGCGTGCGTTCGACGCGCCGGTCGGGTATGGGCCACATGAGTGCCACGGCGATGTTGACGGTGATGCCGGCCCACCGGTTGGCGAAGGACAGGCCGATGCCCGGGCCGTGCATAAGGAGGGAGGCCTTGCCCTTGATGTCGGTGCCGATCGCGGCGGCCAGCAAGGAGCTGTCACCCTCGGTGTGCAGCAGTGTGGCCTGGAGTGTGTAGTAGGCGAGCGAGGCGGCTAGCAGCACGACGCCGTAGGTGGCTACCGGGATCGGCGGGAGGTGGTTCTCGCTTATCCAGGCCGTGGCGACCGGAATGAGCGACAGCTAGAACAGCAGGTGCTGATTGGCCCACAGCGCCATGCCAGAGATGCGGGAAAGCGCCGCGCCCATGTGGTGGTGGTTGTTCCAGTAGATGCCGATGTTGACGAAGCTGAGCACGTAGGCCAGCAGCACCGGCAGGTCCTGGCGCAATGCGGCCCAGGTGGTGCCGTGCAGGGTGCGCAACTCCAGCACTGCTTGGACATGGTCTATCCGGGGGCGGCTAGGTGAAGGAGTTTCGCGACGCGGGAGCGGTTACTTGCTTGGCTGCTGTTCGGTCTGCGGGTTTGTCCGGTGCGTGGCGGAAGGCGACCGGGCAGGCGAGGTGGGGTACCGGAGTCTGAATGAGCGCCGGCCGTCGTGCCGGGGTGGGCCGGCCAGGCCCAGAGATAAAGGTTGCGGCGAGCACCTCGGCGCAGGCGAACGCTGCGCGCAGATTCACCTGATCTGGGCGAAGCTGAACCGGAACTGCACCGGGTCGGCGTAGGCGCACCGGTGAGGCCGGTGATAGACGGCAGGGCGGCGATCCAGAGCAGGCCGGCCACCCGCGCGACGGCGTTGTTCACTCCGGAGGCCAGGCCGGCCAGTTAGTCGGGGGCGGTGTCCATCGCGCTGGCGGTCAGGGGTGGCATAAGGGAGGCCAGGCCGAGGCCGAACAGCACGGCCACCGGCAGTACGGCCGTCCAGTAGCCGGCGTGGGGGCCGATGCGCACGGCGAGCAGGGACGCAACCGTGCACAGCAGGCAGCCCGCCACTAGTGGCGGCCGGGGGCCGATCCGCGCAGCCAGCCGGCCGCTGGCGCCCGACAGCAGCAAGGTCACGACCGTGATCGGGACCAGTGCCGAGCCCGCCGCCACCGGGCTATCGCCGGCGATGATCTCCAGGGCGGCGATGAAGACGAACGCGAAGCCGCCGAGGGCGCCGTTGACGACGAAGGTGACGGCGTCGCGGCGCGGAACTGCGCGGGGCGAAGATCGCCGGCGGGAGCATGGGATGGCTGCTGCGCCGTTCGGTGACGGCGAAGGCGGCCGAGGACAGCAGGGCCAGTACCGCAGCAGCGGCGAACCCCGGCGACCTCACGCCCCCGCCAGGAAGAACGATGATCGCGTAGGTTGTGCTGGCCAGCGCGGCGGCGCCGGCCAGCGCCCCGGGCCAGTCGGCTCGCCCGGACAGCGACGTGTCCCGGGATTCGGGGACGTGGCGCCGCGTCACCCACGCGACCGCCGCGGCGACCGGGACGTTGATCAGGAAGATCGCCCGCCAGCTGCCGGCTTCCAGCAGCCACCCGCCGAGGAACGGCGCGATCGCGGCGGACACCCCGCTGAAACCGGCCCACATCCCGATCGCGCGCGTGCGGTCGCCGGGCTGGAAGGCCGCCTCGATGATCGCCAGGCTGGCCGGTGTCATCAGCGCGCCTCCGACACCCTGCACGGCCCGCGCGGCGATGAGCCAACCGATGCCGGGCGCGGCCGCGCACAGCACCGACGCCAGGTGAACCAGCCCAGGCCGGCCAGGAACACCCGCCGCCGCCCCCAGCGGTCGCTGAGCGAGCCGGCGAGCAGGATCAGCGAGGCCAGGGTCAGCGTGTAGCCCGTGACGGTCCATTGCAGGCCCTGGAAGCCGGCGTGCATGTTCCGTCCGATCGCTGGCAGCGCGATGGCGACCACGGTGGAGTCGATCCCTGCCACCGACGACCCCAAGATCATCGCCGCGACCACCCGCCGGCCTTGCGCGGAGCGATAGCGGAGCAGTTCGCGCGGGCCGGAGCCGCCAGCCGGGCTCACCTCGCCCGGCTGAGCCCCCATATCTAGTGTCACTGGCCAGACCTCCGTGTGGGCCCGGGCGGCATGTCATGAGCGGCTGGGGCATGGCCGCCGCTGTGCCGCCCGCGCTAGCTGAGGCTGAGGATGATGCGCTCGTGGACGTTGCCGCTTTCCAGCTGGCGGTGGGCCTCGGCGGCCTGCGCCATGGGCATGGATTTGTGCGCGCGCAGGCGGAGCCGGCCATCGGCCAGCAGGGCGATCGTCTCATCCAGGGCGCCGGGAGCACGGTCGTTGGCGGGCTGGGAGGGCGTGACGCCGAAGTCAGGGGCGGCCGGGTGTCCGATTTTGGGAGCGGAATGGGAGCGGCAGGCCTCCGTCAGGTGCCCTCAGGCGCGGCCTGCGGGACCGGTCCGAGGTGGCTGACCTCGGAAAACGTTCCTGAACAGCAGGCGAAAGATCCGCCGTACTCTGTTCGCATCGAGGTTCAAATCCCCTCAGTTCCACGCTACGCTCACGCTGACGTCTTACCTTCACCGGAATCCATGTTCACGTTTGGGTCTGACAGCTGCTCCGACTGCTGGGCCTGCATGGGTAGCCGGTGACACGGCCGTCTACTCTTAAGGGCTGCTGCGGCCGTTGGCGGCGGTACCGTGTAGCTCGGCTACGGCGACGGCAAGCGGATCCGCAGGAAGGTCAGCGGCAGGACCAAGACTGAGGTCTAGGACAAGCTGGGTGCGCTGAACTTCGAGCTCATAGCTGGGATGCGGGCGCCGCGCAACTTTGCGGTCGCCGATTGGCTCGCCACCGTCCTGCTGGCCAGGGTTACCAAGACCGTCGAGCTCAATCGCGATTCGCCGAGACAGTGTCCGTACGGCGGTCCGTCGGAATGCCGGAGTCAAGCAGCTTCATCTGGTTTGGGCTGTGATGTCGGGTCGCGCGCTCACAATTCGATGCGACTCCAGGATTGGCGTCCGGGCAGGTCCAGCCCGAAGGTGTCTGGGTTGACGCCGAGCGTTTCGGCAGCCTCCAGCGCGATGCGCTGCACCGCCACAGTCAGCGGGAAGATCGACAGCAGCTCTCCCAGTCCGTCATGGACAAGGCGGGTCACCGGGACGCCGGAGTCTTCGGCGGCCTGCGCCACCTCAGCGATCCTGGCTGACCAGGGGCCGCCGCCGTCGAGGACGACGAGCCGGTCGCTTGCGTTGAGGGCGACTGAGGGGCCGTGCAGGAACTGCTCCACCCCGAGGCCTTCGCTCGCCACGTAGGCAGCCTCGCGGATCTTCAGGGCACCCTCGGCGGCCGTCCACTGATTGATGCCGCCGCCAGCGAATTCCATCAGCCGCACCGGCGGAGGCGCCAGCGGAGCATCTTCGTATCGTGCCCGGTGAACCCGGTCGGCGGCCGGCGGGACCTCAGCCAGCCCGGGAAGATCCGCGCCCAGGGCCCGCGCCAGCTGCGCCGCCCGCAGCAACGCCCCCAGGTGGCTCGCCGTGTAGGCCGACGAGCGTTCCCGATCCACGGTAACGAGGTCAGCCCCCGCCACGCCAACGGCGGCGACCTGGATGACCTCGGCGCCACGCGACCGGGCGCGCTCCACAGCCTGCGCGGTGTACCGCTTCGCGCCTGTGTGGCTGAACGCCAGCAGGGCGCCGTCGGAGCCTGGAAGCGGGCCGTCGACAGCGGCATCGGCCGACTGGGCGGCGTACGCGTCGACCCCGGCTGCGCGCAGCAGCACGGCGGCCTGGCTGGCGGCATGCCAGCTCGTACCGGTGCCGATCGCCAGCACCCGGCGGCCGCGCAGCCGCTCGGCCACCGCCAGGACGGGGGCGTCATCATCCAGGATCCGCGCCAGCGCCTCGGCCTGGCCATCCATCGTCTGCCGCATCACGCTGATCCCCGCTGGCGCCACAGCCATCAGATCCCTCCATCACCGGTGACCAGGAACTGCCCCGATGCTAGCCCGCACCGCACAAGCCAGGCGGCGAGCCACGCGCGAAGGGCGCCCATCCAGAGCCGCCCTTCTCCGGCGTCATCGGCTAACCCGCGCAACCCGCGCGGCCGGTTCTGCTGCGGTGCGGATGGCTTCGCCGCCAGCGACGAGCCGCAGAATCGCCTAGCCGCGTGCGTTCTGCAGCCGGACGTCGCGGTGCCAGGCGACAGCTATGCGGCTGACCTCCCGGGTGAGACTGCTATACCCGGCTAGCTATCTAGGGATGGCCGCGGCCCCTCCCAGTTTTGCGGGAGAACTGGGCGGGTTTTGGAACTTAGTGGTCGGTCTTGGCCTCGTTTTGGCTCCTAGTTCTTGCGAACCTGTGGGCAATCGCGCCCGATCCACCGGTCGGGCCCGTCGATCATGTCTGGAAGGGAGGCCCCGATGATTCTCGTCACGACGGTCAAACAGATTGTCACGCTCTTCGTCGTCGCGCTCGTCATCGGCATCGTGGCATCGGCCGCCCTCGCCACGCATGCGCGGAACAGCCCGCGCTGGCATGGCAGAGTCAACAGCACCGTCAAGACGAACTGCCCGGCTCCGCGAGCGCCCGCCCGTCAGGCCCGCGCCGCAGGAGGCTAGGAGCGGCATCACCGGATCGCCGAAGGATTGGTCGCGCCATTATCGATCATCGCTGCGCGAGGCGAGACTTCGATCCCCTAGGCCCCCAGGTGTACATCGGGCACAAAATGGCTAAGGCTATTCGGTAATGGAACGCCTCGATGTCGACAGGATTGCCGATGACCTCGCCGACTGTCGTCAACGAGGGCTGGACTGGCTGGATCGCCGGACAACCAATCAGGCCCCAGTCCAGGCCGCGGCACTGCAGCAACTCGCGGAAGAATACGCCGCGGCCAGGGGGCTCGCTGCGACCGGGCGCGTTACCCAGATCAAGACCTTGCTCCGGGATGGCATCACCGCGTTGGCGCGCGAAGGCCACATGAGTGATGCCGACCTGCTGCGTGACCTGTTCTTTGGCGAGTCCCTCAATGGAGCGATCAAATCGCCGGGAGAGCTGCTCAAGAGGGCAATGGCACGCGTGGGCGACACCACAGAGGCTCGATTTCGCGAACGGCGGGGAACTGCGATGCGCTCCTTCGCCCGGTTCCTGCTCGAAATCACGGTCCCCAGTCCGGGCGACTCAGATGAAGGACCGGATGCGCACATCCGGCTCGGGCAGCAGCAAGCCGGTGTGGGTTATGTGGGTGACAACGAACACTTCATCGAGCTGCTCGCGCGGGCAGTCAACGTCACGGTGGTCGGCATTACGAACGAGAAGCTCGCACCCATGCTCGAAGAAGCGCTGCGCCGCAAGCGAGCGGGCGGGCGTTCCGATGCCTTCTGGGGGTCGTTGCGCATCGTCTTCCTCGGGAACAGCCTGCTGGGCGCCGTCAATGACGAGCGTGAGGAGGTACAGGACCCAGATGAGGCACTGCGTCAGCGGCGACAGGACGCGGCTTGGGCGCGTCGTTCGATCAGGGTGGTCCTCAACCGCAGTCAGTCGACGCGCTGGACGATACTCGACTGCCCGTACCTGTCGGTCCTGACCGGTGCGCTCCTCGAGTTCGGGGACAACACGAAGATCGCCCACCTGCTCATCAGGCGCCCGCGGCGGCCTACATCAGAGCGCCTATACATCGAACTGGAGGATGTGGCCGATCGGTTCAGTGCGGTGTTCGAGGACATCGTTCGCAACAGCGTGAGCGCCGACATGATCGTCCCGGCTGGCTTCCCGGCTGACGGCACATTTCATTATGTCCGTCCCCGCCTGCGCGCGAGCGTGCTGAAGGACGGCTCGGACTCCGTCGGCTGGCTGCCCATGGTCCTGGTGATAACGCCGTGCCGCCGCGGCGAACAGGTGGAGGCGATGCTCCAGCTGCGGACGCCGGACAACTCGGAGCGGGAACTGCACCGGCTGTCCCACCTGACCGGGCACGTCCTCCAGGATGACCGGCTGCGGCCGTTCGGCCATGCACTCGCGTTGCCGCCGGCATCGTTCGGGCTAGAGGATGGTACGCCACTGTCGGCGGCACAGCGGGTCGTTCAGAACGTGACCGGAGACGACCTGTCGTGGGCGATGCATCCGGTCGCTACCGGTGGTTACCTATACCCGGACAAGGAGCACCTGTTCTTCTTCGTCTTCGTGCTCGACACGCCCGATGGCATCCAGTTCCCGCGCCGTGCCGAGATGCACACATTCCCGCTGTCCGAACTGCTCGCTATTAGACTGAGCAACGTCCTGCGCGGCGCGGCCCGGCTCTGCCGCGCGACCGACGTGTCGGCGCATAGCCGGAGGGCCGCGGCCGAGGTCGTGGCGCTTAACCTCACGCTTCACGATTGCCCAGATCTGGCCGAAACGTTGCTCTCCCAGAGCGGCAGCCCCGAAGGGCTGAAGGAGACGGCAGCAGCCATAGACCGCCTCGTCGAGGTACGGACGAGCCCGAGCTGGGTCGCGGCCGGGAGGCCGGTCGAGATCGACGGGCTGGCCGGCTGGCAGCACAGGGAGTTCTTCTCGGTACTGCTCCGGTTGTATCAGCAGATCGGCATCAACGGCGCCGAGGACCTGCTCGACTCGGTGAGACACGACCGGCGCAAAGACAAGGCCCGGTCCCAGCTTGCCAGCCTGTATCAGGATGAGCACGTGATGGCCTCGCTGCCTGTTGAGCTATGAAGCGGCACCGGACCGCAGCCGCTGCCATGCGCAATACCGGGCGTGCGAAGGTCCTGCAAGTGGCGGCACCGCTGCCTGTCGCCGTGCCAAGCTATCTCCCTGAGGTCGTCGGCTTCCGGCAGCGACATGCACTCAAAACGGCCGACGGGTTCAGGTCTCAGCCATCGCCGCATCCCGTCCGGAGCGTGCCCTGCTGCCAGACAAGGAGCAACCGGCCCCGATGAAGGTAAGCGAGTACTTCGACAGGCTCTATGGGGACGGGGACCGATACTGGTGGCGCGAGGACGCTCGCTATAAGACCGACCCGGTGGCCCACCCGACATCGCTGCTCACGCAGATGACCCTACGCGCAATCGCCGGCCGAGCGCCCGGCCGGGCGCTCGATATCGGAGCCGGAGAGGGTGCGGATTCGATCCGCCTGGCATTGCTCGGCTACGCGGTCGAGGCCGTAGAGATCAGCAAGATCGGTGCCGCAAAGATCAGGAGATTCGCGGCGGAGGCCGGAATCGCGGATCGGATACGCGTTGAAACGGCCGATATCACAACTTATATACCAGAGGGCTTTTTCGACGTCATCCTATGCAATGGCGTTTTGCAGTATGTCGAAGACAAGAAAACCGTGATCGGGCTCATGCAGGACACTACCGTCGCAGACGGCATCAACGTCATATCGCTCTGGAGTACGTATACCGAGGTGCCCGACTGCCACAAGACTGTGGACATTTTCTGCGACGACGAGGACGGCGTAGTCTATGGCTTGTACCAGGACTGGACCGTAGAGGTCCTGTACTTTGATCGAGACAAGACAGAGTCCTCGCATGCCGGAATGCCTTGCCATTCACACAGCCACATCAAGCTGATAGCACGACGGCCCCGCTTAGGCTGCGCGGGTCAACTAGCAATTCGCATGAAAGCGCAAGCGATTAACGATGGAAGAGCTACTCCGAGCTAACTGGTCCCGCTATGCCCAAAACCACGCCGAAGCGATCTTGAGCATAGTTATCCCCGTCTATAACGTGCAGGCCTACCTGACCGCCTGCCTGGACTCGATTACCGAGCAGAAGCTCGAAGATATCGAGATCGTCGTCGTCGATGGCGCCTCGACCGACGATCTGGCCGAGATCCTCTGGCAGCGAAGCGCCCATGATCCCAGGATCACGGCCATCCGAACGGACAGAATAGGTCCGGGCCGTGCCAGGAACTTGGGTGCCGAACTCGCCATGGGTCAGTACGTCTGGTTCGTCGACGGTGACGACGCCGTAGCACCGGATTGCCTGACGGCAGTGGCAGACCGGCTGGAGATACTCCGCCCGGATGTGCTCCTGCTGGACCACGAGGAGCGTCTTCCGGACGGCACGGTCGAGGCTAGCTCCGGCCACGAGCTCATCGCGCGGGACACGGAGGCCTGCTTCGCCCTCGCTGAGCACCCCTGGGTTAGCGAACTCACGATGGCGGCGTGGAACAAGGTGATTCGCCGCGACTTCTTTCTATCCCAGCCGGTCAAGTTCCTGCCAGACTGGCCGCACGAAGACGTGCCCGTTTCCTGTTTGCTGCTGGTCGATGCCGCCAAGCTCAGCCTGCTGAAGCAGGTGTGCTACCGGCACACGCTATATCGAGCCGGATCGGCTATGGCCGAGGCCGGGAAGCGCCATTTCAACATCCTTGCCGCCTACGAACTGGTCCTGGGGATGATCCAGTCGCGCTTCGATGCTCACGACCCGGACGTGACGGCGGCAATCAGGCTTGCGTTCTTCCAGCGGGCGATCTGGCACTACACGACCATCTTCGACGCCGGCCCGCTCATGGTCGGGGATTTCATCGCGAACGCCGACCGCCGCGAGTTCTATACCCGGATGCACGAGAATTTCGTTCGTTTCGTCCCCCTCGGCTACCGTTACCCGCGCGGACTCCGCGGCCTGAAATTCCGCATGATCAAGCGGAACGCGTACTGGATTTACTCGATCCTGAGCCCGGTGAACAAGTTGCGAGTCCGGACGATCCGGCGAGGATCCTCCTGACGAGGAGGAACGTATCCATACCCCGCCAGACGTTGGACATGCACGAAATCTAATTCAATCAGTGGTGATCGCGATATGTGCGGTTGCGGTGCGCCAATGCCCAGTCCGCATGGGCGGTGCGGGAATTCCTGCACTCGTGGCCTCCCGGAATGAGCGATTTGTCTGGGCGATATGCCATCGCACAGTCGCTTGCCCACGACTTGTCCGGGCGGCGGCGTGTGCCTTGGGCGGATCTGCGCACTCGACGCCGGCATCGTCGCGGGCCGACAGGCCGACCGGTTGCAGGTGTCCGCCGGGTAGCTCGCACACTATCCTGAGGCTTGTCCTTTGCCCTGATCCTGGCTGAGCCAGTGCTCCGGGAGCATCCGGAACGCCACGTTCTCGCGCTGAGCGTCGGGGTTGTCTGTGACGTAACGGTCACCGCCCGCGGCGCCTAGGTAACGGCGTGCCATCGCGAGCCGCTCGGCGGGATCGAGTTCCTCCTCGCCGACGACCGGCCCCTCGACGCTGACATAACGATAGGGCGGGCTGTCGTCTTGGACGCACAGGCCGAACCGGCCAGCGGCGCGCATCGCCGCGGCCTTGCGCGAGCGGCGGCCGGTCAGCACGGTCAGCAGCCCGCCCGGCTGGTAGCTGTACCAGACCGGGACCGCCAGCGTCCGGCCTGTCTTGCCTGTCGCAGCGCTCAGCACGCCGACATGCACGCCGGCAAGGAACTCCTCGCGCTCGGCAGCGCTCATGGCAACCCACATGACGGCTTCATACCAGACTGGCGCCGGATCCGCGGATGTCGGAGATCAGGAAGGTCAGCGCAGGTCCAGCCGCATCACTACGCGCGGGAAGCCTCCTGAGACCGAGTCGGTGTCCGCAGCTTTGGTGAAGCCGGCATCCTCGAAGAGCTTGCGAGTACCCACGTAGGCCATGGTGACGTCGACCTTCTTGCCTTGGTTGTCCACGGGGTAGCCCTCGATTGCGGGCGAAGCCTGAGCCCGCGCGTAGGCCACGGCACCGTCGAGCAGGGCGTGTGAGATGCCCCTGCCGCGGTAGCCAGGACGTACGCGGATGCACCACGCCGACCAGACCGGCAGGTCGTCGACGTGGGGGATTTTAGTAGGCCGCGCGAAAGGGAGTTCCGATCGCAGTGCGACAGCAGCCCACCCGGCGACCTCGGCATCGGAGTAGGCGAGAACGCCAGGCGCGACCGTACGGCTGCACAACCTCTTGACGTACTCGCCCCGCGCGCGTCCGACGAGTTCGCGGTTGGTCTTCCAATCAAGCCGGTGGCTGAGGCACCAGCACACCGAGGAATCGAGATTCTTGGGCCCGAGCATGATCGCTACGTCGTCGAACCGTTCCTTCGTGGCGGGCCTGACCACAATGCTCACCGAGCCAGGCTACGCCGGGGCCCGAACCGATCCGGCGGCCTAAACGAACGACGACCTCTCCGGCGAGGACGCGCGCGAGGTCGATCTGGTGATTGCCCCGCTCGAGCAGGATTCCGCTGCCCTCCGCTCTGTTGACATCGGGCCACAACCATGCCCACGGGCATTCCGGGATCGGGCCCGGCTGCCGCTGCCGCTGTGCGCGGCAACGGCCGGGAAGGTTCACGATCACACAAGTAGTCCGGCTGGCGTCGAGGACGATCCGGAAGGTGATTAGGCGGTAGGCGTCGATCAGCCCGTGACCCGATAAGGGAACGCACGAGAGCGCGCTCCAGGGAACGCTGCAGGGCTCATCGTGGCTACGCCGTTTCCGGCATGTGGGCGATCATGGCGGCGATCTGGGCGCGGCAGGTGAACCCGAGTTTGGTCAGGATGTGCTCGACATGGGCCTCGGCGGTGCGCTGGCTGATCACCAGCCGGGCGGCGATCTGCTTATTTGTCAGCCCGTCGGCGATCAGCGCGGCAACCTGTTGCTCGCGCCGGGTCAGCGGCGAGGACTCTGGCTGCCCGGCGGCCGATGCCGCAGCCGCTTGCGTGCGTTCCGTCTCGTCGGGCAGCCCGTCAGCGACGGCCTCGTCGAGCGGGAGGGCCGTTCCCCGGTCGAACAGCGCTGTGAACGTCTTCTCGCCCAGCCTTGCGCGCAGGGCTGTTACGCACCGGTCGTGATCGGTGCGCAGGTAGGGGAACACAGAGACGCCGATGGCCTGCAACACGCCCTGAGCCGCGCCGAGCAGGCGGGCAGCCTGTTGCGGGTGGCCGGCTGCGGTGAGCCAAGCCAGGAATTCCAGGCAGTGCCCGATACCGAGGCGGTCATCCAGCTGCACCTTGATCTGCAGGCCCGCGGTGAGCGACGCCCCGGCGCGGTGATGGTCTGCCAGCCGCCACGCCGCCAGACCCGACTGCACCAGGGCCCACGACCTCAGCCACAGCTCACCGCGCGCTTCCGATGTGGCAAGGCACTGCTCAAACAGGGCCATGGCCCGGACCGCATCACCAGACCGGGCGAGCGCTACCGCCAAAAGATGCTGGTTGAACTCTGCCATGACGTCGCCCAGAGCCAGATGCTCGGCACGTGCCTGCTCTAGCAGGGTAACTGCCGAGTTCAGGTCGCCCTCGTTCATGGCGAGCATGCCCAGCAAGGTGACCGCCGTGGCATGGTTCGGCCCGTCGCCCAGCGCCCGGGACTCTCGCAGCATGGGCCCGGCTGTGTGATAGTCACCCTGGCTGGCCGCCATTAGGCCGTTGGCCCACAAGGCGGCGGCTCGCGCGGGGCTCGGACCGGCGGCCAGCGGCAGGGCCCGGTCATACCACCAGCGTCCTTCACCTACATGCCCAGATATGAAATAGAACCAGATGTCGGCGGCGATGCTCAGCGCGGCCTGCGCCTGGCCGGGTTCGGTCAGGCAGAACTCCAGCGCCGCGCGCAGGTTGGCGTGCTCGCGCCGCAGCCGGGCTTGCCAGGCGATCTGGTCGGGGCCGAACCACTGGCTGCGGGCGGTGCGGGCCACCTGTTGGTAGTAGTCGCGGTGCCGGCGCTGCAGCACGCTGCGCTGCCCGGAGGCGGTCAGCCGGTCCCGGCCGTACTGGCGGATGGTCTCCAGCATCCGGTACCGGGGCTCGCCGTCGCGGTCCACGCTGAGGACCGACTTGTCTGCAAGCGCGTCCACCAGATCCAGCACCTGCCCGGACGTGATCCCGTCGCGCGCGCACACCTGCTCGGCAGCGGCTAGCTCGAACCCGCCGGCAAACACCGACGCCCGCTGCCACAGCGCCTGCTCCGGTCCGGTGCAATGCTCATAGCTCCAGTCGATCAACGCCCGCAGCGTCTGCTGCCGCGACACCGCGGCCCGGTCACCCCTGGCCAGCAGGCCGAACCGGTCATCCAGCCGGTCCAGGATCTGCTGCTCCGACATCGCCCGGAGCCGTACCGCCGCCAGCTCCAGCGCCAGCGGGATGCCGTCCAGCCGCCGGCAGATCCGCGCCACCGCCGTACCGTTGGCCGGCGTGACCGCGAAACCGGCACGCACCGCCTGGGCACGCTCGACGAACAGGGCCACCGCTTCCGAACCGGCCAGCTCCTGCGCCGAAACCCGGGCCGCATCATGCCCCCAATCCGGCTGCACCCCATCCGGCGGTTCCGGAAGGTCTGGCGTCGGCAGAGCAGGCACCCGCCAGCACTGCTCGGCCGCCATCGCCAGGGACTGCCTGCCGGTCGCCAGCACCCGCACCTTCGGCGCCGCCAGCAACACCATCCCTACGAATCCCGCGCAGGCATCCACCAGATGCTCACAGTTGTCCATCACCAACAGCAGATGCCTGCCTCGCAGGAACTCGCACACGGCAGCCGTGAGCCCTTGGCCGGAGAAGTCCTGCACGCCCAAGACAGTGGCGACGGTGGCCGGCAGCAAAGCAGGATCGGACAGGTCAGCCAGCGACACCAGCCACACCC
>Ga0070707_100002846_pt1 | contig 16465 bp, 9 predicted proteins | sample KBSK5502metaG_FD_65468 | JGI IMG/M metagenome (GOLD analysis project Ga0070707, IMG submission 65468) | Corn, switchgrass and miscanthus rhizosphere microbial communities from Kellogg Biological Station, Michigan, USA - KBS K5-50-2 metaG | ecosystem: Host-associated > Plants > Roots >... | reverse complement strand
CCGTCTGCGCGAACTAAGGTTGCTTCGCGACATTTTCTTGATCGCGCATCCACCCCTCCTTTGCAAGGAGGGGAATAATGCCTGATTCCAATTCATTCACACGTTCTCACGCCCTGGGCTAGCTTATAACGCTCGCTTCGCGAGCTATTCAGCCGCGTAGCGGCGTAAGTAATTAGCCCAGGGCGTCAGCCCTGGGTTTCAAAGCGTCGCAACGAATAGCCGCGCAGCGGCGACAGAGACTATTGCGGCTGAGTCGTGCCCCGGGGCGGTCCGGAATAGGCCTGAACGACTGTGAACACACTGCTACGCATTCCGTTCTTATCTACTGCGACGAGCTGAGTGCCTATCACGGGTGCAGGATTGACAACGGCAGTGAAGCTGCCATCCGCAGAAACCCCACCTGCTCCGATGCGAGCTTCGACTGTAGCCGAAACGTCAATGATCGTAATCGGTCCGGCATTTGGATCAGCGACGCCATCCACCGTGACTTCCTTTTCGTAAGCTGCCGTAATGACAGGTGCCGCCTGTCTCGGCGTCATTCCGAGCGCCGGCAGAAATGAAACTACGAACAACAAAAGTGCGGTATGCATAGGCATTCTCCAATGTTTAACGCGCCGCCCATATCAACGCGTTCGCCATGATAAGCGCTCCGTTCGTGCTGGTTTGCCAGAAATCACCCCGGACGTCGCTCGACGGCGGATAAAAATTGAGACCCACAATGCGTCCCAGAGTCGGGGTCTTGGTCGCGATCAGCGGTTGCCCGTTACTCCAGTTTGCAATCAGACTGGCGCCCACCGACGGGGCAATCGGGCTGTTGTGATAGCTGCTGAAACCGCCGTTGAACGAAACAACACCACTCAGAATCGGGTGCGTCGGATCAATGCGGACCAGAGTCAGATTCCCCGGTGAATTCTGTCCTCCCGTTGTGAACGGAAGATATCCGGCCGTTTTGATCCGGCCCTGAATGGATAGACCAAACGTGTTCCAGTAGGCAAACGTGGAGAGGACCACGCCGCCTCCGCCATCCATGTAACTTGCCAGGACATCTCCAAGAGCAACCCCGTTAGTGAATGAGGTGTCCGAGTAAACCAGAACGGCATCGTACTGCTGTAACTGAGCCAGCGTGGGAACGGGATGGCCCGGACTCACGAGGAAGGCATCCACCTGCGTAAACAGGCCTGTATTCCTGACCTTGTTTTGGACATCTGTATTCCAACTGTCGATACCGGGAGCACCGAAGATGGCCACCTTGCGGCCGGCTCTCATGACAATCTGGCCGACGTTGGTAATGCCGCCGACAATGGGCGGAAAGCTATCCGATGTTCCTCGCAGCTGTTGGCCATTGACCGTGGCCGCTGCTGACACAACGACGTTGCCGCGAACGGTAGGCGCACCAAAAATAGAGAAGGACCCGTCCGCCGTGCTCGTAGCGGTGAATGTTTGAAACGCCGTGACTGTGCCACCTGCGACGGCATTGCTGGAGCCGTCAACAAGTTTTCCGGTGACCGTCGTTCCAGGATCTGGAACGACCGTCACCGCGACGGTTTGCGCAGTTCCCACGTTATTGCCGGGATCAATGGCCGTCGCTCCCAGCGTGAGCCCGGAGACTCCTGTGGGAACCGTAAAGTTGAATTGATAGGGCGCTGAGGTCGCTGTGAAAACGACCTGGCCATTTACGAGGAAGTTGACCGCAACGACGGACACATCGTCCGTCGCAGTTACGGTTATTGGCAACGTCGACCCTTCAACGACCGTGCTGCCGGCCGCAGGAGCAGTCACCGTTACTGTCGGAGGAATCCCTTTATTATCGTTCAAAGCCAGGTATTGGCCAATGTAGAGCCGGCCGTCGCCGGTAGATCCGAACTTGCTGAGATTCCCGTGATCGGTAGTCAGGTAGACATACGTACCGTCCACGGCGATGCCCATGCCGTTGTCATCACGCTGGGGGAAATTCAGAATCGCCCGCGCCTGTAAAGTCGTGGGAATGCTGATGTCCGTAATCGGAATCCCATTCACGAATTTCACATCCGCAGCCAGCGTAAAGTTGCCGGATACCGCAATGTCCAGCAGGAATCCGCCAAGATTCGGATCCACGATGTGTGAAGTGACGAGCGGGGATGCCGGAACCGAGATATCCACGGAAGTCGTGCTGTTGTTGAAATCGGCAACGAAAGCGAAATTGCCCTTGATCGCCACGTCGCGGGCATCGCCGGTCGAAGCTCGCCCGCGCATAACGGGGGCCTTGGGATTTGCCAGGTCAACGACGTAAATGCCGTTCGTTCCACCTGCGACGACGGCGAGTTTGCGTTGCGTATCGACGTCCACTCCTTGAATCGTGCCCGTGAGGGGCAGAGTGGAAACGGCGCTCATCGATGCAGGATTCGTGACATCGGCAAGGAAGAGACTCGATCCGTTAGCAACGTATGCAGTAGTGCCTCTGATGACCACACCCAGCGCCGTCCCGCCGGTGTTGAGTGTTCCGAGCCGCACAGGCGCGACAGGATTGCTGATGTCGACGGCATGCAGGCCGGCGCTACCGGCCGCAACATAGGCGCGATTGCTCAGCAGCGCGACGTCGTTCGCATTGCCCGGCAGCGCCAGGGATGCCGCTATAAACGGGTGGCTCCGATCGGTGACGTTGACCACCTGCAGTCCGCTTGCGCCTGCTGCAACGAACGCGTAATTGCCATTGACCGCCACAGCGTTTGCGAAACCCGGAATGGTGACGAAGGACAGAGGCGTTGGTGAAAACGTATTAACGACGCCGTTGGCGCGCGTCGTAAAACCATTGTTCGTAATCGTGATGGTGCAGGAACCGTTATTCCCGGCGAAGACGTTGCCATCGGGGACACCAAAATTACAGATCGTCAAATCACTCGAACTGTAGTTGGTACCTTTCTGGGTCGAAGTCAGGTCGAGCGTCGTCTTTCTATCGATGAGTTGCGCGGTGACTGCGAGCTGCTGCGACGCGATGCCTTGAATCGTATTGACGTTCAGAACAAAGCTGGACGGCGAAACCGAGAGCGTGGAAATGGCTGCCGCGAGTTTCTGAGCCAGCGAAAGGCCGAGCGTTGATGTCTGGACCTCGATGCCGTCGGGAATACCGGTGCCGTCAGTGGATACCAGTAAGGGATTGGTGTGATAAACCAGCGTCTCCTGACCATCGGTTAACCCATCGCCATCGGTATCCGCTTTGTTGGGATCGGTACCGTTCTGGAATTCCTGAAGGTTTGTGAGGCCATCATGGTCGGGATCTTCGAAAGGCAGAGCCGGATCGGTTGGATCAAGCCCGTTGGCGATGGCCCACGAATCCGGAATACCGCCATGCGAAGCACCGGCGAGGACAACCTGAATGGTGATGATGCCCTGCGTACCCTCATTGACGGCCTGAATGACCACGGTTCCGCTGCTGAGGGCCGTAACTAACCCATCCGCACTGACCGTTGCAATCGCGGGATTGCTGGCGGTGTACTGCGTTCCTGCGCTGCCGGCCGTAACGTTCTTCGTTGTGTTGTCGGCATAAGTCGCGGTAACCGTCAGTTGCGTGGTTTGACCGGCCTGAGTCAGCGTTTTTGTGGGAGCCGACAGGTTCAGCGAGTTGGCTATGGGCGTTGTGGGGCCCAAAACGATCGGGGGGATAGCGTTCATCCGGTTCGCGGCAATCGTGAACAGGTCCGACTGTCCGAAAGTGGTGACCCCGTTTTGAACGCATGTGGCTCGTGCTCGCACGAAGCCGAATCCTGCGGGAATGTTCGGGAGTGTCCACGTGCCATCATGGTTAACCTGGACCGTTCGGTTGAGCACCGCGACGACGCAGTTCTCATTGAGTTGCGCGAAGGAGGGGACTTCCGCCGCTAACATCAAAAAAGTGAGCAAGAACGCGGGCCAGCTTGATCTGAGCACAACAAGGAACCTGTTTGGGATCTTCATCCTTCGGAACCTTCCTCGCGCAGCACTAGCGCGTGGCCGCACTTAGAACTGCAAAGTCGCGCGACAGTTTGACTACGGCCGATTGGGAATTGACGCCTTCCAGATCGACCTGCCAGCCGGTATCGGTTGCCGATACCCGCTGAATTTTTCCTTTCGAGATCGGTGAGGCATCAAATGGCTGGTAAAAGAAATCACGGGAAAGCGCTGGAACGAGTCGGACTTCCGTTCCAGCCTCGTCAGAGCCGTCTTGAATTGCTCGAATCCGGCTCGATAGATTTTCAATGGCCGCCGTTTGCGCGGCAGAAACCGATCCGGCAGAAGCGGTCGACGGACGCACGATCAGTTGTGTTCCGAGCAACAGGAACCCGACCAGTGAAGCGCCGTTCGGCGCGCGTGCAACCACCCACGGCCGCGTCAAATCCACTCCGCTGGAGTCTTGCTGTGCTCTTTGATACGTCCACCATGCCCGGCCGGACTTGCTGTCGTAAATCGAAGTCACATCGAGACGCGGGGCGGCCGGCACAGTGTCAGAAGCGATGAGAAAACGAACCATGACGGCCGGCGATCCATCGGCCAGCGATGTCTCCTTCTGTTGAGTTGTGTTGGGCACGACTTTGTAATTTTGCGCAATTGCCATGGTTGAACAGGATAGGGTCGAAATCAGAATCACAATCGAACTCACAAGAATTGCTTTCCGTACCATTGGTGTTCCTTTTGTCTTTAGCCGGTTCACGGCACGAGCGATATATTGACGCCCCCGCCTGGACGGCGCACTCTCATTTCGTTTGGCGCATCCGTCACAAAGAACCGGCCGTATCCATCCACCGCTTTGGACTCGAAGTCGGCGGCATTTGTATACGTCACTCCGTAAGACGGATCGAAATATGGGCCGCCTGTGCCGCCTGTGAACTTCACGATGAAATGTCGCGCAAACACCTTTTCGGACGGCGGCGCCGTGTTCTGGCCGGGCAACGTGGTCTTGTTCGTCAGGTCTCCAAACACGCCGCCGGGTTGTGATGGCACCATGAGATCACCACCGGCAAGAGCCGCCGGATTGAAAACCATCTTCCACTTGTAGGCGGGGGCGGCAGGAAATGTGGGCGTCGCACTAAACGTCCAGTCCTTGACCACCATCTGATCTCCGTCAATCACATTCACTGCGACGAACGACCCCGCTATGCCATTCACAGCGATCGAACCCATGAGCAGTTGGGCAAATGCAGAACACTGCCCGCTGGAATCGCCGCGCGTCAGAAGAGGTTCTTCATCGAGTGGGCATACTGCCGAAGTGCCGAACCCGTTTTTGTAATAGAAGAGAGGGCGCGAATCCCATGTCTGAACGTTGGCAGGACCTGAAAATTTAGCCCACGTTTTATCGAAAGCCTGCTGTTGGTTTGTGGCGCCGTCGTCAGAAACGGCCAGGTTCAATGACGTCAGGAAGACTTTTCGAATTGGCGTTGCAAGCGTGACGTAAACCTTATTTGCAGTACTGCCATCGTCGTCGCAGGCGGGGCAGTTCTTCCCGTCCGCCATGCTCTTCCAGTTGATCGTCATTGGATTGTAGAACTTGGTGGTGTTCGGCAATGCCGTATCGGCTGTGATGTCGGAAACAGTCATCTCGGCCGCAGCCGGTATAGTGACTCCGGTCTTCCGGAACTTACCCAATCCGGGAATCTGGCCTTCGATGGTGACGTTACTCACTGGACTCGTCGGCACCGGGTTGACCGCGAATTTGACTGTGACTTTCATCGTGGAAGCGCGAACGTAAGCAACCGGATCGTTCTGGTCGGGTGTGTTTGTATCTTTCCAGACGGGATCCATAATCTTCGGAGCGCTGCCCACGCGATCCTTGAAAATGTCGATGTCGTCACTGAATGTGACTTCCTTAACCTTGAGGCCAATCGAGAATTTGACTTTGACAATGGACGACGTGACGCTGTCGCCTGTGGTCGTGCAGACAAACGTCACGCGAATCGAGGCGGTCCCGATTTTTTTGCCCATGAGCTGAGCCGTGCAACTGGCCTGGCCATCGCACGAGGGGCTCGTAACGAATGTCGCGACGGTTGCGTCATCATCGGGATCGGCTGGATCATCGATGACTTCCCAATTGACGTATTTTCCATCGAGCGGCGGCGTCCCGTTGGCGGTTGCATCGACCGTGGTGCCGGCTGTCGCGCTGCCCGGTGCTGTCAGTGTCACGGCAAGGCTCGCGGCATCACCAGACGAGTTCGGATTGCCGCCGCAGTGCCAGCCGGCCTTCAGCACGCCTACACCAGGATTCGAAACGATCTTCGATCCATCACTGCTCACGGTTCCCGTGCCGATTGCAACGAACATACTGAGATCGTGATCGTAGGAATACATTTCGGTGATGGATTTAGGTGCGAGCCGGTCGACGTTCGGGAGGGTAATCGGTGCTGGAGGATTGAACGAGGTGCCCACCGGCTGAATCGTCACAACGAAGCGGGGTTGTTGACCGAAGCCGGGCGACATGGGCACTTTATCGCCGTTGACGGGCGTGACGCTCACGCACCCCTTGTGAGAACCCCCGGGGAAAGTTGCCGAGCCCGGAAGGACCGTCAATGCAAAGCCCGGATATTGTGGCAGCGTCAGGGTTCCGCCGGTTGTTTCGTCAACGCATAATTTGTTGACCTTATCGAGCGCGGGCAAATAGATCGGCATACCGACGGTGTTGTCCACGCCGGCGACAGTGACGATATCGTATTCGAGCGTCGGGTAGCTCTTTGGGCCGGACGCCGTGGTCCCATCCGCCATCAGCTTGAAGAAGCCTACAGGCGCAGACGGAATTCTGAATGTACCCTGGGCGTTGCTTTGCACGGGCGTCCCGATCTGCACCGGCAGATTGTTGAAGTTGCCCTGGTTCGTCTGGAACAACCTCAACGTGACTCCTGAAATTGGATTATTGCTGTTGTCCAGAACGACACCGCTGATTGTGGTATTCGCGGGATTTCCAGGCGCCTTAGGTACGGCAGTAAAGACCACCGGCCGCCCTCGATTTCCGGGGAAGGTCGTCTCAACCGTGTTCTGGACCCCGTCCTGAAGGCCGATTGTCAGGACGCCGATTGCGCGGCCATTACTGTCGGTCGTGACACTTTTGCTCGCGGCTCCGTCGATATTTCCGCCGCCTTGCGTGACGCTGAAAGTTACAGGCACGCCGGGGACGCGATTGAATCCGGAATCGGTAACGATGGCGACGAAGGGGAAGGGAAGCGGTTGCCCCAAAACGCCGGTCTGATTGTTGCCGGAGTCGACGACGATTTGAGTTGCATTAGCCGTGGACGCCGTCGCCGTGAAATTCGCCGTCGCGAAAGCCAGAGCGGAGGACACTTGCACGGTATTGATTCCGGCGCCGGCACGCTGCCCGAGCGTCCAGAACACCTGAGCCTGGCCGCTGCCATTGGTCGACACCGCCACAGCACTTCCCACCGTGCCGGCGCCACTGAGCGATCCATTTCCGTTCGTGACCTGGAACACGACCGTCTGGTTCGCTACGGGCTTGTTGGACGAATCGCTGAGGGCGACGACCAGCGGCGCGCTGAGCGGGGTTCCGATCGTTCCTGTCTGATTATTTCCGGAGACGACACTCAGCGAGTATGTGATCACGGCGTTGCCGATCGCCGGCGCGGGTGGCTGGCTGGCAAGCACGCGTGTGACGTTTATGCTCGTTGTCGTCCCATTGCCCGCCCGATCGCGGCCGGCAGCCTGGATCGTGTTCTTACCGAGTGAAAGCGGCACATTGGCGGCGGAATAGGTTCGATTGGCAACCTGCGCTGGAATTCCATTTATGGTTACCTGCGCGTCTTGTGCGTTCACCGTGCCGACGACCACGTCGTTGGCGATACCCGTGACGGTAACGATCGCATCGGTGGTCGTCGCACCATCGGCGGGCGAATCGATGGTGATATGCGGCGGAGTCGTGTCCAGCGTCACCTGCGCCGTCGCCGTGCCTGTCACTCCATTTGCGTTCGTAGCGATGGCGCTCAAAACGTTCAGGCCTTCAACCAGCGGTACGGGAATCGAGAAGATTCCCGCGCTCTGTGGCGCCAGGATTCCATTGATCTTCAGGCTGGCACCGGGGTCATTGATAGTGCCATTGACCGTAACCGGCGTGAGGTTCGTCACGCTCAGATTTGCAGGCGACGTGATCGTGACGAGCGGCGCCGGCGCGTAGGTTAGATTCAGATTCTGCGGGTTGCTGTTTCCGGCAACATCGGTGGCCTTGATCGCAATGGTATTGGGGCCCTGGAGCAGAGAGACAGTGCACTTGAAATTCGGTCCGGAAAGAGTGGCAGGAGCATCGTTGCATGTGACGCCGGCCAGACCCGAAGTCGTGTCGTTGGCAATGCCGACGACTGTAATGGACGCCGTGCTCAAGCTTATGGTCGATCCATTCGCCGGAGATGAAATCGTGACGCTTGGCGGTGTTTTGTCCAATTTGACGGTCATGGACGCCGGTGCTGTGTTGCCGGCCCGGTCCACTGCCGTTCCCACGATGAGCTGATTGTTGCCGTCGTTCTTCAACGTCACAGGAGCGGTACAGAAGCCGACTCCGCTGAGCGCATCCGAGCAATTGAACGTCACTGTAGCGTCGGAATTGATCCAACCGGCTGCATTCGGGGCTGGACTGACCGAGCCGGTGATCACCGGCGGTGTCCTGTCGATGCTGAAAGTCACCTGCGCTGACGCGCTGTTGCCGGCTTTGTCGACGGCCGTCCCGTTCACTGTCTGATTCGCACCTTCCGCCGAAAAAGTACGTGGGGCGGTGCACGAGGCGATGCCGCTGAGCACATCCGCGCAGTCGAAGCTGGCCGTCACGGGCGAGTTATTCCAACCTGCGCCATTGGCAGGAGGCGCGGATGTCCCGCCGATTATCGGAACCGTTTTGTCGAAATTGACAGTGGCTGAAGCCGTGGCGCTGAACCCCGCTCGATTGACCGCGGTCCCCGGCACGTTCTGGTTTGCGCCTTCGGTCGTGACCAGGACGGGAGACGTGCAGGAATCAATCCCGAGGATGGGATCAGAGCACGTGAACGTCACCGTAGGATTGAAATTGTTCCACCCGAACGCGGTGGGAGACGGAGAAATCGATGGAACGATGGATGGGGGAACGGCGAGGCTCCGGTCGTAATGAATCGAAGTGTTGCCCGAATCGTCCAGGGTTTGGACAACCATCGAACCAAACCATTCCGAACCCCCGTGGAGTGACGCGGGCGCGTTTGGCGCATAAAGGACTGCATAGGTCGAGTCGCCCCCGGAAAGGCGGATGGGCAGACTTCCGCCGTAAATGAATTGGAGATTCAGCGGTATCCCCGAGCCGTTGACGATGCTCCCCCCAGTCAAGTCCATCGGCTGGGATACGCCGGCTCCTGCGAGATTAATGACTACCTGACCTGCCGGGTTTACGGTCAGAGAAGACTGTCCGCTCAGGGTGAGAGCATTGATGTTATAAGCGCCGGGTGACAAAGTCAGGATCGCTCCGCCGCTGACTGCGATGTTCCGATAACTGCCGGGCACAAGCGTTCCGTTGGCAGTCACGTTGACATCCTGCGAACCCGCGGTAATCGGGTCAGGATTTGGAAAGGTTGGAGCCGCGCTGAGCTGGATGTAGCCGCCGGTTGCTGTGGCCTTTCCGCTCGTCGTGATTCCCGGTGTCCCGTTCCGGCAACTGCCTTCCGTTGCGTTCGTCGCAAACACCGGCCCATTGATCGTGACATTCCCGCTCAGCGTGATGTTCCCACTGACTCCGACGATCCCCTTGCTGAGCTGCCTGGTCTGGCTGTAGCTGCCCAGGCTGGAATCAAAGCTGTCCACCGACGCGTTACCGGAAATCTTGATGGCTTCGCAGCCCGCGCCTGTCGCATAAACAGCAAAATCAAACACGGCAGGGGGTAAGGATGCCTGCGCCGTCTGCGGCCAGAGAGAAGCGAGCAATACAACGAGTACAAGCGACACCAGCGAGTCGGTACGCAGTTCAGCGATTTTCTGTGTCTTCATGCAATTCCTCTAAAAAATTGCTTGGGCACGCTTTTACTACTTTTGTTCTGTGCGATGTTTTCAGCCGGGCGTGTATTCAAAAATGCGGAAAAGGAGGACGACCCAACCATCAGCAATCCTGCTGTCACCAACCATGTGCGCAATCCGCACCGCCTCTTCGTCGTGGAGCGTCCAGCTCGTCGGTTGTGTTACCTCTCCTTGGTGGCTGCATCAATGCAGGCCTGCTGAAGGAGAGCTATCGAAAAAATTCGCGTTGGGTTTTAAAACCGCGGGGGCATTATCTACGGGGGTCATTATTTGTCAAACGAATTTCTGCGAGTTCATTGAATCGAGCGGGAACTATCCTTAGCATTGGAGAAGCGATGAAGACATTAGCGGCCATACTGAGTAGCGTCCTGGCAGGAATACTTGTTCACGTTAACGGATTCGGTCAGACTCCGGGGGACTCAAAGCCGCTGATAGTCATCTTCATCGTTGACGGCCTGCGTCCTGACAGTATCAATACGCTGGACACTCCTACGATCGCACGGCTTCGGAAAGAAGGCGTCGAATACCTCAACAGCCACTCCATATTTCCAACAGTGACGCGTGTAAACGCAACGGCTCTTGCAACTGGAACCTACCCCGTGTTGAACGGAATCGTTGGTAACACCATGTTTGTATCCGGCGTCAACCCGCGGACAGCATTCGATACCGGCGATTACAAACAGCTCCTGAAACTCGAACAGGTCAGCGGCCGCGTCGCCACAGTCGAGACTTTGGGTGAAATCCTCCAACGGAATGGGCGCAAGCTGGTTACAGTCAGTTCCGGATCCACCGGCAATGGTTTCCTGCTGAATCCGACGGCAGGGCAGGGAAACGGAATCGCAATTCACGGTCTGTTTGATCCGGGAAAGACGGCCGCATATCCAAAGGAGATCAGTGATTCGGTGATTCAACGTTTCGGTGCTCCTCCGTCTGAGCGTGACGAGATTGGAGTGATGAACTGGACCGATAACGTACTCCGTCAGTACGTTCTCCAGGACTTGCGGCCCGATGTCGTGATCGATTGGGAAGGTCCGCTCGATGCGGCGCAGCATGCGAACGGCGTGGGATCGCCTCGAGCTAAGGAAGCGCTCCACCAGATCGATCAGAGCATCTCGCGGACTATCTCCAGGATCGAAGCGTTGGGGCTGTTGAGCCGAACGGATATCATGATCGGATCCGATCACGGCTTCGCCTACAACACCGACGGTGTCAATCTTCTCGATAAGCTCGTTACGACGGGCCTCAAGAAGGCAGCCAACTCCACAGACATTATCCTTGCAAGCCAGGGGCAATCGATTTTGCTCTACCTCATGCCGGAGGAACGAGAAAAACTCGGCAAACTGGTTGGGTTTCTGCAGCAGCAACCGTCGGTGGATCTTATTTTCACTCGAGGTGGCAAAGATGGACGCGGGAGTGTTCCGGGAACGTTCTCGCTGGATTTGATCAGTGCTTCGCATCCGTTGCGAGCGGCCGACGTCGTGGTGAGCATGGCCTGGACTTCAAAGCCCAATCCGTATGGCGTGCGCGGAACTCAGACGATCAACTCCAACATGACAGGCCCACTGCCGGGCGTCGCCAGCGGGCATGGCGGGCTTAACCCCTGGGTCATTCACAATACATTTCTCGCCTGGGGCGCTGATTTTAAGAAACAAACACGAATCGATGCCCCCGTATCATTAGCCGATGTGACACCAACGGTGTTGACATTACTCGGAATCGATGTTGATGAGAACAGTGCAGGCCGCGGCCGTATCCTTCGAGAAGCCATGAAAGGGGCAGCGGCCATAGCGACCAGGAAACGTATTCTTAAAACGAGCGCGGGCTCCTACGAGGCATCCGTGCAGATTTCGACAACCGCCGGCCACGATTATATCGATACGGGCGCGCGTCAACGGGCAAGGTAGCGTGTAACTCTATCGCAAGTTGCCGCCGGGTAGATGCTCCAGGTCGCGGTTGTTTTCATTACAGATGGCTTCCATGAGTTCCGTGTCCGTCAACAGACGCATATGCTCCATGAAGGTCCATGGTTTCGTATATGCCTTGCTGTCATCGATCGTGACCTCAATATCCATGTGGCCGAAATCCTTCCGGCGGAACCGCTCGATGACATGGAGCGCTTCGGTTGTCGGCTTTCCCTGTTGATCCAGCCAGAACTTTCCATTGAAACCCTTCGTTTCGACAACGAGCGTGTCGCCGTCCCACTTGCCCGTCGAATACCCGAGCCATGTGGGTGGGGCATCTTCCGCGACTTCTCGTCCATCAAGAAAGATCTGGCGCCAGAGGATGCCGAAAGCCTCATACAGGATCGCAATGAATTCGGGCTTCTGAACAACCCTCCATTGTCCCGGAGCTGCGATCATGCGAGGTACGCCTTGAGGAAGACACAGTGCGGATGAATCTTCCCTCTCATGCACGCCGGTCATTCGCTCTTCAAGCAGTGCTTTGGCCCAGGGCTGGTAGGGGATGTTATCGACCTTCAGGTTCGCCGCAAAGTTCGCCGGCTGCCCATCATATACATTGTCGGGTCTCCAGATTCCTGAGAAATCGGGTTGGCCATTAGGCAATCGTGGCGGGGCTGCCGAAAGGTTCGGTTTGCCATCAGGCGTCTGCGGGATGTTGGCCGGAGGCGCTTTGATCCACTGTGCCTGAAGCGGTGCCGACACCAGAACGAGGACTGTGATCGAACAAGCGATTATTGTCTTCAACCGAGTCTCCCAAAGATGTCACGGATGGGCCAAGATTATATCTCCAGATGATTACGATGACTTCGTGAAGCCGTATAACTTTTCAGGATTTTCAATGAGGATGCGATGCCGGGTTGCCTCGTTTGGCGCCCATTCCGCCAGCAAGTCGAAGAGCACGGCGTCGTCCGGCTTGTTCGTCTCGTTAGGGTGCGGCCAGTTGCTGCCCCACACCATCCGCTCCGGCGCGGCCTGGACGTAGGCTCGTCCAACTTTGTTCACATCGGCGTAAGTGGCCCCCTTGCCATGGAGATCCGATGAGGCGGATGTTCCTACTGACAGTTTGACCCACGTCCTGCGTTTATCAATCAGCCGGCGAATGATTGTGAAAGCCGCGTGTTTCGTGCCCTCTGGCAGCGGTAGTTGTCCCATGTGATCGAAGACAATCGTCGAAGGGATGCGATTCCACAAATCACCCGCCGCAACAACCTGGTCCGCGTCCATATTCATCTGGATATGCCAACCGAGTGCGTTGACGCGCTTCGATAGCGGCTCGACCATTTCGAGAGTCGTGACGGCTGCACTGGTGGGATTGGCTGCCAGCGAGAAACGGATGCCACGGATTCCACCGGCGTCCAACATCTTCAATTCGGCATCGGTGACGGTGGGTTGAATGACTGCAACCCCTCTGGCATTGGTTCCGAACTGAGCTATGGCATCGAGCGTTACGCGGTTATCCGTGCCGTAGGGCCTCGGCGTCACAATCACATTGCGGGTCGTGCCAATCCGTCGCTGAAGGAGGCGGTATTCCGCAACACGCGCATTCGGGATTGCTCCAGACTGTACGGGCGAAAAACGGGCCGTGTCGTAGATGTGATGGTGGCAGTCGCAGGCATTCGCCGGCGCCTTGAGCCTTGGCTTTTTGGTACCGGACGAGTTGGGCACTGCGTCTTGCGCAGCGCGTGCGTCAAGTCGCAGAGCACTGGAGGCGGTCAATGCCGCCACACCGGCCTGCGTCAGGAAGGTCCGACGACCGATCATCTGCTCGCTCATGACTTCTCCTTATCCTGGAGGCAAAATTATATCTCCAGCATGAACGCCGACACTCAATTCCTGTACCTCACCACGACGGGCCGTAAGACCGGTCTGCCCCGAGAGATCGAAATCTGGTTCGTGCAAGACGACGGACGTTTCTACATCCTGGCCGAGCACGGTTACAAAGCGCATTGGGTTCAGAACATCCTCATCAACCCTCGCGTGCATGTCCGTATTGGTGATCAGCATTGGGACGGATCGGCCCGTGTGCTCAACGCCGACCGGGACGCGGAGGCCTACGCAAATGCTCGTCAACTTGCGCAAGAGAAATATGGCTGGGGCGATGGGCTGCCGGTCGAAATCCAGCGCCCGTAGTCGGCTGCTGCTAGGGCAGCGGCCTGGCGATATATTTCAGTTCGGGCTGCTGACCTTCGCCGAGCGGGCGGCGGTCGACGTTCATGCCCATCGAAACCACCTGGTAATAGCCCGCCGTCGCTACGATATCGACCACGCCGCGCTCGCCCGTAAGGTTCTTCAGCGCGCCGAATGTCGCGTCGCTCACGTTTTTCGTTTTGTACAGCTCGGTGACGAAGTTGTAAACGGTTTCTTCATCGGCAGACATGCCTGCGGGCCGCCGACCTTCGGCGATGGCTTTGATCTTTTCTTCGCTGAGGCCGGCTTGCACGGCGGCGCGCCTGTGAGCCTGCCATTCGAAGTGCGCAGTCCAGTAACGCGCCGTGAGCAGGATCGCGAGTTCCTTCAGCTTGTCGGGAACCGACATATGGAAACGGATGCGTTCCCCCATGTCGTAAAACAGCGAGCCCGAGCCGGGGCTGCGCACGATGATGTTGAAGCTTCCTCCGGGCCCGCGACCAGCGGCCATGGTCTCCGCCATCTTCTTTTGGGCGGGGTCCATCTGTTCATAAGGGAGCGGCTTGAAGCGATCTCCAGCCAGCGCGATCGCTTTGCCTTTGATGTTCGTGGTTATCGAGGACGGGGACGGTGTTCCGGGAATCGGCGTGGCGAATCCCGCGCCCGGCATCGGAAGGGGCAGCGGGTTTTCCAGCGGCTTCAGTTCCGGCTGCACGCCCGGGGCAAGCGGATAACGATCCACGTTGAGGACCATCGAAACGATGGTATACCACCCGCTCAATCCGATCATGTCGACGATTCCTTTTTCGCCGTACTTGTCCCTGGCGGCCTTGAACGTTGCATCCGATACCTGGTGCGTGGTGAGCAACTCGTCGATGAAGTTGTATGCCACTTCCATGTCCGGCGACATCCCGGTCGGGCGCTTGCCGGTGGCAATGGCATCCACGATCGCGGGATTCACGCCGTTTTGCAGAGCCGCGGCCTTGTGCGCGGTCCATTCGTACTGGGCCATCCAGAAACGGCCGGTCATGATGATGATGGTCTCGGACACATCCCTGGGCAGGCTCGCTCGGAATCGGGTGGCGCCGCCGAATTGCTGGGCCAGATCGCCGACCTCGGGGCTGCGCAGCAACACGTTGAACGGTCCGTTGGCGCCGCGCCGTTCGCCGGCCAGGAGATGATCGATCATGGTCTTCTGCTGAGGCGTCATCTCGTCGTACTTGAGCGGCTTGAAGCGGTCGCCAGCCAAAACCAGGCTGCGAGGATCCGGAGTCTGTTGGCTCTGTCTCACGGCGGTCTGCGCGTTAGCGATGCCGATGGCGCCGGCGAGAAAAATACAGAAGAGCGGAAGACGCATCGTGGTTCTCCTTGGCCGGCCGGTTCATTTCTTAATGTATTTGTACACTTCTTTCGCCTGCACCGCGGCGGCGTAGATCGCTCCGTTGCTGTCTGCCGCGACACCTTCCGGCGGCGGGAACTTCGGATCGCGGACGGGCGGCGGCGGGATATAAAACTGAACTTTGCCGTCCTTGACGCTGCCCCCACGGATTCCCCTCTTGCAGCCGGGGTTGTTGGTGTCCTTGCCTGGCGCGTCTTCGGATTCGGAGTCGGACACGTAAAGCATGTCGTTTTTGTCGATGAAAATCCCGCTCGGCCGTCCGAATTGTTTCCAGGCATCGAGAAACTTTCCATCCTGATCGAAGATCGCGACCCGGCTGTTGCTGCGGTCGGCGACAAAGAGCCGGCCTTGACTATCGAAGGCGAGCACGTGCGGGCCCTTCAATTCGCCGTCGCCTGAGCCCAGATGACCGAGGGACTTGATGAACTTCCCGTTCTTGTCGAACTTCATGATGCGCGAATTGCCGAAACCTGGCGCATGGCCTTCGGAGATGAAGATGTCGCCATTCGGCGCAAAAGCGATTCCCGTCGGCCGGTCGAAGACATCGGGGCCCTTGCCGCCCTGGCCCGCCTTGCCCAAAGTCAGCAGGACTTTTCCGTCCGGCGACATTTTGAAGACCTGATTGCCCTTGCCTTCTCTCGCGTCGCCGTCAATCGCCCAGACATTGCCTTCCGCATCGGGCTTCACTGTGTGTGGGAAGATGAACAAACCGGCGCCGAAATTCTTCAGCGCCTTCCCGTCGGGGGACAATTCCCATATTGGCGCTTCGTGCGAACCCAGGCAGCCCTTGTCCTCACAACGGTCCATCACCCAAATATTGTCCTTACCGTCTACGAAGACATTGTTGGTCGGGGCCCAGGCTCGCTCCATGTGCGTCCAGCCCGTGACCTGCCTGTACGGATTGGGAAGATCGTTGACGCAGGGATAGCTGGACTGCGCTTGCGCCACGCCAATGAGGGCCGTGGCCGCGAAACTGACAATCGCCAATCTGAGCAGTTTCATATTC
>Ga0070707_100002840_pt1 | contig 16481 bp, 18 predicted proteins | sample KBSK5502metaG_FD_65468 | JGI IMG/M metagenome (GOLD analysis project Ga0070707, IMG submission 65468) | Corn, switchgrass and miscanthus rhizosphere microbial communities from Kellogg Biological Station, Michigan, USA - KBS K5-50-2 metaG | ecosystem: Host-associated > Plants > Roots >... | reverse complement strand
GTGACATCGACGCCACCGTTGCCGATAATGGCTTTCCCGCTCGTCAGCGTCCCAGTGTTGGTGACGGTGCCGGTGCCCGCCGAGCCGTTCGCCGCCGCCGTCAGTCGCCCCTTCGCGTCCACGGTTAGGTTCGTATTCGTGTATGACCCCGCGACAACTGCCGTACTCGCGAGCGTCGTTGCGACACCGCCTGCCGTCGTCACATCCCCAGTGAGGTCGGCATTCGTGATTGACGTGGCACCAGAGAACTTCGTCAGATTGCCATTGACTGGTGAGCCGGTCGTTGATACGGTGCCCGCGGTCCCACTTGACGCCGCCGTGAGACGGCCCTTAGCATCGACCGTGAGACTCGTATGGGTATACGAGCCCGGCGTCACCGCCGTATTGGTGAGTGTCGTCGCGTTGCTGTTCGCGGCAGCCGTCACATCCCCGGTCAAGGCTTGCCGTTCGACACTCACCGCCCCCGTGGTGCCCAGGTTCCAGTGATTCGTCGTGCTGTTGGTGACGACGCGCTCGTTCGTCAGGACCGCATCACTCGCGCCGAGCAGATATTCCGCATCGCCCGGCGCGGTGCCGCCGCCGCCGCCTTCACAGTGACAGGCTTGAATCAAGGCTTGCAGCCATTCCCGCGTGATGTGGCCGCGACTATCGACCAGCGGATGATTCTGCGGCAGATAGGGCGTGCTCATGCCGTCCCCGCACTCGCGTCAAGCCACGCTTGCACAAGATTCCACGCCACGGGATCACTGACCGTCACTTCAAAGACGCGATCCCGTCCCTGTCCGAGCCGTCGCCAGATCGCCCGCTTCCGGTATTCGCCGACTTTACCCGCGCTGACCCAATGCTCGTTCGACCACGTATGCCCGCCATCATCGGACCAGCGCAGCATCACTTGCGGATCGGATCCCTGCCCAGTCGTCAACCCAATGCCCCGATCCAAATCGAGCTCGAACTTCGTGTAGAACACGCGGAGGTTTTCGTTCGACAGATGCGGCGTTCTCCGCAGCCGGCGGCGATACTTCGTTTCGGTGTGATAGATGACACTCTGCGTCGGCGAGCCCGCCGAGAAACTGATGGTGACGCCGTTCACATTGCCGGCATTGGCATCGATGTTGATATACCAACTCGGATCGAACGGGTCGGTCGAATCCAACACGTTATACGCGGCGGCAATCGGCATCCGGCCCAAGCCCGAAGGTAAGCGCCCGCTGATGAAGGGGGCTTTCCGGATGAGCCCTTCCGTCATCGGCATATCCGGCGTCACCCAACTGGATTCATCGTTGAAGTTGTTGATGGAGGAAATCACGAGCGCCCCGACCCCAGCCGGCGTAATCGCGCCGGGCTTGAAGCGCGTCGTGCTCACACTATCGCCGACCGCCTGATCAAGTGCCGACCATGAGGTTTGCCAGACGCCAATCGCCATCGAGGGACTCACCCCCACGCCGTTACTCGTCCCAGTAAAGGTGATCGTGTGTGTCGCGCTCGCCGTGGGCGGCAAGGCGTAATACACGGCATGCCGTTGAATCGTGGCGTGTTCCTCGTGCGCCAAGATCCAGGTGTTCCCGAGATCATCGGTGGGCGCAATCGAGGGTGCCGCCTCCTGACCGGTCTGCATCCGGTAGCTCGCATGCACGGTGATCAAGCTGGCCCCAACGGTATTCAAGGTTGCCGCGACGGTGACCCCATCTGTCGAGGCGACAACGGTCCCGAGGAGCAACGGATCCGGGGAGAGAGGCGTATCGGGCGCGACGAAGATCGCCATCGACGCGCGCATGAGATTCGTCGTGCTCGACGTCCAGGTGGGTCCGACTGCCGCGGCCGTCGTTTGAATCAGATAGGCAATCGCGCCGCCGACGTGCGCGCCACTGACATTGACTTGATTGACCAGCGTAAAACTGCCGTTGATGGTGATCGTGCCCGCGAAACTGAAATCCAGTCCCGTCACGATCAGGGCCGCATTCTTCGACGGTGTGCGACTGTTCATCGGGCAGGTGGTATCGCCAAATCCCCCGATGCCGCCCGCATGAATTTCCAGTTGCGTGTTCGTCGTATTGAACGCCAGCACGTGCAGCGTCGGCTTCGCGGCGCCCGCACTGGTAAAGGTGAAGGTGTGTGCGGCCCCCACCGTCGGACTCACGGCGTACCACAAGGATTCCATTTGCTCGCTATTTTGCTGCGAGCGGATATGGACCCAGGTATTCGCCAGCGAATCAGTCGGCGCGGTCATGTTGTCGGCGTACGGGGTCGAGCCGGTCGCCCCTTGATTCCCGCAGTCATAGGCCACACTGATCACGATGAGGGTGGCGGTGGTCGTATCGATCGCGCCGGAGGTGACGGCCGCCCCGCTACTGGCGCCGATCCCGACCGACGAAACAAGCGTCGTCGCCACAAGTTACGCGGCTCCCATGAACACTTGCGTATCGCCGTAGCTGTCCAGTGAGTAGCGATAGATCGCGCCGCTGAACGGATCGCCAATCAGATGGTGCCCAAAGGCGAAGATGTGATTGCGTCCGAGCTCCGGCGTCCACCGCAAAGCAACCGGATCGAAGATGCCGCGTTCGTGCCAGGCGTTTTCGGCCACGTCATACACCCACGTGGTGTGATCCATCGGCTTCGTGGGATCCGGTGGGGAGGGCAGATAGAGCACATAGAAGGCGTGGCCTTCGTCCTGATAGCTCCAGCCGATCGCGTTATCGACCCGCGGGTATTGATTGAGCGCAAATTCGACCGCATGATCCGAGATCCGCTCCGGCGTGTAGCCTTTCGCCCGGTACACGATGCGGGTGCCGTGCTCGTTGCCCCCGAGCCAGTAGAGCGTGTTGTCGAGACTCTGGACCGAATAGGGCGCCCCGATGCCTTGGTTGATCTTCACGCCGGGAATCGGCTGAAACGGGTTATCGGCGTCCCCGACATCGGCATACACCGTGGTCGTCTGCGAACCGAACGCCCAAATCTCCCGGTGCGATTCGGCCAGCGCGCGCAACTGTTCGCTCACAATCGAGACTTCGTAGACATCGAGCGCATCCCAGGTCGTGAAATCTTCGAGCGCGGAAATCTGAAACAGGTTCGACTGCGCCTTGAGGGCCAGCAAGTACCCGTCCGAGGTCACAATCATTTCGCACGGTGTGGCGACAAAATCGGGCGTCGTAATTTGCTGGATCGCGTTCGTGGTCAGATCGAGCACGTACAATTTGCCGTTCGACACGATCGCGAGTTGGTTGCCGTTGGTGCCGTTACTCGCAAAGGTTGCCGGCTTGCCGTCGGATTCCGCTGTCCCCCGCAGATCCGCGTTCTGGTTGGCGTAGACTTCGTAGAGCGCACTTCCGGAGACCGCCCAGGCGCGGCCGTCTTGCGTGAACTGCCCGCGGATCGGGCCATCGTTCAAGACGACATGCGGACTCACACAGGGCGTGGCTTGGAGGCGGGTTTTTGCTTTCGGCGTCCCAGGGGCCGACTCTTCGTAGAAGTTGATCGTCCGCTCGCAGTCCTGCGTGAGGGAACGCACGCGAGCGGTCGGGCCACAGAAGCCAGGAAAGACGGCCATCAGCTCGTATCCTTCGGGACAGCGAGTTGGGCCGTGAGGCGATCGATTTCGGCACGGGCCGCCGCGAGTTCGAAGGCGAGTTGGCCGATCATCTGTTTGAGATGCTGTTCGAGGGTCATCGCTTATGACACGCCCGTGATGAGCCCGTTCTTGACCGCCAGATTCACGACGCCGATGGTCACGGTTTGCGTTAATCCAGTGGACCCATCAGAGGATTTCAAGGTCGTCGGTTGAATGCTCAACGTGCCGCCCGTGGGAGCCACGAGGGAGACGGCGGGCGTGTTGCCGTTTGTCCACGTCAAGAAGTCCACATACGCAGCACCGTCCACGTCGTACACGGCGAGTCCTGCCGTATGTCCGTTGGTGGTATCGCTTTTGAAGCGCGAACCCGTGACCACGAAATCAACGGCACTGACGACGCCTGTCGTATTCGTCGTAGGTGCGGTCCCAGCATCGCCCACGAGCCCCGTATCATCGAGCGTGAGCGCGGTGACATCTTCGGCGATCATCCCTTGCGCCGCCCCGCCGACCGTGCGATACACGTCATACGTGCGCGCTCCGGTCACGGCCGACCATGTCACGCGATTGAAATTGTCGGCATCGAGGACGGCGTTTCCGGTCGCGGTCGATCCCGCACTGGACACCGCCGCATGCCCGAGGCCGGTTTTGGCGACGATCTTATAGCTGTAGTTCGTGGCTCCGGTCGTCCCTTGCGGCGTGACCGTGGGTGCCCCAGCGGTCGCAAGCGCTGATACGGTAAAGCCATGATTGAACGAATTGTCGCCGCTCAGGAAGTCGCTGGCCGTGATGAGGCCGGTACTTTCCGTGTCACCCGTAATGGTGAGCAAGCCATCACGGGCGCCCGCGCCGCCAGCCCCGAGGGTGATCCGCACATCGCCGCCGTGGTGGCCGGTCGAGCCGGTGCCGGTCGTCAGGTCGATCGGCCCGCCATGCCCGCCATAGGCGACATCATCGTTGCCAGAGGCAATCGAGACAGGTCCGGACGGACTGCCCGCTTCCAAGCTCAGATTCCCGCCAATATTGCCATTGCCCCCCGTGCCGGCCTGGATCGACACGTTGCCACCGGAGCCGTCGCTCGCATTCCCCGCATGCACGTTAACCGCGCCGCCAATGGCCCCCGCCCCACCGATGAGAAAGACCAGCCCCCCGGCATCGGTGGCACTGGCGCCCGCGCGAAAATCCAGATCACCGCCGTTACCGTCGACCCCCGCCCCGCCGCTGATTTCGACCGCGCCGCCGTCGCCATCGCCGACGCCAGCCCCGCCGAAGATCCCAATCCCGCCGGCATCGAAATCTTCCGCCCCTTCAGGTATCTGCAGATAGAGCCACGAGCCATCGTCCGCGACGACCGCGGGAACCGTGAGATTGGCACCCGCGCCGCCCGCAGCAGCAGCAAGCACATAGGCAAAGTCCGCGTTATCGAACAGCGGCGTCCGCACCGACCCCGCCGTGACCATCCCCGCTGCGGTCAGGGCATCGGTGGTTTTGTTATAGGTCAGGCCACTATCGCCACCAAAGGTGTTGCTGTCATTGAATTGAACCTGCGTATCGCTACCGCCCGGCGTGCCGCCGCCGGTCGCCGTAATCGTGAGCGTATCGGTCGTCGCATTGGTCGTGAGCGCGATCCCCGCGCCAGCGGTCACGTTCAGCGTGTCGTTGGTCGCATCGGCGACAATATCTGACTGTGTGGGGACGGCAATCGTCTTGAACGCTTCGACCGCAAACGACGGTGACACCCAGCCGGGCACCGCCGTTGGACCCGCCGAGGTGTAGACGGTGCCGGAGATGCCCGGCGCGGTGACCGAGGCCTCGATGAGCGTGACATCCGAGGACGGGCCGTATTTGGCCGCGGCCCCCGAATCATGCGCCGCTGGCGCGGTCCCCATGACGCCGCGTTGGACTTTGACGGCATTCACGCCGGCAATCGGGGCGACGACGCGGGCGCGTTCACTGTTGACCGCGATGATGTCGCCGATTTGCAGGCCGGTCACACTGACGAGAGAGAACGTGTCAGTCGTCGCCGTTGCCGCTTGCGAGAGAGTCGTAGAGGTCAGGGCCATAGGAGTCAGTTCTGATAGAGGGCGACCATCAAGGTCGCCGTCGTGGTGCCGCTATTGACACGCCGCAAGGCCAGGGGCAAAATCTCCCCCGCGACGGCGGTAAACTGCGCCGTGGTGTTGTCGGGAAACACGGCGACGACAATGCCGGCCCCGCCGACATAGAGGGCATCGGTCAAGCGCCCCGTGGCAACGTAGGCTTCCAGATCGACCGTGTCGGATTTGGTGACAGCAAAGGCGCGGTTGTAAATCATGATGTCTCTCAACGATCCACGAGAATGTTGTAGCCGCCGACGCTGGACGGCACGAGTGCGGCATCGACCCCGAGCAGGCCGGGATCGAGATTTGGCCGCTGCATCCGCGCAAACGCTTGCGCCGCCATTTCGGGGAGTCCTTCGGGCAGTGACCGCCCGAACGGCGGACACAACCGCACGGCCAAGCTATACATGAAGGCGTCCTGATAGCCCGGCGGGCCAACGAGGTCATCGTCCAACGTCGTCGGCACACTGACGCCGAAATTGCAGTAAATCGCAATCGTGACGCTCTGACTGATGACCGGCCAGAAGGTCAGCGTCCCATTCACAGCGCCCGTATTGAAGAACCACTGCGTTGGCAAACTGGACGACAGCGCCTTAATCGACAGCGCCGCGTATTGGTCGTCGTTCATCCGCCCCATCGGCGTCTCGACCGCCTGGGAACTGGCGGGCACGAGGAAATTGATCGCGCTGATAAACATCGGATTCATCGCGACCGTAATATTCCCCGACGGGCCAATCGTGCGCGAGCTCGTCCCGCTTGGCAGGGCATACGTGGTCCGGGTAAAGCTGTAGAGCGTCAGGGGTTCCGCCTGCCACGCATCCAGTTGATGCTGGAACCGGCGCAGCCCCAACGCCGCATCCGCCGCGCTCAGAGGTTCACCGGCCGCCAACACGCCGATTTCCGTCAGGGCATCACTGATGATGCTCCGGACTGAGGCCACCTAACGCCCGCGGCCTTTCCCAGCCTTCGGGGGAGGTGATGTCTCGACGGGCTTCGCTGCGGGTTTCTCGGCGGGTGTTGGCACCGATTCCGTGACGGGCGTGGCGGATGGTCGCTCACGCCGATAGCCTGCGTGCGTCTGCTCAGCTTCTTCCGCCTTCGTGTGAACGCAGATTTCGGCGCCCGTCTTCTGATGAAAGAGCAAGCGCGGATAGTCGCCCATACCGTTACCCGGCCTTCTTCTTCCCCCGCGCGAGCGTGGCGGATTCCGTCAACAGGCTTTCCAGATCGACATCAGGCAATGCCGCCATCTTGGCCTTCAACGTTTGGATGCGTTCCTGCCGCTGCATCTCGATCACGAGCGCGCGATCGGCATCCGACAAGTTCGCGAGCTCGCTGCGGACCGCTTCGAGCGGATCAATCGCCACTTTGACCGGCGCGACGCGGCCCCACGCCGGATCCGCCAGCTTGGCGACTTCCTGATCCTTCGAGTAGACAGGGAATTCGTCGCCGCTCACCTGATGAAACAGCAGCTTCGGGTACTCCGTCGTGATCGTCACGTTCTCGTCACGCGGGGGATCGGCGGACCAGAAGAACGTCGGCCGGGGATCCTGCGCGGTCGGTTGCAAGCGCAAATCGTGCAGTTGCCGCGGCCGAAACGGCGAGCGGCCATCCGTCTGAGACATACGTCATCCTTTTCAAAACCCGCGCGCCCGAGCGGCTGGCGGAACTGCTGGTGGTCAGCCCCCGAACCGGCCCGGACGCGCGGTTGGCGAAGAATCGTCAGCCGATTGTGACCCCATCGTCTGCGGTCGCAATCGGCCGCCACTTCCCGGCAAACGCCTGCATGGTGAACGAGGCCCCCGCCGTCGCCGCAAAGGTCGCGACATCGGACGTGGTCGTATTCGCATAGAACCCCGTGGCGTACGTGATCGTGTGGGCGTTCGCGGTGAGCGAAATGAATTTCACCGTGTTCGTCTGATCCGCCGCCGGATCGGTCAACGTCAGCGCGCACACGCCCGCCTTGTTGATGTACACCACCTGATCGACCACCGGGTTGGTGATCGTCGCGTCCACGCTGTAGCTGTAGACCGGCTCGAATTGCGCCGAGCTGAGCGCCTGCGTGAAGTCGGAGGTGAGGCCGTAGACGACGGGCGCCAGGATCTGATGCGCGCCGCCGAGTGAGCCGTTGATGCCGCGCGCCACTTGCAAGGTCGGCGTGAGCGTGGCATCGGTGACGAGCATCCATTCCCCATCGACACGCAACCAGGTTTTCGGCCCGATCGCACTGGTGGACGGATTGGTAAACGCGGTCAACACGACTTGCGTCGCGTTTTGCGTGCAGGCACCGGCGAGTGAGGTCACAGTCAAGGCCATGAGCATTACCCTCCGATCCGGCAACCGAGTTCCTGCCGGAGCACCGCCGTCCCATACAGGACGTCGAGCCGTTGCAGCCATTGATCGGTGGTCGCGACATAATCGCGAATCACGCGGATGGCTTTCCCGCTCTTCTTCGAGCTGGCGCGGTAGGCTTTGTCCGTTCCCCCGGGGAGCGGCATATCAACCATCGCGATTGTCCCGAAGTCCTTGTGGACCGCGAGATTCTGCGGGCTGACTTTGCCGGTGATGGCCGCAAACGAGGCCGCCGCCGTGTCGAACACGTAGACGGCGGTGGACGCCGCGGGGAGGTTCGTCACGTTCTGGAGCTGCGTGCCCGGCCCATACATCGCGGGGGCAAACGGGATCGTGATCGCGCCGCCCGAATCCGAGACCGTGGCCGTGACGACGAACTGCATCGCTTCCCCCGTGCTCTGGTAGCTCTGGGGATTCACACCGTTCACGGGGACCGAAGTCGAGATGAACGAGATGATGTCCCCGGCATTGAGCGTGGTCGAGGTCCACGAGCCCGTCACGATGCTGCTCGCGCCGCTGACCGGAGCGGTTGTGACCGTGGGCGTACCGGCCAAGGTGCCGACGGTGTGGACGTAGATATTCTGATCCATCGCCCAGTCAAAGCCCGCCGCCGTCCCCATGACGCCGGTTTTGTACTGGCTGGCGATTTCAGACGAGGACTGGAAGAGCGCCTTGAGCGCATCGACCGTCGCCGCTTGCGCGCGGGGGTTCATGAAGATGTAGCGCTCCCCGTCCATCGGGCAGGCCATGTTGTCGAGCTTCACGCCCGCGTTGAGGTAGGTCAGGAGCGCACTCGGCGTCGTGCCGGGCACGCCGACGAAGTTGTTGAGCCCCTGGGCCAGATTGCACACGTCCTGGTCGATGAGATTGTTGAGACGAACAATCTGCGGCTTGAGGACGCGGTCGCGGTAGTCATCGATCGACAAGGTCAAGTCCTGCGACGAGACTTGTGTATCGACGCCGCGCTGAAACGACAGCGTGAGCGGGACGTACGTTTCGGTCACGCCTTCGATGTTGACGGCCTGGCCGAGACGACCGAGGTAGCGGGGCGGTTTGCGGATGCTGAGCGTCTGGCCAAGGACCGCCCCGCCGAAGCGAAACTGATCCGAGTATGCCGAGTTGATCTTGAGGAGCGCGTTATCGGTGTTCTCTAAAACGTCCAGCGCGTCATACGTGACGATCTGGTTGGTCAAAAAGCTGTTGGCCAATGTCGGCCTCACAGTCTCTTTTAGCGGCGGTGTCCTTTCCGTTCAGCGGCCCGCCGTTCCCGGTAGCCGGAGGAGTCATAGTCTCCGGTATGCGAGTTGGCGATCTCGGCCGCGGACAGTACCGCTGTAGTGCTCCCACTCCCCACCGGCTGATAGGGAGGCGGAACGGATGACACACCCGAACGCGGGGTCGAGGCCGGAGCGGCGACGCCTGCGGACGGCACGAGCTTGGCCAGTTCGAGCCCTGCGAGGACCGGATTGAATTGCGAGAGATTCGCAATTTTCCGGGCCAAGGCTTCGTCTTTCGCCAGCGCGTAGAGGACACGTTCGACGTTCGGCAGGTGATTGAAAATGTTGCGGTCAGGAAACACGACCTGCCCGCCCGGTCCCTGCATCACGGCATCGAAGTCAGGAAACGTGGCGCGACCACGGGTAAAGACACCGCGGTAGTAGTCGTCACGTGCGCGAGTGGCCCGATCCGCTTCGATGCGCTGATCGAATCGGGCGTCGAAATTCATGGCCGCGAGACGTTGCTCCGCTTTCCAGTCGGCCAAATCTTCTACGAAGTCGGCGTAGGTGGCGTATTTCGCGCCTACCTCGTCTTCGACAGGCTTGGCGCGGGTCGCCTGCACCTGGGGAGTCGGGGACTCTTGCGCGGCGTGCTGCGGCGGCGGACTCTGTTCGCGTGGTTGCTGGTTCAGCCGGGCTTCCAGCTCACTGGCCCGGGCTTCGGCGGCATCAGCGCGCCGTTCAGCTTCCTTTTGCGCGAAGGTGAGTTGATCGAAGCGCTTTTGGCCGCGCGTGGGCTTGGTGAACTGGCCGGTTTTCGGATCGCGCGTCTCTGAAGGGGCGGCGCTCTCGGCCGGCTCGTGGCTTCCAGCCGGAGCGCCTGAATCAACTGTTTCCGGTTCAGCGGGCGTTTCGCGGGCGTCGATCGTTTCGCTGAGCGAGTCTTCGCTCACGCCGACGCCGGAGAAGATCCGGCCGTCGTGCTCCACCGAGACCGTCGTGAGATCAGCCGGATCACTCATCGGGGTAACGGGACAGCCGTTGGCGTCGTGCCGGTCCAGCCGCACGAACAGATCACTCGATGCAGCGCTCGGGGATCACGATTGTGGTTGATGCGGTCAAACTGACAGTACAGGCCGCATGCAGGACAGACCGGCCCAAACGCCATCAACGGGCGGTTGTCCTCACGTGCGGCAACCACGACCGTCGTCGCACTGCCGCCCACGAGGGCCGCCACTGCGCCAAAGAAGCGCCGCCGATCAGTCGTCACAGTGGATACCAAGTATGCAGGTCTAGTGTACTCGCCAAGTCAAGTATCATCGCCCCTTCCGTTTCGCCGCGTGCGCCGGTTTGGCCTTCATCGGCCCGACGGCAAAATCGTGCAGTTGCTTGATGGTTCATGGACTGGCGGAGGTCAACGGCCTTCTTAAACGTCGCCCCATGCGCCGCTGCCTGCATCAAGCGTTGCTGGCTCTGACTCTTGGCGGGCATCAGTGCACCTCCGCAGCGAAACACCGGAGCCGAGGGCGTGTCTGCGTCCAGCGTCGCCGCCGTTCCGCCCCTCTCGCCCCGCGCCCGCCAAACCCGAGGCCGTATCGGGCCTGCCAGTCGGCAATCACAGTCGTTTCATCCTCGTCGGGGTCCAGCCGCAGTAAATGCCCCGTGTCCGAGTCGTCACAGCGGATCAGTTCGCCGCCGATCTTCACCAGCCACAAGGCGTAGTCGTCGTGGATGTTGGCGACGAGCAGCGCCCGCCCATCGGTCGCTGAGGTCGCCCAGCGCTCGACAATCGTCATGCCCGGACTCGGCAGGCCGTTTGTGCGACATACGAGAGTATCCAAGGAAACTCATCGGGCGTCACCGTTGGCAACTGAGGTCGCCATTCGATGCGGTCGCCCTCCCACACCACGTACTCGCCGCGGAGACACCGTGCCTGCACACAGTCGTCGCAGACGCGATACCAACGCAGCCCATGAACACATCGTGCCGTACGAGTACTCATGCGCCCGCCTCCGGCTGCTGCTGACGACTCGCTTCCGCCTGTGCCGCTTCGTGTTCGCGGTCCAAGGTCGCTTGCGCCTCGGCGGACTGCCGCTCTTCAGTCGCGAGTTGCATGGCGTTGTGCTCGTGCAAGGCTTGCTGTTCGAGTTCGCCCCGCGCCAGCGACTGCGCCGAGCCGAGCTTCGCCATTTCAATTTCCAACTCGACTTCGAGCTTGCGCATCTCAACGTCCAGTTTCAGGCGTTCAACTTGGAGCTTCACATCCTCTTTTTGCGCTTCGAGCGCGAGTTGCCACTGTGTGCGCTGTTGTTCCCCGGCTTCCTGGATCTCTTTGATCTTGATGTTCCCCTGCGTTTTGATACTGTCGGCATCGAGCGCGCGCTGCTGCTCTTGCGCCACTTGCTGCAGCTGCTGCAAGGCCTGCTGCATCTGCGCCATTTCCTGCTGCGCTTTGGCCGGAATCGGCTCTTCGCCTTCCTCTGGCCCCCGCAGATGCGGCGGTAAGGCGCGTCGAACCGCTTCGGCGATCTTGTGCGCGCCGGGAAACGACAGTTGTTCGATATATTCGGGGACCATCGGCGCCGCGAGTTCCGGCGGGATGTGACCGATGAGATCGCCCAAGGCTTGCGCGCCTTCTTCGCGTTTGGTCGTATGCGATTTCCCCACGTCCACAGTCACGGCGTATTTGCCCGCGCCCAAGTCGTAAAACTTCGCGATCCCCTTCTGCTGTTTCAGGAGTTCGGGATCGACATTGACGGGCTGCGGACTCTGCCCCGGCTGCGCGGCAAAGGGCTGCCCCACCATAATCTGTTCGGGTTGATCATCCACCCCGAGAATGGTGAGGATCTGCCCTTTGCGCGTGATCTTCGGCAGCACATCGACCAGAATCTCTCCGGCATAGATGAGCGCGCGGCGGACGTTATCGGGGTAATTGGACGAGCCGAGTTCGCTCTGCCCTTGCAAGGCTTGAATCGCGCGGCCACTCTTTTCCTGTTTGGTGTGGCCGAGCGATTCTTCCCAAATCCCGGTCGTCGCCTTGATCGCCTCTTCAGACTTCATGAGCATGGCGACCATCGCTTGAATGGCCGGTTCGGTGTTATCCCGCTGAGGCGGGGGAATCGGCGTGCCGCCCAAGGCAATCGGCTTATACGGCAGATAGGCGTAATTGAACCGATTCGCGTTCTGCCAGATCGCCTTGTACTGATCGAGCTGGCCGTCGGCGACAATGAGCGGCGCTTTCGGGGCCAAGGCGACGGTTTCAATCGCCGCCGAGTACATGTAATTCACCATGCGCTGGGCGTCCATGCCTTCGCTGATGATCCCGCGCAGAATCGCCTGTCCGTCGACGTTCAATTCCTCACCCAAAATGGGCACGAGCGGAATCCTGAGCCCCGGCCAGTCGAAGGCTTGGAGTTCCTCAAGGGCGTTGATGATCGAGCACTTCACCACCGGGCGGCGAATCTCGCGCACGAGGGCACCGTCATCTTTCCCGGGCTTTTTGGTTTGAACGCTGAGCATCCCGTCGGCGGCTTTCACCAGATAGGACGTCTCATCGAGCACGCGCCAGTATTCGGCAATGCGGACGCGGTTCTCTTCCATCCACTTCTGATCCGTATCGCCCAGCGAGACAAACTCGTCCAAGGTGGCGGTCGGCTTCTCGCCGAAGCGCCGTTCGAACTCGTCTTTCGTCAGCCACTCGGTCACGAACATGAACCGCGCGTCACTCTTCGTGGGTTTGACCGCTGAGGGGTCACAGTAGACCGAGAGGTTATTGAGGATGCGTTCGAGCCGGAGCTCCTGATCGGCGAGGGCGTCCAGCGGCACGCCGTTCGCACTCTCGTGCACGTAATCGGAGCGGATGCGGAACCACCCGATCCCGCCTTCAATCGCCTGGTCGGCGGCCCATTCAATCGGGCTATCGGCGCGCGCCAAGTTCTGCACGCGGCGAATGATGCCCTTGAAAATCTCCGCGGTTTCGGTATCAGCCCCGCTCCCATTGGGGAGCACGTCGATCGCAAAGTTGGCGGTTTTGATTTGGTTACTGATTTGCCGCACCGGCTGCGACAAGCGGTCAATCGTCAGGCACGGGCGTTGCGGTTGCGCGGCTTGGCCGGGAATCGACGCCCCCCCTTGGCGTTGGATCTTGATCTCATCGGGCCACTGATCACCCGCCCGGAAGGCTTTCGCCAAGGCGATTGACGCGCGTTGGCGGGATTCGGCTTCATCACAGCGCGTAAACCGCTGTTTGGCTTCTTTGATCAGATCGGAGGGTTCAGCGCGCATTAATGCCGTCAGAGACTCTTGAGGGCTTCACGCTGCGCTTCGGGTTGCGGCCCCGCTTGCAGCACGAAATAAGCGTAAATCGAATCCAGGAGCTCGGTGTTGATCAGGAGGCCGCGCCAAGTATGCCCGGCGACACGGCGGAACTTGGCGCGCCCATCAAGGACAATATCGAGCAGAAGCGGGCGGTTGCGCTCGACGCCCCGCATGAACATCATGATCGCGTCGGTAGTCATCCGCTCGCGTTGGGTCGAGTAGCCCGCAGTGGGGAGATCGGGCAGCCGTTGGCCCGCAAATTCATCCTGCACAGTCTGGATACGGAGTATACACCCGTGCTCAACGGCAGTACGAAGGTTTTACGCGGTAATCCGTAGCTCTGGCATCGCGATCAGCATGTCAAAGCGTAAGAGGAACGGATCGCGGTTCGCTTCAAAGTGGCGCACGAAACGGACGGCAATGCCCGTGGTGCGATCCGTCATCGACGCCCAGCCCGCGACGGGCGGGACAAAGATCGTCCGCTCCCCCGGCACCCACAGTAGCCGCTCCGGGTCGAGGAGCATCGCCGGAGCTGCCGCTAGAAACGCGCGGAGGACGGCGCGGCGACTCATCCCGTCAGCCATGTGGCCCCACCGGAACAAGTGTGGATTGTGTCAGGGTTTCACGGGGGAACACGGCTCGGTGAGCGTGACGATGTCGTTGACCCAGTCGTAGGAGACGCCTGCTTCCTGTTCGAGCCGCTGGATCAGCTCTTTGTACAGGCGGTCCCATTCCATCCAGGCCGCATACAGGCGCTCGTCTGCCGCACGTGCGGCGGCGTCGTGCTCCTGACTCACGAGCTGTGCTTGGGCCTTTGCGCGAAGCGCCGCCCGATACGCGGCGAGAAGTTCATCGGTACTCATAACATCCAGCCTGTCTGCCCACTCTCCGGGGAATACACGATTTGTGGCATCGGTTCAGCCACTGGCTCGAATGGCGTCTTGTGACTGACCGCGAGATAACGAAACGCATCGGCCCCGTGACTCGCCCAGTTGTGTACTGGTACGTCCTTGAATTCGTTCAAACGCGTGTTGAAGTCGCGCCGGTAGTTCCGCAAGGCTTCGAGCCCCGCCGCCGTCTGCGTGTCATCGAACCAACACCGCGCGAGCAAGAGCTTGACCGCGTTGATCCCGTCCTCAATCGCGAGCTTCGGCGCAATCTCGAAATTGATGCCCAATATGGCCGCCGTCTCCAACCGAGAGCGCCCATCGGCCAGCTCCCGGACCAGAATGTCATGCGGCGCCACATGGCGGCTGTAGACGTAGGGCTTCTCGCGGAGGAGTTTCGCGCACTCGACCAGACTCGCACTCCCGCCCGACTCGTAGTAGTCGATCAGCCGCACTTCCCCGCTCTTCGGACTCTGCACGAACCAGATCACGAGATGCATCCCCAGATCCCAATACGTCTCGACACTGAGCGCGGGATCATACGGGACGCGGGTCATCCGGCCGGCGAGGCGTGCCGCCGTCAGTTCCTTGCCGTAGATCGCGCCTTTGATCGCCGCTTCGTGGCTGAGATACCACTCCTGATCGTATTCGTCCTGGGTCATCAACCCCTGCCGAATCAAGGCGCGGTCATCGGCCATCGCCTGTTCGAGCAGTTGAATCGTGATGCTCTCTTCCGTCTTTAGTGAGACATCGACGTCCTGCCACAAGGTAATCCAGCTCGGATCGGCCTTCGCCGCTTCGTAGTGCTTGTACAGATGGTCCTTGCCCTTGATCGTGCCGGCAAAGATGGCATAGCCCAAATGATCGCCGAGGGCTTTCGAGAGAACTTCGGAGAAGATGTTCGCGGGCTGCTGGCTGAACTCATCGAAACTCAGACCCGAGGGGCCGGCGCCACGGAGCGAGTCGGGATCGTCGGCGCCAAAGAGCTGCACCTTGTGGCCGGTCGGGAGGCGCAGCAGCAGTTCCGATTCGTTCGGCTTGGCACCAGGAATCGCGCTCGCGTAGAACTTGAGGCGATCCCACACGACCATCTTCGCCTGGACTCTCGTGGGCATCACATGACAGTAATGCCGGCCGCCGGGCGGATGCACCAGTTCCTCCACCTGATCGGGGAGCAAACTTGGACGAATGCGGAGCAGGCGATCGCGCTCCCACTGGTCATCCATCGCGGCGCGGAGATGTTGATTCATCAGAGCCGTGGTTTTCCCCGCCCGGCGATGCAGGACGAGCGCGGCAAAGCGGTTCAGCCCGTAGTGGAAGGCTTTCGCCCAGTTGCGCGGCTTATAGGGAATCGTTACTTTAGCCACTCGATTTCAAGCTTCCCGCTGTGCTCGACCGCCACGGATTCACTAGGTTTGCCCATCGTGCGATCGAGGATGTCGCGCACGGCTTGGTATGCCGTCGATGGGAACTTGTTCTGCAGCATCAGTTCCGCCAAGCGTGAGACTGCGGCGTCCTGCAACATCAACAGGCGGTCTTCGGCCTTTTTCTGCACCTGAGGCGCCAAACCGCCATGATAGCGACACACGCGCCCGCCAGGAATGGCCGAGCGTCCGCAGAGCTTGCCCGTCCGCTTGCTGTGCGCCGTGCAGCGGTCGCTGATCTGGTCCGTCGTGCCCAACGGGTCACGGGCTTTGCGCGGACCACGCACGAGCGGGCGGTCACTCATGGATTGGATACTAAGTATACACGCGGTGACTACGAAGCATCATCGGGCACGTAGCGCAGTTCCTTGACGGGCGCGCCAGTGAGCACATACGCGCTTGAACCCTTCACGACCACCGTGCCGCCAGCGATGTTGCCCTCCACGCTCGGTGGGCCATCATTCACGAGCTCAGCGACAACCCGACCCACAGAGCAGCCCGCATCCAACGCCTTCAGTCGCAACGCGCGCCACGTCGCCTCGTCCACTTGTATCGATTTGCGCTTGTGCATCTGCGAACAATACCACAACTCATACCTGCTTATCACGTGCGGCGCGGAGCCG
>Ga0070707_100002839_pt1 | contig 16483 bp, 13 predicted proteins | sample KBSK5502metaG_FD_65468 | JGI IMG/M metagenome (GOLD analysis project Ga0070707, IMG submission 65468) | Corn, switchgrass and miscanthus rhizosphere microbial communities from Kellogg Biological Station, Michigan, USA - KBS K5-50-2 metaG | ecosystem: Host-associated > Plants > Roots >... | reverse complement strand
ACCGGCGATGGTCGTGATGACTCCGGTCGACAGAACGACCTTGCGCACGCGCTGACCTTCGAAGCCCGCTTCGGTGATGTAGAGATTGCCGCGATCGATCCAGATGCCCCACGGGCTGCGCAACACCGCCTCGGTCGCCTGTCCGTTGTCGCCGATGGTATTGTCGGAACGCTCCGATCCGCGCCCGGCGATCGTGGTGATGATCCCCGTTTTCGCGTCGATCCTGCGCACGCGTCCGTTGCCGGAATCGGAGATGTAAATATTGTCCGCAGAATCGATGAAGATCGTTCGCGGCTCCTTGAGCGTCGCCTTGCGGGCCGGGCCGTTGTCGCCGCCGAAACCTGCGGCGCCGCTTCCGGCAATCGTCTCGACAGTTCCGGTGGTCAGATCGATGCGCCGGATGATGCCTTGGAAGCGCTCGACGACGTAGAGCCGTCCTTTGGAGTCGAAGGCCAGTCCGCGCGGACCGAAGAGCGCGATGTTGGTGGCCTGCTGCCCGTCATCGCTGCCGCCGCCGGCAACGGTGATAATCGACTGCCCGTGCGCACCAAGGGCGACGAAGAAGAGACAAACAACCGCTCGAAGACTTCTGCACATTGTTGGAGGGGCTTGGCCCGGCATTCTACACTCAGCTCCCATGCGAACCGTGGCCGTGTCGGCGATCACACTCCTGGTCGCCTGTAGCACCCCCGTTCCCGATGCGGCATTCGACCGCAACATCCTGCGCCAGATCGACGCGCGCATCGAGCAGGCGATTGCCGATCACAAAATCCCGGGCGGGGTGTATCACCTCGAGCAGTGTGGAGGACAGCGGCCCTCCGCTGTCCGGACAGCCGAGGGCGGCTGTCCTCCACAAAACTCGAAGATCTACGAGAAAGCGTACGGCAATCGCGCGCTGGTGCCGGGCGTCGAGCCGATGACGATCGACACGATTTTCGATGCCGCCTCGATCACGAAAGTGGTCGCCACGACGCCCGCCATCTGGCTCCTCATCCAGCGCGGCAAGATCGGGCTTGACGATCCGGCGCAGAAATTCGTACCGGAGTTTCCGCGCGGCGACATCACCATTCGCCATCTGCTGACGCACACCTCCGGGCTGCGTCCGGATCTCGATCTGAAGGATCCGTGGAGCGGATACGACACCGCCATGCAGCTCGTCATGCGCGAGGAGCCGGTCAACAATCCGGGCTACGTCTTCCGCTATTCCGACATCAATTTCGAGCTCCTCGGCGAGATCGTGCGGCGGGTTTCGGGACAAACGCTGGATGTTTTTTGCAGAAAGGAAATCTTTGATCCCCTCGGGATGAAGGACACTGCCTTTGGAGTGCGGCGGCTTGCCGCCGCTTTCGAAAGCGGTGCCGAGGCACCGCACTCCAAAGTCGCGCCGACCGAAATGACCGACGGCGCAATGCTGCGCGGTGTGGTGCACGATCCGACCGCCAGGCGGATGGGCGGGGTGGCGGGACACGCGGGACTCTTCATCACAGCGCGCGATCTCGCGAAATACTGCCGGATGCTGCTCAACGGCGGCGATCCGATCTTGAAGCCCGAAATAGTCAACATGATGACCACGGTGCAATCGCCGACCAATGTGGCCGTCAAGCGCGCCGGCGGATTCGATCTCGATTCCGGATTGAGCCGCCCGCGGGGCGATCTCTTTCCGATCGGCTCCTACGGTCACACCGGATTCACCGGCGGATTTTTCTGGATCGATCCGAGCTCGAAGACTTTCTACATTTTTCTCTCGAATCGCGTGCATCCCAACGGCAAAGGCAACGTCCTCGAGCTGCAGCGCGACCTCGGCACGCTCTCGGCGCAGGCGGTCGGTTACACCACGCCGGTCCCCAGGCGCGTCGGGTGGGTGGTTGGCGGGGCGGACGCATCGAACGCCATCGATGTCCTGATCTCGCGCCGATTCGAACCGCTGCGCGGGCTGCGCATCGGATTGATCACCAATCACACCGGCATCGACCGCGCCGGCAATCCGACCATCGATCTCCTCCGCAGCGCTCCAGGCGTGACCGTCGTTTCGCTCTTCAGCCCTGAGCACGGAATCCGCGGCGTCGCCGACGCGAAAGTTTCCGACACAGTCGACCCGATCAGCGGCCTTCCGATCTACAGCCTCTACGGCGAAGCGCGAAAGCCGAAGCCGGAGCAGCTCGCGAATCTCGATGCGCTGGTGTTCGACATTCAGGACATCGGCGCGCGCTTTTACACCTATCCATCAACCATGGGGATGGCGATGGAGGCGGCGGCGGAAGCGAAGAAGAAATTCTTTGTCTTCGATCGCGTCAATCCGATCGGCGGAGAAGCCGTCGAAGGTCCGCTGCTGAAAGGCGAGACCGATTTCGTGGGCTGGCATCCGATCGTCATCCGGCACGGAATGACCGTCGGCGAGCTCGCGAAGATGTTCAAGGACGAGCGGCACATCGATGTCGACCTGACCGTCATCCCGATCCGCGGCTGGAAGCGCAACCTGTGGCAGGACGAAGCCGGCCTTCCGTGGATCAACACCTCGCCTAACATGCGAAGCCTGACCGAGGCGGCGCTCTATCCCGGAATCGGAATTCTGGAGAGCGCGATCTCGGTCGGACGCGGAACGCCGACGCCGTTCGAGGTCATCGGCGCACCGTACATCGACGGCCAACGCCTCGCGAGTGAGTTGAGCGCCCCGGGCGCGACGTTCACGCCTATTCGCTTCACGCCCGACGCCAGCATCTTCGCGGGAAAAGAATGCGGCGGGGTTCGCATGACGATCACCGATCGCAAGATTTTGCGCCCGGTCGCGCTGGGCGTAAAAATAGCTACGATCATCAATCATCTTTACCCTAACGATTTCGCGATCGACAAGCTGCAGCGGCTGTTGCGCGATCCCGCGACACTGGACGCCATTCGTGCCGGGATGCCCGTCGACTGGCACGACGACGAAGCGGCCTTCAATGCGCGGCGGATGAAGTTTCTTCTGTACTGAAACTTTGGGGCGGGGGCAGGCCGAGCTTGCGGCGCGCTTCGAGGTATCGGTGATCGCGACGCACCGCGTCAAAAGCGGGGTGGGGTGGCAGATCCATCCCGACGCGGGTGTAATCCGGATTCTCGACAATCGCCCGGTCGATCCAGCGAATCGTCTCGTCGACGTCGCCAACCGCCGCCCACGCGCGCATCAGGCCCTGGTAAGCCGAGCCTTGCGCGCGATTGTTCATTCCTTTGAGAAGTTGCGCAGCTTCACGCCGCCGGCCGGACAGGGCGAGCTCGAGTGCGCGCGAATAGTCGGCCATCGCGCCGGTCTTCAATTCGTCCGCGCGCCGCAGCGCCTGCTCGGCCTCAGGAAACTTTCCCATCACGGCATAGGTCTTCGCGAGCGAGACGTACACCTCGCCATATTGCGGTTCGATCTCGACGCCGCGCTGCGCTGCGTGCAGGGCGCTCGCATAATCGCCGGCCATCCAGGCGTTTGATGACCAGAGGGTGAAGAGGAATCCGGAATAGGGATCATTCTGTTCCGCGCGCTCCGCATCCTTCCGGGCCTCAGGATAGTGTCCGATCGTTCGCAGCAATATCGCGCGCCACAGATACGCGTTCGCAAAGTTCGGATTCAGTTGCAGGGCCCGATCGAGGTGCGCTCGCGCCTCGCCGAAGAGTCCGTGATGCATATCGATGTGACCGAGGGCGGTGTGCGCTTCGACGGAATCGGGATCGAGGCTGAGCGCTTTGTTCGCGGCTTCAACCGAAAGCCGATACGTTTCGGCCGGCGGCAGATCTGTCAGACCGGGGCGATGGTCCATGAGCGAGTACGTTTCCGCGAGGCCGCCGTACGCTTCGGCGAATGACGGATCGCGCTGAATGGCGGCGCGATAGCTGGCCACTGCGTTGTCGAAACTCCTGCGCGTCAGAAACATCTCATCGTGCCGCGCTTTCAAATAAAGGTCGTAGGCCGCGACGTCGCGCGTACTCGGCCCTGACGAGGTGCGACCAGCGGTGCGCTGCAGAGCTTTGGCAACCGATCGCGCGATCTGGTCCTCGATCGAAAAGACGTCGTCGACCGCGCCGTTGTAGGTCTGCGACCAGAGGTGGTAGCCGTCGTGGGCATTGATGAGCTGTGCCGTGACACGGAGTTTGTTGCCCGCGCGCTGAACGCTTCCCTCGACCAGAGCATCGACGCCGAGGGACTTGCCGACTTCGCGAACATCCGAGCGAGTGCCTTTGAATGCGAATGATGACGTTCGCGCCACCACTTTCAAATCGCTGAGCTGCGCCAGGCCGTTAATGACCTCTTCGCTTATGCCGTCGCCGATGTATTCCGTTTCCGGCTGCGGCGAGAAGTTGACGAAGGGGAGGACGGCGATGGAGTTGATCTTTGTCGCCTGGGCGGGCCGCGATGGTGGCCGCCGCACTACAAGCGCCGCAACCACGGCAAGCAACGCGACCAAGGCAACTGCTAACCACGTGGAGCCGGCTCTTAGCCGGCTCGCGCCGGCTGGAGAGCCGGCGCTACGTTCTAAGTCAAGAGTCAGATCGCGCGCGGTCTGATATCGCCGTTCCGGATCTTTCTCCAGGCAGCGCGAGACAATTCGCCTGAGCTCCGGCGGACAGTCGCTGCGCGCGATCGGAGCGGGCGTGAGCTCGCGAATCTTGCGCACCGTTTCGAGAAATGTCGGCGCCGCGAACGGATTGCTCCCGCTGAGCATCTCGTACATCACCACGCCCAGGCTGAAGATGTCGCTGCGGCGATCGACCGCTCCCCCACCGGCCTGCTCCGGGCTGACGTACTGCAGCGTGCCGACGAACATCCCGGCGGCGGTAAAAGCGACATCGGTGGGCTGCTCGGGCGTGACCAGCCGATCGAGCTCCAGAATCTTCGCGATCCCGAAGTCGAGAACCTTCGCATGGCCGCGGCTGTCGATCATGATGTTGCCGGGCTTGATGTCGCGGTGAATGATTCCCTGGCGGTGGGCCTCGTCCAGCGCATCGGCGACTTCGCTCGCGATGCGCACGACGTCGTGCACCGGCATCGCTCCGCGCTGCATGCGATCGCACAGCGTCTCGCCTTCGACGTACTGCATCGCGATGAAGCCGGTGCCGTCATCGGTCTCTCCCGCCTCGTAGACCACCGCCACGCTGGGATGCGACAGTTTGGAGGCCGCGACGGCCTCGTGCACGAAGCGGCGCTTTGCGCTCGGATCGCTGTCCGAAAGTATCTTTAGCGCAACTTTCCGCTGCAGCTTCGGATCCTCGGCCAGATAAACTTCACCCATCCCGCCGCTGCCGATCTGGTGGAGGATGCGGTAACGCCCGACCGTGTCTCTGATCATTCGATTCTAAAGATTTCGCGCCGGCCGCACTCCACCAGATCCATGTAGCCTTCCATCGGCTTGCGCAGGTCGGAGCGCGCGCTCATCCGCTCGAATTCCTGTTCCCACGCTGCCAGCGAATCGGCCTCCACTTCGAACACCACCGTCCAGAAGGACGCTGCCACATCGGTCAGCACACGACCGCGTCGCATGTCCGCTTTGGCCATCGTCTCCTTGAACATGGTGACGAGCTTTTTGGCCTGGCCAGGCTTACATTGAAAGACATTCCGAATCAGCAGCATGTGATGCTCCTTTAAGTCGAGAGTCGCTCCAAATACTGGCGAATGATAAAGAAATACTCATTGTAGGTGCCGGTGCCGGGATTGAGATTCGGCACGCGGCACCCGGCACGCGGCACGCGGCACTAAGAACGCGCAGAAGCGGGCGCGCGGGGCCTTCGCTGCTTCGCGAGCGTGACGTTGTAAGCGTCCTTTACGACTGAGGCCACAACCGGCCACGCGATCCCGCGGTCGAGGCGGACTCCGATCCAGCCGGCGCCGCCGACGTACGGCGGAACGTAAAAATTATCAGGGTCATTGGTCGTGAGTATTTCCTGCGCGCCTTCCGGCGCGTTGCACACGATGGCGTAATTTCCGTCGCCGTGGTGGTTTGTCGAGAACATCACGAAGACGCGTTTCCTGACGAAGAACGTCGATTCGCCGTGCGAAAGCTTCTCGGACGTGTCCGGAAGGGAGAGGCACAGCTTGCGGACGCGCTCGAATGCGGGCTTTGCCCTCTTCATTTTTTCTTTGTGGCGGCCGGCTTCGGAGCCGGCTCCGGGAGCGGCACCGAGAAATGATCGTGAACGATCAGCCAGTTGTTGCCGCGCTTTTCCCACACCGTCGTCCAGCGCGCGTCCATCTTCCCCTGTTTACCGTCTTTGTCGTTCACCACGGCATCGACCAGGGCTGTGGCCCACGCGACGTTACCTGCCGTGTGCACATCGGCGTCATGCATCTTGAAGGACAAAGACCGCATCGTCTTGAACATCTCTCGCGCGCCCTTCTCGTACTCGGCCCATCCTTTGTAGCTGCGCGGCGCGACGTCGTAGAAGGCCAGGCCGGGATCTTTGGCATAGAAAACCGCCGCTTTCGACGGATCCATGGTCGCCCAGGCGGCCATCACCTGCTCGAGCCGAGCTTTGTCAGGAGGCGATGCCGGCGCGGTTTTGGATTGTCCGAAGAGCAGGGATCCAACAACAAGAATCAGAACGATGGAGAGCAATGGGACCCGTCTGTTCATAAAACCTCCTCAGGGCGTTTTTTGGTTTTCTCTGGTCTTCGCTTCCTGAACGATTATCTCCACGTCGTGCAGGAGCTTCTTTGCGTCATAGAGAATGCCGTCTTTCACGACGTACTTGACCCCGCCGACGCGCTCCGCGGCGCCGGTAGTGTCATTCACCCGAAGCCAGCCGGTTCCGTAGAGCACTTTGAGATTCGCGATCGGATTCTGATCGACGATCACGAGATCGGCCAGCATGCCCGCGCGCACGACCCCAAATTCAGGCTTGACGCCTTTCGGCGCCGCGATGGCCTCGGCGCCCCACATGGTCGCGGAGCGGATCACTTCCAGAGGATGGAAGCCCGCCTCCTGCAGCAGCTCGAGCTCGCGGATGTAATCGAAGCCGTACAGTTTGAAGATGAATCCGGAGTCGGAGCCGGTCGTCACGTGACCGCCGCGATTCTTGTAGTCGTTCAGAAATTGCATCCAGATGCGGTAATTGTTTTTCCACTCCACTTCGTCGCCGGTCGTCCAGTCGAACCAGTACGATCCGTGCGCGGCGCGGCTCGGCTGATAGAAGCGCCACAGCGACGGAAGGGTGTACTTGTCGTGCCACTCTGCCCGCATGGCGCGCATCAGATCGCGGCTGGCCTCGTAGATCGTCAGGGTTGGATCGATGTTGAAGTGGAGCTTGATCAACTCATCGATGGTCGAGTTCCACTTCTCGCTGCCCGGCGGCGCGGCCTGCTTCCAGAGGCGACCGGCCTGACCGAAACGATGCTGTTCGTCGTTGTAGTTGTAATCGGTCGGATAATTCTGGATCGTGCGATCGGTGAACAGCGATTCCGGCAGCCCGTACCAATGTTCCATTCCGCGCAGGCCCATACGCGCGGCCTGAATGATGTTCGACTGGGCCACCCCGAGCTGGGCCAGATGGGTGGTCGATCCGAGGTGAAGCTTGTTGGCTTCGTCGAGAAGGGCGCCTAACACGTCCGGCGCGAAGACCGACGGCGCACCGAGAATCTTGATGCCGTCGCCGCCTTTCTTCGAAACGTACTGCGCGAATTTGCGGGCCTGATCCGGGGTGTCGATCGGTCCGCCGTCCCACATTCTCTCGTTCGTGAAAATGTACGGGACCAGTCGCGGCGCGACGATCTCATTTTTCGCGCTCCGGTCGCGCTCGTGCAGGCACCAGTCGAAGCCATTCCCGCATCCCGGCTCGCGAACGGTGGTCACGCCGTGCGCCATCCACAATTTGAAGACGTATTCCGCCGGCGTGCCCTGATCCGCGCCGCCCGAGTGACCGTGCAGGTCGACGAATCCGGGAAGAACCCAGAGATTGGTGCCGTCGATTTCGCGGGTCGGGTTTTTCGGCCGGCTTTCCGGCTTGATCGGAACCTTCGGAAAGCCGACGCTTCTGACTTCGCGGATGCGATTGCCTTCGATCACGATATCGACCGGCCCCATCGGCGGCGCGCCGGTGCCGTCGACCACAGTCGCGCCGCGGATGATCAATCGTTGAAATGGACCTTCCCCCTCGCCCGGACGGCGGTCGGGCGCATACGGAACTGTCTGCGCGAACGCTGTCGCCGCAAACAGGACAACCGCGAATACGCTCTTCATTTATGCGAGGATATCAGTGCCGGGTGCCGTGTGCCGGGGGCCGATCATCAACTCCGCACTCGGCACTTTTTTCATGGACATCCGTGTCAAGAGCTGGATCGAGCTGCAGGAGGCGGTGTTCGCGGAATCATTCCGCGAGAGAATTCAGCGCTTCCGATCGCCTTTCGTGTTTCGCGGCGTTCCGCGCGTCACGCATACGCTCGACACCAGCCTGCAGACCGGCGGATTCGTGGCGCACGAGAAGCACCTGCTGACCAGCTTTCGAAAATACGCGGTCGAGAGGGCGGTGCACGGCGACTGGGTCTGGAACTGGCTCTCGCTCGCGAAGCATCACGGACTGCCGACACGCCTTCTGGACTGGTCGTATTCACCGCACGTCGCGATGCATTTCGCAACTTTCAATCTGAGCGAGTTCGATCATGACGGCGCGATCTGGTGCGTCGACTATCAGAAGACGAACGAGCTTCTCCCGCCGCCGCTGCGCGAGATCCTCAAGATCGAGAATGCCAACATTTTCACGACTGAGATGCTCAACCGCGTCGCCACATCTCTTGATGATTTCGATTCCCTGGGCGGCGACTTCGTCGTCTTCTTCGAGCCGCCATCGCTCGACGAGCGGATCGTCAATCAGTTCGCGCTCTTTTCGCTGCCGTCCAGCCCGAGAATGTCCCTCGAGGAGCTGCTGAAACGGCGTGAGAGCGTCTCACGCCGCATCATCATCCCCGCAGAGCTGAAGTGGGAAGTGCGCGACAAGCTCGATCAGGCCAACATCACGGAGCGCGTTCTCTTCCCCGGCCTGGACGGCCTATCGCAGTGGTTGAAACGCTATTTCACGACGAGGAAATGACATGACGCATTTGCTGCTGGCTACGCTGCTCGTCCTCAACAAAGCGGACTCGAATCTGACGTTCGTCGATCCGGCTTCGCTGCAGGTTCTCGTGAAAATTCCGACCGGCAACGCGCCGCACGAGGTGGCAGTCTCGACCGACGGCCGGATCGCGCCGGTGGCCAATTACGGCACCGGACCGGAGCCGGGCAGCACTATATCAATCATTGATATAGCCGGCCGCAAGGAGATGAAGCGCCTCTCCCTTCCGCTCCTGCGTCCACACGGGACGTTCGCGATCGGATCGCACATCTACTTCACGGCCGAAGGCAGCCGCGTCGTGGCGCGCTATGACATCGCGAGCGGCGCGCTCGACTGGATCTCGGGCACCGGCGCAAATGTCACGCACATGGTGGTCGTCACGCCGGACGAAAAGAAGATCTACACCGCCAACATCGGATCCGACTCGGTCAGCGTGCTCGATCTCACCAACGCGCCGCGCGCGGTGGCGCTCAAGCACATTGCCGTCGGCAAAGGGCCTGAAGGGATCGACCTGTCGCCGGACGCGAAGCAGATCTGGGTTTCGCATCGCGGCGACGGCGCGCTCTCGATCATCGACACTTCGACCGACACCGTCACGCAAACCGTGACGACCGGAACGAAGATGGCCAATCGCGTCAAGTTCACGCTCGATGGAAAGCGCGTGCTGGTTTCCGACCCGCCTTCCAATGCCGTTCTGGTGCTCGATGCCGCCTCACATCAGGTCGTGAAGAAGATTGACACTGAAGCAGGACCGTCCGGGATTCTCATCGCGCCGGACGGGAAGCGCGCATTCATTGCGTGCAGCAACGCCGGGAAAGTGCAGGTGCTCGATCTCGGCTCGCTCGTCATCACAGGCTCGGTGGCGACTGGAAACCAGCCGGACGGGATGGCTTGGGCTAGTGTAGTCACGAAGTAGTATGACTCTCGCCAGCGGATCGCGGCTCGGTCCCTATGAAATCGTTGCGCCGATCGGCGCCGGCGGCATGGGGGAGGTCTATCGCGCCCGCGACACGCGCCTCGATCGAACGGTCGCGATCAAAGTCCTCCCCGCAGAATTATCCGAGGACGCGCACCGGCGCGTGCGGTTCGAGCGCGAGGCGCGAGCCATCTCCGCGCTCTCGCATCCGCACATCTGCACGCTCCACGATGTCGGCCGCGAGAACGGCGTCGATTACCTGGTGATGGAGTATCTCGAAGGCGAGACTCTCGCCGAGCGATTGCGCAAAGGCCCGCTGCCGCTCGCTCAGGTTCTGCGGTTCGGCATCCAGATGGCCGATGCGCTGGAAAAAGCCCATCGCAACGGGATCATCCATCGCGATCTCAAGCCGTCCAACATCATGGTGACGAAGTCGGGAGTTAAGCTGCTGGACTTCGGGCTCGCGAAATCGACCGCCGGTCAATCGATCTGGGACGTCGCCAAATCGAGTGTCTCGCAGCAGCCCACCGCCCAACGGCCAATCACGGCCGAGGGGGCTCTTGTCGGAACGCTGGAATACATGGCGCCCGAACAGCTTCAGGGCGGTGAACCCGATGCCCGCACCGATATCTTCGCCCTCGGCAACGTGCTCTACCGCATGGCGACCGGCAGGAAGCCATTCGAAGGAACCAGCGACGCCAGCCTCATCGCCGCCATCCTCGAGCGCGAGCCGCCCCCGATCTCCTCGTATCAGCCGCTCACGCCGCCGTCGCTCGATCGCGTGGTGAAGTCCTGTCTCGCCAAGTCTCCCCGATGATCGCATCCAGACCGCGCACGACGTCGGGCTTCAACTGAGCTGGATCAGCGAAGGCATATCGGATCCTTCACGTGCCATGGTGGTCGCGGCGCCGCGAAGGTCGTGGCGCTGGCTGGTGTGGTCCGCCGCCGCGCTGGCGCTGGTGATTGCCACCGCACTGGTGGTGTTGAAAATGAAGCCGCGCGCTGTCGTTCGGAACGTCCGGCATCTCACGATCACGCTGCCGGCCGCATCACCGGTGGGACCGCTGACCGGTCTTGAAGCTCTTGCAGTTTCTCCCGATGGAAAACGATTGGTCTACTTGTCGGGATCGAAACTTTACCTGCGGGACCTCGAAAAACAGACCGCCGAGCCGCTGGCAGGAACGGAGGGGGCCGAGGTTCCTTTCTTCTCTCCTGACGGCCGCTGGATCGGATTCAGCACCACCGCCAACGTGATGAAGAAAGTGTCCCTTGAGGGAGGCGCTCCCGTCACAATCTGCCCTGCTCAGCGAATCCGTGGCGTGACTTGGGGTCCTGACGACACCATCATCTTCGGCGGTCCAGGCTCGCCTTTGAAACGCGTGTCCGCATCCGGCGGAACACCGGAAGTCGTGTTCAAGACGACGCAGAATGTTCGATGGCCGGTCTTCCTGCCTGGCGGCAAGAATCTTCTCTACACGTCGGCGCCGGACTTCAAAGGGAACTATGAACAGGCTGAAATTGTCGTTCGGTCGCTCGAGACCGGACAGTCCCACACGGTCGTAAAGGGCGGCGTCTATCCGCGCTATGCCGCCGGCCATCTGTTGTACTTCAACTCTGGAACTCTTTTCGCGGCGCCGTTCGATTTGCGAACTTTGCGCACGACGGGCACTCCAAAGCCGATTCTTGAAAGTGTGGAGAGGTTTCCTCAGGCCGGTCTGGCGTTTTACGATGTTTCCACCGACGGAACGATTTTTTATCTTCCACACGATCCCGGGATTGAACAGCAAGAACTTCTTTGGGTCGATCGTTCCGGCAGGACGTTCCCCCTCACATCGCAGCGACGCTTCTATTTCGCCGCTCGGTTGTCGCCCGATGGACGGTCGATTCTGGCATCGATCGCAGACCGAAATCGTCATACCGATCTCTGGATTTATGAAATTGCCCGCGAAGCATGGACACGAGTGACGTCGGAGGCTGACAACTGGGATCCGTTGTGGTCGCCGGACGGCACGCGTTTCGTTTTCTCGTCGAATCGCAACGGTCCGTTCAACATCTTCCTCATGGCGAGCGATCTGGCCACTCCTGCGAAACAGATTACAAAGGGCAATTGGGCTTTTGCATCCGACTGGTCCCCTGATGGAAAGCTCCTGGCGATCACCGATCAAACTCCCGCAACCGGATCGGACATCTGGTTCCTCTCGCTGGATCCAAGCATCCCGTTGAAGCCGTTCGTAGTGACCCCCGCCCAGGAGAAAGCGGCCGCCTTCTCACCGGACGGACGCTGGGTGGCATACGGCTCGGACGCTTCAGGACAGCCGGAAGTCTATGTCCTCTCCGCTGACGGGCGCGGCAGAAAGTGGATGGTTTCGAACGACGGCGGCGGAGAGCCGCGTTGGAGCTCCAACGGCAAAGAACTGTTCTACTCGAAGGGTGAGGAGATCATGAGCGTGGACGTGAAAACCTCGCCGAAATTCGAAGCAGGCAAGCCGCGTCTCCTCTTCAAAGGCCTCTTTACGCTCTGCAGCGTCACTCGGGACGGCACAAGGTTTCTGGTGATCCGGCACGAGCCGGTCGTCCCCAGAACTCAACTCAATGTGGCGGAGGGACTGCTCGGCTCCGGCTCGTAAACATCCACGACGTCATCAGCCAGATCACGCCAAATGTGATCGCCATGTCGGCCACATTGAACACGCCGGTGTGCAGCGGGCCGGCGGACAGGTAGAGAAAATCGGTCACCCGTCCGGGATTCTCATCGCACCGGATGGCAAGCGCGCGTTTATCGCGCGCAGCAACGCCGGAAAAGTGCAGGTGCTCGATCTCGGCTCGCTGACCATCGCGGGCTCGGTAGCGACCGGGAATCAGCCCGATCTTAATGGCTTGGGTTAGTGTAGTCACTAAGTAGCATGACGCTCGCTCGCGGATCGCGGCTCGGTCCTTACGAAATCGTCGCGCCGATCGGCGCCGGCGGCATGGGCGAGGTCTATCGCGCCCGCGATACGCGCCTCGAGCGTGATGTGGCGATCAAAGTTCTGCCGGCGGAGTTTTCTGAGAATGATCGCATTCGATTCGAGCGCGAGGCGCGAGCGATCTCCGCCCTTTCGCATCCGCACATCTGCACACTCCATGATGTCGGCCGCGAGAACAACATCGATTACCTGGTGATGGAGTATCTCGAAGGCGAGACTCTCGCTGAACGCTTGCGCAAAGGCCCGCTGCCGCTCGCTCAGGTGCTGCGATTCGGGATCGAGATCTCCGATGCGCTGGACAAGGCACATCGCAAGAGGATCATCCATCGCGATCTCAAGCCGTCGAACATCATGGTGACGGCGTCAGGTGTGAAGCTGCTCGACTTCGGGTTGGCGAAGGCCACTGGGAGCCAATCGATTTGGGATGCCACCAAATCCAGGGAATCCCAACACCCAACCACGCACAAACCGATCACGGCGGAGGGATTGCTGGTCGGCACGTTGGAGTTCATGGCGCCCGAACAGTTGCAGGCTGGCGAAACCGACGCTCGCACCGACATCTTCGCCCTCGGCAACGTGCTGTATCGCATGGTCACCGGCAAGAAGCCATTCGAAGGGAACAGCGAGGCCAGTCTAATCGGCGCGATCCTCGAGCGCGAGCCGCCGCCGATCTCCTCCTACCAGCCACTCACTCCTCCGTCGCTCGATCGCCTGGTGAAGTCCTGCCTGGCCAAGTCTCCCGATGATCGGATCCAGACAGCGCACGATGTCATGCTGCAACTGACCTGGATCGCCGAGGCAGGATCTGATCCTTCCCGGGCGATTGTCGGCGTTCCGCCGGCAAGGCCCTGGCGACGACTCGTCTGGCCTGCCGCCGCGGCGGCGCTCATGATTGTCACCGCACTTGTTGTACTGAAACTCAAGCCACCGCCCGCGCCGCGGAGTATCCGGCGTCTGACCATTCCGCTCTCTTCGGCCACCTCCCTGAGGTCGCAGGCCGAACTTCTAGCGGTTTCGCCGGATGGAAAACGTTTGGCCTACATAGCCGGGTGGTTCCCGCGAACGCAACTCTACCTACGCGATATCGACAAGGCTGCTGCGCAACCCATCGCCGGAACCGAGGGGGCATCTGGCCCGTTTTTCTCGCCCGACGGTCGCTGGATCGGATTTTATGCCTCCGACAACACCATTAAGAAAGTATCGATTGAGGGCGGAGTCCCCGTCACGATCTGCAAAGCGGGGGTACTCCGAGGCGCCACGTGGAGTGCGGACGACGTCATCATCTTCGGGAATTCAATGGTCCCCCTTTCTCGGGTGTCTGCTTCGGGCGGAACCCCCCAGCCCTTGTTCGAGACGACAAAGAACGTTCGGTGGCCCGTTCTATTGCCTGGCGATAAATATCTTCTCTATACAGTCGCTCCGACCCTCAGCGGGGATTACGACCAGGCGGAGATTGCAGTCCTGTCGCTCGAAACAGGGCAGTCGCACGTCGTGGTGAAGGGCGGCACTCTTGCTCGCTATGCTTCGGGCCATCTGTTGTATTTCCACTCCGGAACGCTCTTCGCGGTGCCATTCGACCTGCAAACGATGCGCACGAAAGGCGCGACGAAACCGATTCTCGCCGATGTAGAAACGTTTCCCATGGCAGGCATCGCCTTTTATGACGTTTCCCCTGATGGGACGATCTTCTACCTTCCCCGCGATTTCAGCCTGGAGCGAAAGGAGCTGGTCTGGGTGGATCGCTCAGGCAAGATTTCTCCAGCCGCAGACCGCCAGGGGAATTACTTCGATGCTCGTCTGTCACCCGATGAGAAGTCGATCCTCGTTTCAATCATAGACCGAAGTTCTCGTATCGATCTCTGGATGTATGAGATCGCTCGACAGTCCTGGACGCGGGTCACCACAGAATCCGACAGTCTCGCCGCACTTTGGTCACCAGACGGGATGCGATTCGTCTTTGAGTCGAATCGCAACGGCCCCTTCAACCTTTTCTTGATGTCAAGCGATCTGTCGACGCCTGCAAAACAGATCACAAACTCGAAAGACTGGGTGACTCCCTGCGGCTGGTCTCCCGACGGAAAGCGCATCCTGGTTAAGCGACAACCCCGGGCCAATGCGGATATCTGGCTCGTATCATTGGATCCAGTCGTGGAGATGAAACCATTCCTGGTGACTTCCGCAGACGAGGATGCCGCGAAGTTCTCACCTGACGGCCGCTGGATCGCCTATCAATCAGACGCCTCGGGGCAAACGGAGGTCTACGTGGCATCCGCCGACGGACGCGGTCGAAAGTGGATGGTATCGAATGAAGGCGGGTCCCATCCGCGGTGGAACCCGAATGGGAAAGAGATCCTCTACAGGAAGGGCGACGACTTCATGAGCGTGGAGGTGAAGACCGAACCGCAGATGGAGATCGGCAAGCCGCGCCTCCTCTTCACGAACGGCGTTTTCGACGATTATGACTTCGGCCGTGACGGCAAACGCTTTCTGATGATCCACCGCCAACCTCAGGCGGCGCGCACTCAAATCAACGTGGTGGAGGGACTGCTTGATGGCGGGCAGTGAAGCGCACGACAATTCGAGAGAGTGACATGACCCATCTGCTGGTCGCGACTCTCGGGAAGGATCCAGACGGCATGGCCTGGGTGCCTTAGGAAAAGGGTCGCAGCTCGTCGAAGCGGCGGTTCGTTTCTTCGCGAAAACGCTCGAGCTTCGCGTCGACGAGCGCAATTGCTTCGACGAGACGCTCGATCTGATCCTCGACCGCTTCGAACCGAACATCAGAATGGCGGCGGTTGCTCTGCAACAGGAGTCGGTTCTCCTCGAGCTGGCGCCGATAGTCGGTTAGCTGCCGCCAGTTCTCATCCCACCGAGCTTCGTTCTGGTCCCACCGGGCGTCGTTCTGATCCCACCGGGCGTCGTTCTGGTCGAACCGCTCGCTGATCGCAGCGAGCAGCTCCTCATTCGTCACGAAATTACGCTACCTCGGCGACGCACAGCGGTCAAGAAACTCTCACCGGTGTAGATTCCACGCCGCTTGCTCAAACTCGCTCTCCGCCTGACGCTCGCTGGCATCAGCATCGTCATCGGCATCATCGGTTTGCTCCTGCCGATTCTGCCCGGGTGGCTCTTCTTCGGAATCGCTGCCCGCTCTGCGAAAGATCGAGGATCGATTTCCGTCGACCAGACGGTTGCTGCGATTTCTCACGCGCGACGACGGCGCGTGAATCCCCACGACAAAACGAGCCACAGGATTCCGAGCGTGATCGTCATGTCGGCCACATTGAACACGCCCGTGTGCAGCGGGCCGGCAGCCAGGTAGAGAAAATCGGTCACCCGTCCGCCGAACCGCAGGCGGCAGATCAGATTCCCCACGCCGCCGGCGATGATCATTGCGAGCGCGACATCGTCGCCATTTTTAAGTTTCCCTCGAAACAGAACAAATGCCGCCACAACCAGGCCGATCGCGACCACGACGTCGAAGACCACCGTTCGCACGCCCTCCGGGAAATTGGTGCCGAGGCTGAGAAAGGCGCCGCGG
>Ga0070707_100002834_pt1 | contig 16501 bp, 21 predicted proteins | sample KBSK5502metaG_FD_65468 | JGI IMG/M metagenome (GOLD analysis project Ga0070707, IMG submission 65468) | Corn, switchgrass and miscanthus rhizosphere microbial communities from Kellogg Biological Station, Michigan, USA - KBS K5-50-2 metaG | ecosystem: Host-associated > Plants > Roots >... | reverse complement strand
TCACGCACTTCTACCCGCTGGAGGATTACGCGGGCGCGATCGACACCTTCACCAAAGGCAGTGGGCTGAAGGTGCAGGTCGGCTCGGCAGGTTCCTGAAGCCTCGGCTCCCAATCGACTCGAGCGGATGTCGATCCCGGCGGCCGCGGATCGATGTCTTGTTAGGCGCCACCCCACCCGAGGTCGCCACCAACGGGAGATATAGGCAGATGAGTGATCGACAGCCCACCAAAACCACCAATCTGGACCGGTACGGGAACCCGGCCATGCCCTGGAGCAGGCCGCACGACCTGCTCGCGGGCGCTGCGCGCGCCCACACGTCCTTCTTCCTGGGCACCTGCCGGCCGGACGGCCACCCTCACGCGGCGGGCGTCGGCGCGCTCTGGTTCGACGGCGACCTCTACGTCGTGAGCGGACCGGAGACCCGCAAATCCCGCAACTTGGCGGCCAACCCGGCCTGCACCATCTCCGTGGGGCTGGAAGGCCTCGACCTCGTGCTCGAGGGCGAGGCGCGCCGCGTCGTGGATTCAGCGACGCTGGAGCAGGTCGCGGCCCTTTACCGCGAGGGCGGCTGGCCGGCCGAGGTGGAGCGCGATGCGTTCACCGCGCCCTACAGCGCCCCGAGCGCGGGGCCGCCGCCGTGGCACCTCTACCGCTTCCGGTCTCACACCGCGATCGGCGTCGCCACCGCCGAGCCGTACGGTGCGACACGCTGGCGCTTCGACAGCTGACCACGCGACGCAACGCCAGGTCGCTGAGTACCTAAGTGCGACGCCCCTCAGCGCGCGCGGTCGCGCGCGGTCAGCACCTGGTTGAAGGCGGAGGCCACGACCACGTAGGCGATACTCCGAGCGGCGGTTGATCGCTCGCCCGGGGCGGACCGCAGCGCGTCCGCGGAGGCGCGCAGCTGCTCCAGGTCGTCGGCCGCGAGCTGCAGAACCTCACCGCGTGCCGCGGCCAGGAACTCCTCGGCCAGCAGAAGGGCGCGGCCGTAAACCGGGTCGGGATTCATCGCAACCTCCTTGCTGGCTTTATTCGTCGGTCGAGACCCGGCGGCGGTCCTCAGCCTAGCACCGCCCAGTCCGGGGCCGGCAGGAGCCGCCCGCGCCGCTTGGGACCGACGCGTGTAGGGTTGGCACCTGAGGCAAGGAGTGCGACGACGAGCGCCGGCCGGGATCCACCCCGCGAGGCGGACCCCTGCGGACGAGCGCGGCCGCATCGCCGACGAGCGAGACCGCATCGCCGACGAGCGAGATCGCGTAGCCGATGAGCGAGATCGGGTCGCCGACGGTCGCGACGTCGCGGCGAACGAGCGAGACCAGGGCGCGGACGACCGCGAGCGTAAGCAGGACCTCGCCGAGCTGGATCTGGTCGACCGGCAGTCACACCTGGACGAGCGCGCGCGAGGCCTCCGCGAGTCTCCCGACCTGCTCGACCGCGCTCAGGCCGCGATCGACCGCACGCGCGACACGCTGAAGCGGTCAGGCGACCGGATTGCCCGGGCGCAGGCCGACCTTGATCGCGCGCGGTCGACCAGGACCCGCGACCAGGCGGGGGCCAATCGCGACGGAGCCACGATCGACCGCGAGGTCGACGCCACCAAGCGCAAGCCGGGCAGGCGCCCCGCAGGGGTATAGTGGCTGCAGCACCTGATTCATGTGGTGCTCGCCTGGGTCGCTCCTTCCTTCTCGAACGGCTTCCTTCAAGCGTCAGCTCGTTCGAGAGATAGGAGACCGCCATGCAGAGTGGCATCATCAAAAAGCTCGTGAGCGAGCGCGGCTTCGGCTTCGTCGCCGCCGAGGACGGCAAAGAGTACTTCTTTCACCGGAGCGGCACCGACGCCGACTTCGACCGCCTGCAGGGCGGCGAGAAGGTCACCTTCGAGGTCGAGGCGAGCCCGAAGGGTCCGCGCGCGGCGAGGGTTCAGGTCGTCGTCTGACCGATGCTGATGGCGCCGCGCTTAGGCGCGGCGCCTCCTCCACGCGTGATGCCGGGCGTGAGCGACTCGGTCGCGTCGTTTGCGGCTGCGAGCTCAGGGAGGCCCCCGCGGCCGGCGGCCGCCGCCACCATCACTACACCGGCGTCCTCCGCGACTTCGTCGGAAACGTGTGGGAGTGCGAACACCTGCACAGCGAACGGGAAGAGGCGCACGAATGCGCCCGGGCAGAGAACGCGCGGCGCCAGTCCTGAGGGCTAGTCCGGTCCGGGCGGCCGGTTCCGGTCCGGCTTCGTCTCGCGGCCTTCGGAATCGACTCCGGTGATCGCTCGGTAGTGCGACTGCGTCTTCCGCTCCAGGGCGTCGGCGGCGGCGTAGCGAGCCCGCGTCGATTCAGGGGAGCCTTCGCGGCGGAGCAGTTGGCGCAGGACGCGGGGCAGACGCACCGGAGCAGTATGAGGTAGCGGTAATGCCTGAACGGCCGACCGTCCTCTTCGTCTGCGTTCACAACGCGGGTCGCAGCCAGATGGCGGCGGGCTTCCTTCGCCACCTGGCCGGTGATCGCGTCAGCGTCCTGTCTGCCGGCAGCGAACCCGCCGACGCCATCAATCCCGCTGTCGTAGCGGCGATGGCTGAGAAGGGCATCGACCTTTCGCAGGCGACGCCCACACTCCTGTCCGACACGGCCGTTCGCCAGGCCGACGTGGTCGTCACCATGGGTTGCGGGGATGCTTGCCCGTTCTACCCGGGAAAGCGCTACGAGGACTGGGTGCTCGACGACCCCGCGGGCAAGGACGTGTCCGTAGTCCGGCCGATTCGCGACGAGATCGAACGCCGGGTGCGGAAGCTCGCTGCCGAGTTGCCCCCCGACTGAAATTCGACTGGTCCGGCCGGGTTGTGTCTGATGCTCAGATGGCGACGACCCGCGCCAGTCCTCCCGCCCAGCGCGGCCGGCGGCCCCGCCACAGGCTCACGGCCGCCCACGCCGCCTATGTGACTCTCGGCCTGGCGACGATCGCCGGCGCGGTGCTGCTGTTCCGATCGAGCAGCTCAGCGACGCCCGCGGCGCAACCGCCGCCGGCGGTCGAGGCCCGCTCGCTGGCCGCCGGCCAGCCCGCTCCTGACTTCACCGCCACGACTTTCGACGGCGGCAAGCTGACCCTGTCCACCCTCCGCGGCAAGGTCGTGATGGTCAACTTCTTCGCTTCCTGGTGCACCTCCTGCGCACACGAGCTGCCCGGCATCCAGTCGGAGTACCGGCTGCATGCCGAGCACGGCTTCACCGTCGTGGGCGTCAACAGCCTCGAAAACGGTGACGGTGTCAGCTTCTACCGCAGCTACGGACTGACCTTCCCGGCGGTCTACGACCCGGGCAACCCGGGACGGATCGGCGCTGCCTATCACGTCACCAACGGCCTGCCGGCCTCGATCTTCATCGACCGCGCGGGCAGGGTCGATCTCATCATCCCTGGCGAGGTGACCACGGCCACCATCGAGGCCGAGCTCAAAAAGCTGCTGGCCGCATAGGTGCCGCTTCAACTCGATTCGGTGAGCCTTCCGCTCGCCTTCGCCGCCGGGCTGGTCTCCTTCCTCTCGCCATGCGTGCGCCCGCTGGTGCCTGCCTACGTTGCATATCTCGCCGGGACGAGCACCGGTCCCGCTGACGAGCTGGGCGCAGGGCGCCGAGCGCTGCTTCCCAGTGCCGCCTTCGTTGCCGGCGTCAGCGTTGTCTTCATCGCGCGCTTCTACCTGCTCGCCGGCTTGCTGGCGCCGACGCAGACATTCCTCGCGCCGCTGGCCGGCATAGCGATCGTCGTACTCGGCCTGCACACACCGCGGGTCCTCCGCATCCCCGGCATCGACCGCGATTCCGGCGCGCGATCGACCTTGCCTCTGGGGCCGTGCTCGTCTCGATGGGTGTCGTCCTCGTGTTGACCGGAAACCTGCTGCTGATCACCCGAGCCCTGAGCGATGTCATGCCGCGCCAGCTGCTCGACCCGTTCGGGCTATGAGGGCGGTCCTGGGACTGGGCCTCGGCGCGCTGCTGCTGGTTGCCGCCTGCGGGCAGGCGCCCACGTCAGCTAAGAGTGGAAAGCCCTCCACGGACACCATCAACGTCACCTTCAGCACCGACGGCTGGAAGACGGATTTCTCCAGGCACGGCGTCCCCCTGAGCGAGATCAGCAGCGGAGGACCGCCGCGCGACGGCATCCCGCCCCTCGACCACCCTGCGTTCGTCAGTCCGGGTTCGGCCCAGGCCTGGCTGAAGGCACGGGAGCCCGTCATCGCCCTCGAGATCAACGGCGAGGACCGCGCCTACCCGCTGGAGATCCTGATCTGGCATGAGATCGTCAACGACCGGGTGGCCGACACCCCGGTGACGGTCACCTTCTGCCCGCTCTGCGACACCGCCATCGCTTTCGACCGCCGGGTCGACGGCCGGGTTCTCGACTTCGGCACGACCGGCAACCTCCGCAAGTCAGACCTCGTGATGTGGGACCGCCAGACCGAGTCCTGGTGGCAGCAGGCGACCGGCACGGCAATCGTGGGCAGCCTGACCGGGGCCGTGCTCTCCGTCTTCCCCGCCTCGATCGTGAGTTTCGACACCTTCCGGCAGGCCTACCCGGACGGGAAGGTCCTTTCGCGCGATACCGGATTCACCCGCAACTACGGCGAGAACCCCTACATCGGCTACGACGACGTCAACCAGCGGCCGTTCCTTTTCAGTGGGCCGATCGACGGCCGGCTGCCACCCAAGGAGAAGGTGGTCACCGTCTTGCTGGGCGGGGACCAGGTGGCCTACCCGTATTCGTTGCTGCGGCGGAAAGGGGCCGTGATGGACAGCGTCGGCGGCGTGGAGGTCGCGGTCTTCTATCAGCCAGGCAGCGCCTCGGCTCTCGGCGGAGCCTCGATCCCCGACAGCCCCGATGGGGGCGCCACGGGCGTCTTCAAAGCGGCCCTGGGCGAGCGCTCACTCACCTTCCGCAGCGAGGCGAAGGCGTTCGTCGACGACCAGACCGGCAGCCGCTGGGACCTGCTCGGCCGGGCCCTCTCCGGACCCCTGGCGGGCAGCCGCCTGTCGCCCGTCGTCCACGGCGACCACTTCTGGTTCGCCTGGGCGGCCTTCCAGCCCGAGACCCGCATCTACAGATGACCGGCCCGGCGGACGCCCGTGCTTACATTCGGACCGTGGGGATCACCCCCGACGCCGGCGGCTCCGCCGACCTCGCCGACCAGATCGCGGCGCTGCAGCCGCGGCTGTTCCGCTTCGGGCTGACCCTGACCCGCGACCAGGAGGACGCGGCGGACCTTGCCCAGGAGACTGTGGCGCGTGCCCTGGCCGCCAGCTGGCGCTTCACGCCGGGGACCAACCTGCCCGCGTGGGTCTTCAGGATCATGCGCAACCTCCACCTGAACCGCGTTCGCGACGGCCGGGCCGGCCCGAAAGTAGAGTCGCTCGACAGCGTCCGCGAGGTGGCCTTCGCGGAGACGATCGACCTCAGCTCGGTCGAAAAAGCCGCCATCGAGCGGGCCAGCCTGGCGGCCGTCCGCGAGGCCTTCGCGAAGCTGCCCGCCAAGTACGCGCTGCCGATCCATCTCGTCACGGTGGAGGGGCTCAGCTACGCCGAAACGGCCGGCGTGCTCGATGTGCCGATCGGTACGGTGATGTCACGCATCTACCGCGGCCGCCGGCTGCTGCTGGCAGCGCTGGGCGGGCTCGCGTGAGCGCCTGCGCCGAGCATCGCCGGTTCCTGGTCGCGATCGCCGACGGAGAGGCCGCGGCCGTACCGGCCGGAACGCTGGAGCACATCCGCGACTGCCCGGACTGCGCCGGGGAGCTCGATCTCCACCGGGCGGCCGCGGTGCGACTGCGCCAGGCGCTCCAGCTGCCGGCAGCCCAACCGGCGCCCAAGCGGAGGGCGGGTCGTGCCGGCCTGGCTGCCGGCGGTGCGATCGCGGCTGCTCTCCTGGCCGCTGCCGGGATCTTCGCCCTCAACGTGAGCCGCCCCGATCCCGTGCTCGCCGCGGCACGCGCCGGCCAGCAGCCGCCGCAGTTCCAGTCGAGCGACGCCGGCCAGATCGGAACCTGGTGCGCGGAGGAATCCGGGCGGCCGATGCCCGAGATGGACCTGCCGCCGCTGCGGCCGGTCGGCGCCCGCATGGATCATCAGGCCGGCGCCGGCATCGTCACGGTTTACTACGTCTCGCCCGACGGCCGGCCCCTGACGATCGGCTGGCTCGATGCCAGCGTCGCGCCCGCGGGCGGTCGCTCGGTGACCTCACGCCTGGTCGACGGTCGCCTGGTCCTGGTCGCGCTGTCCGCCCGGGGGACCGCCGTGATTTCCGGCCAGGGCCCAGCCTCGCTTCTCTGGAGCACGGCGGCGGCCGTGGAGGAGTCGACCGCCGGGAATTAGCCCCCTGCTCGCGTGTTGTCGCTATTGGTGCGGGCGGTTCGTCCGCCAAGCGGCGTGGTAGTGCATGGCAGGAGGTTCCGGATGGAAGTTACACGCAACGTCGATGGCCGCTTCGTCGGGCTCGCAGCACTCGCCGGCGTCGCCGGCGGAGCCGTGATGGCGATGTGGATGATGGTCTACTCGGCCGCCACCAACAACGGATTCTGGACGCCGCTCAACGTCTGCATGGCGTCCTTCGTCTACCGCCAGGACGGCGAGATGATGGTGAAGGAGATGATGCAGCATCCCGGCATGTCCATGAACATGGCCGTCGAGCCGTCACACCTGGCTGTCGGGTTCCTGGCCCACATGACATTCTCGATCGTGGTCGGCATCAGCTTCGCCATCGTGCTGCTCTTCGCCGTCCGGGTGCTCCGGCTGCCGCTGTTGACGACTGCGTACGGCTACGTTGCAGCCTCGGTGATCGGCGCACTCATCCTCTTCGCACTGATGGAGTACGTCATCCTGCCGCCGCCGATCGGCGCCAACCCCGTGATCCCGGACATGACGCCGCGCGGCCCCTTCGTCATCGGCCACATCCTTTACGGGCTGACCTTCGGGTTCGTCGCCTTCCGGCTGCTGCGGCCGGCCGTCCCTGCTCCGAGATTCCGAGGCGCGCCCGCCTGAAGGGCGCGCGGCCGGGCGGCTACGAGGTTGGCTGGCTGCCCTCGGCAACGTCGCGTAATCGTTCGAGCGCTTCGGACCAATATGGTTGGTATCGCGCCAGCCACGGTGCCAGCGCGTCGGAAAGGGCATCGCCGTCGATGCGGTACAGCCGCTGGCGTCCCTGGCTCCTCGCGTTCACCAGGCCGGCGGCCCGGAGGCCCATCAAGTGCTTGGAGATTCCGGACGGCACCAGTTCTGGGAATTCAGCTGCCAACTGGCCCACCGTGAGCGTCCCGCGCTCGGCCAGGAGATCGAGGATGCGCCTGCGCGTCGGATCGGCGAGTGCCCGGAATAGGTCGTTGCTGGTGCTAGTCACCACGCGCGGCCACGAGGTCGGCCAGCTGCTCCAAGACCCGGTGGCGGTCGGCACCCCGCTCGTATGCCTCAATCGTGGCTGGCCAATCTGTCTTGCCGATCCCCGCGAAGCCGTCGTGTTTAAGCGTGACACGCGTTCCGGCAGTCGTGGGCGCCAGCGTGATTACCAGGCGGGCGGGATACACCCACGTCCCGCCCTCCTCCAGCCACGTAAGCACGAGCGCACCCTCCGGAATGAGCTCCAGGACCCGGCCCGTGATCCAGGTCTCCTCGTCGAGACCGAGGAAGCGATACTCGCCGCCCACTCGCAGGTCGATCTCAAGGTTAGGGCTGAGCCAGCGACGGAGCGACTCCTGGCTGGACATCCACCGCCATACAGCGCTGGGCGGAGCGTTGATTTCGATTGAGCGGATGACTTCTGGCACGGCGGACACCTCACAACGCATTACTGGTTGGTAAAGCTTACCGTACAGTAAGGGGTCCCGGGAGTCAACCAGTGGTTCCGTGAATGCGTGACACGCGTCTTCCCTGATTTCCCGGCAAACCGCGAGCCCCGGCGCCGATCCGGCCGGGGTTTCCCGGCAAATCAGGAAATTGGCACGCCCGTTACCTCGTGACCTCTGTCGGAAGCCGTACACCGGTCAACTGTTCACAAGCGGCCAGAAACGCGTCCTGGACGGCAACGTCCGATGCCGCCGCGTGAGCGGTTTGAGTTCGCTTGCGATAGAAATACCGGCCGCTCACTTTCGCGCCGGGGTCCTCGCTGACGGCCAGCCACACTTGGGTCGCGACTCCTTGCTCGAGGTCGCCCGGTGCGGACGCGCCGCCCATCTTCGTGGGAGCCCATCCGGGATCGACCGCGTTCGAGAGGACGTGCGGCCAGAGGCGGGCGACGGCGAATGCCAGCACGACATCGAACAGCTTTGAGTTGGCGTACGCCTGAGATCCGTTCCAGCGCAGTTGGCGCGACCGCAGGGCCCGCAGATCCGGGTCGCCGCCCTGGTGCAGGCCCGAGGTCAGATAGATCAGTCGCCGAGGACCTTCGATGAGCGCGGTCAGCAGGTAGGGCGCGAGGGCGTTGATAGCGAACACTTCGTCGAGCCCGTCCACCGTCTCGCGGCTCGCTGCACCCGGACGGTAGACGCCGGCGTTGTGGATGACCGCCTGGAACGGTCCGGCCGCGTTCGCCTGAGCAGCCAGTTCGCGCGTCTGGTCCACGCTGGCCAGATCTCCCTCGAGAGCCGTTCGAGCGCCCGGCACGGCGCGCAACGCCTGTTGGGCCCGATCGCGGTTGCGCCCATGCAGGACGACTTCATGACCGAGCGCGACCAGGCGCCGAGCCGCCGCCTGTCCAAGTCCATCAGCCGAGCCGGTGATGAAAATGCGGGCCATGCCGGAGCCTGTCCTCGCCGCTACCCGATCCGCTCCAGGATCATGACGGGAATCTGCCGCGATGTCATCCGCGGGTATTCTCCGAACCCGGGCGCGAAGGCGACGCGCTCGGCGTACATGCGCTCCCGTTCCTCACCTTCCACCTCGCGCGCCCTTACCTCGAAGGTATCCGTGCCCGTCGCCGTCCCCACCTCGACTCTCGCCACGGGATTCGCCTTGAGGTTGTTGTACCAGGCGGGGTTGTCAGGTGCTCCGCCCTTCGATGCGATGACAACGTACCCCTCACCGTCGCGGTGGTATACGACCGGCGAGGTGCGCTCCTTTCCGCTCCGCACCCCCACAGTGGTGAGCAGCATCAGCTGGTCCCCGAAGGGTCCGACTCCCTTTCCAGCCTTCGCATGGAACTCGTTGATGGTCGCGTCGTTCCAGTTCGGCATCGCTTACCTCCTTACCTTTCTATAGAGACAGGAACGGCGTGAAAATACGGACCCCGCTGCCAATCCTCTCCGCCCGGACGTCGTCGCCCGGCTGACCAAGGAGGTCGCCGGATACCAATCCCGGGATTGCCCTCCCTAAGTCGCCAAGGTGCGAGGCGTGCTCGACCAAAAGCTAGCCGTCTGGCTTGCCGAGCCGATCTCAGCTTCGATTGAGACGGGCGCCCTGGACAATGAGTGCCTTCAGAGCTGAGGCGTTGATGGCGTCACCCTCGTGGAAATCGATGGCACGTACCGTCTTGCTGTCCAGACGCGTGTTGAAGAGCCCTTTCGGATCCTTCAGCTGGGCTCCTTTTGGAAACGTCAGCCTCACGGCGTTCTTGAGGACCTCGCCTACGCAGACGATGCCCTCGCGGGACCAGACGGGCACCCCCTCGGGGCGGGAGGGTTTCTTCCACTTCACCTCTTCGATTACGCCGGGGTCGGCACCCCTGATCAGAGCCCGCAGTTGGCCCAGCCTCTCACCCCTCCAGCCGGTCGTCTTCCCGACGATGGCATCGATCTGTTGGGACGCGGATGCGCCGTTCATGCCGATGCTTGGCTGCTGCGGCTCAGCTCCTTGTCCACCCGTCTCAAGTCGGTCGGGACGGTATGGACGACTCCGTCGGAGACGACCGTGGAACTCATCGATCGCCCATCGTAGCTCCGGTGCGGACGGCGGCAGCTTGGGTCGGCGCAGCTTCGGTGCAGGCAACGGCGCCATTCTCCCAAAGAATGGGGTCTGTATCGAACCCCGCGGCTGCATGCTGTCTCACGCCGTGTAAGGGCGTGGAGACAGAGCACCCCAGCGGCACCCCAAGCGCCACTCAGACATACCATCCGCTGCCATAAACCCATGCGCGCAGCAGAGTTCGTCGGTCGGCGTGAGGAGGTGGCCCAGCTCCGTGCCGCCCTGGTGGCGGCGCGTGAGGGGTCGGGATCGCTGGTTCTCATCTGCGGTGACGGCGGGATCGGCAAGACCAGCCTGGCTCAGGAGCTCTCGCGGGCGGCGGCGTGGCTGGGAACACCGGCCGTCTGGGGCCCGGCTCTCGAGGGCGAGGGAACCCCTCCCTACTGGGCCTGGCGCCAGGTGCTCGGGGCGCTGCGCAGGTTGGTTCCCTCAGGTCATGTGCCGGGTCTCGATCGCTTCGCGGCCGACTCCAGCCCTTTCCTGCTCTATGAGGCGGTCGTTGAGGCGCTGCACGGCGCGGCCAGTCCGGAGGGCCTGCTGGTCGTGCTCGACGACCTGCACTGGGCGGACGCAGGTTCGCTGCGGCTGCTCCAGGTGGCCGCGGCACAGGTTCCCGCCTCGCGCATCCTGATCCTGGGAACCTATCGCGAACCTGGCGCATCGGATGATTCGCCACTCGCGCAGGCCCTGCCTGGCCTGCTACGGGAGCGCGCGGTGCACCGAATCCGGCTGCGCGGCCTCGACCCCAGTGAGTCTGACGCCCTCCTGGCGCATGTGATGGATCACCCGCCGACCCGGAGCCTCGCCAGGCGCATCTATGAGCAGACGGATGGCAATCCGTTCTATCTCGTCGAGCTGGCCGAGGAAATCCGCGATGGGGACGCCCATCCGCGGCTGCCTCAGAGCCTCAGGGAGATAGCGCGGCGCCGGCTCGCGCTGGTGGGCGAGGGCTGCCGCCGCGTTCTCAGCCTGGCTGCCGTGATCGGCCGCGACTTCGAGGTCGACTCCCTGGCAGCGACGACCGGCGAGTCGCCGGCGACTGTGCTCGACGAACTGGCCGAGGCCGCCAGAGTGGGACTGGTCGATAACGTCGTTCCAGGGCGATGTCGGTTCGCGCACGCGCTGCTCCGCGAGGCCCTTTACCTCGACCTTCCGGCGGGGCAGCGCGCCGAGGCCCACGACTTGGTGGCGAGGATGATCGATCATCTGCCTCCGACGCAACGGCGCGAGCACCTGGACGCGCTCGCGCACCACCTGCGCCATGCCCTTCCTCTCGGCGATGCAGCCCTGGCCCTCGCGGTGATGGTCGAAGCCGCCGAGGCGGCCGAGGCGGAGCTCGCCTACGAGCAGGCCGCCGAGAGATATGGAGAAGCGGTGGAGCTGGTGGCGCAGGCGGCGGACGGCTCCCCCCATTCGCGGGCGGCCCTCCTCGTCAGGCTGGCGCGCTGCCAGCAGCGGGCGGGCGCCGCCGTCCACGCGGCGAGCGAGAGAGCGGCCGAAGCGGCGCGGTCCGAAGGCGACCGGCTCGCCCTGGCCGAGGCGGCGCTGGTGGTCCGGGTGCTCCTGGAACCCCGGGCGGCGAGGTCGGTGATGGCTCTTTGCGCGGAGGCCCTGGCCGAGGTCGACGGGTCCGATCGGATGCTCGAGGCACGGCTGCACGCGCAGATGAGCCTCGCCGCCGCCCTGACCGGTGGGGAGGCGGTCGAGCCAAGCCTCGCGAGCCGCGCCCTGGAGAACGCGCGGCGTGTCGGCGATCCCGAGGCGCGCTACCTCGCGCTGCAAGCGAGGGAATGGGAGATCACCGGCTCGCCCGAACGAGCGCAGGAGCGGTTGCGGCTAAGCCAGGAGGCGGTGGCGGTCGCGCGCGAGAGCGCCGATCCAGCCCAGGCGGTGTGGGCGCACAGCTGGCGGCTGGGCGCCTCCTGGGAGCTCGGTCTCCGCGGAGAGGCCGACGAGGAGCTGGCCGCCCTTGAAATCGCGGTCGCGCGGATCAAGGAGCCGGCGGCGCGCTGGCGGCTGGAGGTGGCGCGCAGCACCCTCGCCCTGATCGACGGTCGCTACGCGGACGCGAGCGCGAGCGCTGACCGCGCGGTGGAGATCGCCCAGCGCGGCGGATTCGGCGCGGCCGCGGCCGTCCTGCGCGCCCTGGCCGCCGTTCGCACTGGGGACGACCCCATCCCGGCCGAGCTGCGCCAAGCGCCGCAGACGCGCTTTTGGTACGCGGGCTGCCTGGCCGACCAGGACCGGATCGCCGAGCTCCGCGAGCTGTGGACCGGCGGCGCCGGCGCAGCCGGTTCATTCACACCGGACATGTGGCTGATCGCGACGGTGAACATGGTCAAGATCGCCGCCGCCCTCGAGGATCGTGACTGGGCGGCCCAGCTATACGAGCGGCTCGCCCCGTACCCGGAGCTGCACGTCGTCCGCGGACCGCTCGGCAGCTATGAGGGTCCGGTCGCGCTCTACTGCGGCCGCCTGGCCGTGGTCCTCGGCCGGCCGGACGAGGCTCAGGCCTTTTTCGAGCAGGCCATAGTCAGCGCGAACCGGATCGGTTCGCCTCCTTTCGAGGCCATCGCGCGACATCAGCTCGCTCGCGTGCTGCGGCGAAGAGGCCGTCCGCGCGACGTCGGCGCCGCGGTGGGGCTGCTCGAACAGGCGCGGGACACCGCCGAGCGCCTGGGCATGCGGCCATTGGCGGCCGCGGTGGCCGCCGACCTTGACCTGCTCCGCCATCCTCGCGGGCGGCGCACCCCGCTATCGGACCGGGAGCTCGAGGTAGCGGCCTTGGTCGCCGATGGTATGACCAACCGCGCCATCGGAGAGCGGCTGCACATAAGCGAGCGCACGGCCGAGAACCATGTGAGGAACATCCTGGACCGGCTCGGTCTCGATTCCCGCGCCCAGATCGCCGCCTGGTCGGCGCAGGCGCGAAATTTGAGTACCTGAATAGGGGACATCCCGCTGACCCGAGCGCGGGAGCCACCTACCCTGCGACGCGATGGCCGTACTGGTGACGAGTGACCTTCCTGGCGTGACGGGCCTCGAGGACCGCGAGCTGGCGCCCATGATGAATCTCCTGCGAAAGCAGAAGGGGCTCATGGTGCACGCCGACGGTCCCAGCGACCGCGGTTGGCGGGCGATCTCCATCTGGGAGTCGCGGGAGGACTTCGAGCGCTTCTTTGATGCCGCCATCAAGCCGAACCTGCCTCCCGGCGCGCCCGTGCGGGACACGGTTTGGGAGCTTCGCTGCGTGCTGCTCCCGGAACGGCGCCACACCCGAGGAGAGGAGGATCGATGAACAGTCCCGAACTCATGACCAGACGCCGGTTGCGGCTTCGAGCCATCTATGTGGTGGCCCTCCTGAGCCTGATCGGTTTCTTCAACACCGCGGACGGGGTCGTCCTGTCGGTGGTCCTACCCAAGATCAAGCCGGAGTTTCAACTCAGCTACAGCCAGGTCGGGCTCCTGAGCGCGGCTTTCACCGTCGCCCTGGCTCTGGGCGCCATCCCGATCGGCGTCTGGGCCGACCGCAGCAGCCGGCGCCTCGTCATCGGGCTCGGCGTCGGCGTTTGGAGCCTCTTCACCTTGCTCACCGGCTTCGCGCAGAACTTCTTCCAGCTGTTCGCCTTCCGCAGCGTGGTGGGTGTCGGCGAGGCCAGCTACCTACCCGCCGGGATGGCGCTGCTGGCCGACCACTTCGGGAAGCAGAGCCGGGGCCGGGCAGTCGCGGCCGTTGCGACGATGGCCGGCCTTGGCATCGGCGGCGGACTGATCATCGGCGGGGTGGTCGGCCAGCATTTCGGCTGGCGGGCAGCCTTCTTCCTGGCCGGGATTCCGGGCCTCGGGCTGGCGCTGCTGGCGCTCACCATGCACGAGCCGCCGCGTGGAGAGGCGGAGAGCGCCGGCCCCAAGGTGGTCGCATCGCCCGAGACGGGGCTGAGGAGTCTTCTCGGGTTGCTGAGGATCCGGACCTTCGCTGCAGCCGTGGCCGCGGCGGCGCTGGCGCAGTTCGGCTTCGCGGTGATCAGCTTCCTCCCGCTTTACCTGAGCCAGAAATTCGGCCTGAGCCTGTCCCAGGTCGGAGCCCTGGTCGGGGCGCCGCAGCTGCTGGCGGCCGTCGTCATGGGTCCTCTGGCTGGCGTGCTGATCGACTGGCGCGCCCGGCGCACCCCGCGAGCGGCGGTCGAAGTCGGCATCGTTGGCCTGCTGCTGGCCTCAGCCGGCATGCTGGTGATGTTCAGCGCCACGTCGGTGGTGGTCTACGCGGCTGGGGAGATCCTGTTCTTGTTCACCGCAGGGGTAACCGTGTTAGCCACGCCCGTGATCCTGCAGAACGTCATCGCGCCCTCACTGCGAGCGAGCGCCGGGTCGATCAACCTCACCATCAGCCGCCTGGTGGGGTCGGCGCTCAGCCCGATCGTGATCGGCGTGGTCTCCGACCTGCTTCACAGCAACTTGGGGCTGAGCATGCTGCTGCTCGGGCCAGTCGCGTTCGCGTTGGCAGCGTGCTGCCTGGCGATGAGCAGCATGAAGCGCGACGTCGAGGCCATGGAGGCGAGCTGGTCGGCCCGCCAGCCAGTGTTGAGCGCCGAGACGACCGTCGAGAGGGCCGCGCTCGTCGTCGGGAGGGCCTGAAGTGAGGATCCTCTTTGCGAGCACGCCCGGGGATGGGCATTTCAACCCGCTGACCGACCTTGCCGTCCACCTCCGCGATGCCGGGCACGACGTGCGCTGGTACACCGGCCCCTCCTACGCCGGCCGGCTGGAGGAGCTGGGCATCCCCCACCTCCCCTACCGGCGCGCACGTGACATCAACGGCCAAAACGTGGCTGTGCTGTTTCCTGAACGCGTCCGATTGAAGGGCCTGGCGTTGGTCCGCTTCGACTTCGAGCAACTCTTCATCGGCAACGTCGAGGGACAGTTCGATGACATGCGCGCGATCGCTCGCGACTTTTCTTTCGACGTGCTCATCGGGGAGGGTGGCGGCCTAGCCGCGCGCCTGGTCCGCGACGTGCTCGGCAAGCACGTGGTCGGTATCGGCGTGGGCGCGGCGCTGGTGGTGCCGCCCGACGGACCGCCGCCGTTCTCCGGCCTGCGACCGGCGCGAACTCCGGCTGGACGGCTGGTTCACCAGGCAATGTACTTCGCGATGCAGCGATTGGTCCTGAACCACGGCCTACGCGCCTACAACGCCATCATGTCCGCGCACGGGTTGAGCCCGGTTGCCACGTTCGAGGAGATGTTCCGGGGCCACAACGTTGCCTTCCTGAACGGAGTGCCGGGTTTCGACTACCCGACCCGGCGGCCGCAGCTTCAGGTTCGCTATGCGGGCATGCTGCGCCCGTATCGAACCAGTTCCGCCACGCGGCCACCGGAACTGGCCGCGGACGGGCGCCGGGTGGTGTTGATCTCGCAGGGGACGGTCGACAACGACGATCCCGGCAAGCTGATCGTGCCAGCCCTAGAAGGGCTGATACCGACCGGCGCGCTGCTGGTCGTCGGGACCGGGCACAAGCACACCGAAGCCCTGCGCCGGCGGTTTCCGCAGGCCAACGTTTCGATCCACGACTACGTCGACTTCGAGGCGGTGCTCGAAAGAACCGATGTCTTCGTCTGCAACGGCGGCCGGGGCAGCGTGCTGTTGAGCCTTTCCAAGGGAGTGCCGCTGGTGGGTGCCGGTGTTCGCGAGGGCAAGAACGACGTCAACGCGCACGTGGAGCACTTCGGTGTCGGCGTCAACCTGCGCACCGAGAAGCCCACAGCCGCGAAGATCGCACGCGCAGTCGGACGCGTCCTGGCCGAACCGTCGTTCAAGCGCCGTGCACGGACACTGCGCGACGAGATCTCGAGGTACCGGCCCCTGGAGATCATCGACGAGTACCTGGCTACGGAGGTTGACTCCTCAGCTCGGTCGGGATCGGCCACGTCCTAACTACGACGCTTCGTCGCCTCCCGCTTGGCGCATCGGCTGTCGCGGCCCTCCAAGGACCGAATGAGGGTCGAGTCTACAGGTTGGCGGTGGAGTCCCCTCCGGCCTGCGGCCTCACTGTTCCGCGGCTCGGTTGCTGCATCCATTGCTGCACACGGAGCCGTGAGGGTTGCCTCATGCTGGCGCCAGAGCAGGGCTTTGCATTCGGAAAGTTGGTCGGGGCCCGGGATTTGAACCCGGGGCCTCACGGTCCCGAACCGGCCGTATGTCGTGTCACGTGGTGTCCTCGGGTTTCCTTTCGTGTCCTCCAGTACTCAATCTGACGCGCCTTTGTGTCCTCTAGTGTCCTTCTGTGTACTCCTGGTTCCGCGAATGCGTGACACATCTGTGACCCCCAAAGCGATCACACGTCTCCGCCAACAGACGAAAGCTCCGTTACCCGAAGACGTACCGACCCGACCATAGTCCACCGCGAGCTCAGGATGGTCCTGATCGCTCACGCGTTGTGGGGTCGCATCACGTCGGGGGCTGTCCGCTGTACGCCGACGCGAACAGGTAGCTGACGGCCAAGCTCCGGTACGGACGCCATCGGTCCGAGAGCTCGATCAGCTCGTCGTCGGTCGGCAGGTGGTCGAATCCGTACTGG
>Ga0070707_100002830_pt1 | contig 16509 bp, 15 predicted proteins | sample KBSK5502metaG_FD_65468 | JGI IMG/M metagenome (GOLD analysis project Ga0070707, IMG submission 65468) | Corn, switchgrass and miscanthus rhizosphere microbial communities from Kellogg Biological Station, Michigan, USA - KBS K5-50-2 metaG | ecosystem: Host-associated > Plants > Roots >... | reverse complement strand
AGGAACGGATTCCAGGACCTCGTGGGGTAGGCTATCGAGCCGGGGATCAGCGAGCGTTGATGCGCGCCGAGAGAGCGAGGGTGTTTGACGGATCCGTGTCGTGACGCGGATCGTCCTTGTCGAGCATGACGCTGATCGCGACGAACAGCACCAGGAACCCGAGTCCGATCACGAACATTGGGGTACCTCCGCTGCGTGATCGCCGTGGAGCCCGGTCGAACCGGCTCCCGCCGCTGGACTGCGGCGGACCGACGATCAGAATTTGTCTTCCGGCCCCATCATACCTAACAGATCGCGCAATCGCAATCGATCGACCTGACGAATAGGTACCAGATGTCCTCATCTGAACGCATCAGCACGAACGACGCGAGGATCCTCGACGTCCTCCAGCGGGACGGCCGGCGACCGTATGCCGATCTCGGGGCCGATGTCGGAATGAGCGGTCCGTCCGCGCACGAGCGGGTCAAGAAGCTCGAGGGACGGGGCGTGATCACGGGCTATGCGGCGGTCGTCGACCCGCGGGCCATCGGCTACGACGTCCTGGCGTTCAGCTGGATCACCCAGGCGCCCGGCACCGTCGCCCATGACCTGACCGAGGCCTTTGCCGCGATCCCCGAGATCGAGGAATGCCACCACATCACCGGGGAGGCCGATTACCTCATCAAGGTCCGTGCCCGCGACACCCGCGATCTCGAGCGCGTCCTCCGCCGCGTCCAGTCGACGCAGGATGTGTTCCAGACCGAAACCGACGTGGTGTTCTCGAGCGGCTTCGAGCGGCGGCCGCTTCACGTCCCCATCGAAACCGACGACGCGGCGGGAGCGTAGTCATGGCTGGGGAACGTCCGCCGGCCGACGACGCGGCGCTCGTTCGCCAAGTCGCGGCGGGGTCGCAGTCGGCCCTGGGCGATCTGTACGATCGGTACGTCGACGCGGTCTACGCGGCGGCGAACCGGCTGACAGCTGATCGGCATCTCGCCGAGGAGGTGGTCCAGGAGACATTCCTCGCCCTCTGGAACCGGGCCGAGCTCTTCGACCCGGCGATCGGGTCACTCGCCGCGTGGCTCCATACGATCGCCCGGAACCGGACCGTCGACCGGTTGCGAGCGGCGGGCCGGCGGCCGAACCTGATCCCGCTGTCGTCGGCAGCGGGTGAGGACGAGCAGGACGGAGCGGCCCTCGACCGGCTCGTCGCCACCGGAACCGTCATCGGTGGTGCCGGAGTCGGGCAGGGGCCCGAGGGTGAGCTGCAGGCAAGGGAGCTGCGTCAGGTCCTTCGGGTCGCGCTGGCGGAACTCCCCGAATCCGAGCGAACGGCGATCGTCCTGGCCTATCGCGAGGAGCTGACCCAGACAGAAATCGCCGAGAAGCTGGGTTGGCCGCTCGGAACTGTCAAGACCAGGACGCGGCGGGCTCTCCTGCGACTGAGGGCGGCGCTCGCCGAGGAGCTCGGTCCGGGGTCGGCACCGATGCCAGTCCCGGTGCCGATCAACGACCGAATGGGCAGATGAAGGAAGCGATGGACCACAGCGAGGTACGCGAGATCCTCGAGGACGCGGCGATCGAGCCGGGCGGCCTCGAGCGGCTCACGGCGGGCGACACGCCAACGGCGTCGATCGTCGCCGGGCATCTCGCGGGCTGCGCCGATTGCACCGAGGAGCTCGAACGGCTCCGCCGGTCGGTCGGGCTGATTCGACCAGCGATCCGGATGGTGCCGCCGCCGGAGCTGAAGGAACGGACGCTGGCGTACGTGGCCGCACTCGGCCGGCCGCGGGGATCGGCGTCGGACTCGGCCGCCGCGACGCCACCACTGTCATCGCTGGTCGCGCCTGAGACGGTCGCGCCCGCGACGGTCGCCGACTTGGCCGCACGGTCGAGCGGTCGAGCCGGCCGAACCAGCCGGCTGGGCTGGTTCGCCGGGCTGGCCGCCGCAATGATCGTCGCGGTCTCCGGGACGGCGCTGCTCGTCAACGCGAGCCACGAAGCGACCGCCCGGACGCTCTCGGCGGAGATCGACGCCCTCGGCGACGTCGCGCGCTGGACCGTTCGGGTCGATGCCGAGCCGGACGTCAAGCGGGTCAAGCTCGCAAGCGCCACGGGCACGACGGGAACGAACGCGACCGGCAGCCTCGTGTACTCGCCGACATCGACCGCGCTCGTCGTCGTTGCCGAGCATCTGACGCCGGCGCCGGCCGGCCACCAGTACCGCTGCTGGGTCGACGTTGACGGCCATCGCACGGGCATCGGCCAGATGTTCTTCGGGGGCGAGCTCGCCTACTGGGTCGGCAAGGTGAATTCCGTGGCCGGTCTGCCATCCGGCGCCCGGTTCGGAGTGTCGCTCGTCGATCTCGCCTCGACCGACGCACCCGGCGAGGTCGTCCTCGTCAGCGAGTGAACGCCCGCTCGCGAGGGTGAAGAGTCAGGCGGCCCCGCCCTCGTGATCGGGCCGGTCCGATCCGATCGGGTGCGCCATCGGCCGACGATCGCTCCCGTCCGACAGCGCGGGATCCGGATCGGGAACGGCCACCCATCGCCGCTCGTCGGCGATGCCGCCGTCGTCAAACTCGTCCTCGTACGGTTCGTCCGGCGGCGGCGCGCCGAGATACGCCGCATGGAGGCGCAGGACGTCGAGGACATCGGCGTCGTCGATCCGCCGGCCGGCATCGGTCATGGCTTCGGCGATCCATTGCGCCTCGGCGTCACGCTCGACGTCGCCGACATCGACCTCGCGACGTCGGGAGTCGGCCATGACGAGCCAGACCAGGCCGGCCCCGACGACGAGACCGACGATCAGCAGCCACCAGTTGAACTCGGCGTTCACTTTGGGAGAGTAAGCGGAACCGCGTCCGTCCGCCCCGTTGCGGCCTCTACACTCGGCGGATGATTGACATCACCCCGGATCCGGTGTTCCTCCGGATCCTCGGCCTCCCGGTCTACTGGTACGGCATCGCCTACGCGGTCGGTCTCGCCGCCGTGTACTGGATCCTCGTCCGGGAGGCTCGCTATCGCGGACTCGACGAGAACCTGCTCGGCACTGGGATGATCGTCGTCGCGGTCGCGGCGCTGGCGGGCGGGCGGCTGTACCACGTGATCGACCAGTGGCACCTCTACAAGGACCATCCGATCACCGCGTTCCTTCCCCTCACGGTCCAGCCCGACGGTTCGTACGCCTTTTCCGGGTTCACCGGGCTCGGTGTTCCGGGCGGGATCGTCGTCGGCACGATCGCGGCGTGGATCTACGTCCGGCGGATGCGTCAACCCTTCTGGCAATGGGCCGACGTCGTCGCCCCCGGGCTGTTCGTGATGCAGGCGATCGGACGCTGGGGGAACTTCTTCAACCAGGAGCTGTACGGCCCGCCGACGAACCTGCCCTGGGGGATCCAGATCGACAAGGCCCACCGAGTCGGCGACTACGTCGATCTCACCCGGTTCCCGGTCGCGACGACGCACTTCAACCCGCTGTTCCTGTATGAGTCGGTCTCCGGGATCGGCGGTGCGCTGGTGCTGCTGTGGCTGGCGCGGCGGCGGAGGTCGCGGCTCGTTCCCGGAGACCTGCTGCTGATCTTCTTCGTCTGGTATGGGCTGACGCGGTTCTTCCTGGAGGGATTGCGAACCGGCAACTGGACCTTCTTCGGGATCCCGACCGCCCAGATCGTGACCTTTGTCTTCATCGTTGGCGGCATCGCGGGCCTGATCTATCGGCATGGGCCCGGTCGGCCGGACGCGCTGGCCGTCGAGCTGCTGCCCGACCGGTCGGTCACGCCTGCGGCCGGCGACCTCGAGGACGACTTCTGGGCCGACGACGAGGCCGACGACGACGAGGCCGACGAAGACGCGGCCGAGGACGACGAGCGCGACGACGACGAGCGCGACGACGACGACGAGGCCGACGACGACAAGGCCGACGACGCCGCGGCGCCCGGCCGGCCGACAGGCATCCACGCCCCGCCCGGCTGAGATGGCCGACGCCTCCGGCCAGCCGTCGCCGCCGCGCCGCCGACCGCCACCTGGCCGAGTCGCGCCGCAGGCACTCGCCGATGCCCGCGGCGGAGCCATCGAAGGCCTGGCCTGGCTCGGTCGGACGCCGGAGCGCCGGGCCTCGTTGTTCTACCGGCTGGTCCGCCTCCTCGCGCGGTTCATCCTGTTCGTCGTGTTCCGCTTCCGGATCGAGACGTCCGGCAGGGAGCACCTGCCACCCGGCGGCTATCTCCTCGTCGGCGCCGCCCACCGCGGGTGGATGGACCCCTTCCTCGTCGTCCACGCCCTGCCCGTCGAGCCGCGGGCGTGGTTCCTCGGCAGCGCCCCGTCGACGTTCACGACGCGCTGGCGCGAGGTCCTGGTCCATCGGCTCGGCGGACTGCTTCCCGTGTGGCGCGGCGGGATCGGTGTGGACCCGCACGTCGCTTCGGCCCGCGCGGTCATCGCCAACGGCGGCGTCTTCGTCCAGATGCCGGAGGGCACCGTCAGCGGTCCGGCCGGCCGGATCGGGCCGTTCCGGGTCGGCTGGGCGGTCATCGCGCTCCGGACGGGCGCGCCGATCGTGCCGTTCGCGATGGCGGGAACCGAGGAGCTGTATGTCGGGCGGCGAATGATCTCCCGGATCCTGCAGCAGACCAGCGTGGCCGACTTGCTCGGCCCGGGCTGGGACGGCATTCGACCGGAGGAGGGATCGCGTGCCGAGCTGGACCTCGCGCGCGACATGAGCGCCGCGCTCGCGGCCGTCCTTGGCCCGGTCGTCGCGGAGCTGTGGCCGCTGACTGTCGACCCAGCGAACCGCCCGCGCAGACTCCGTCGCCGTTTGACCTGGCTGTTTCTCCGCCGCGGCCGGCTCGATCGTGACGATCCAGTGGAGATGACTCCCGGCGCCTGACCCGCGGCCCGCGCGTCGACGTCGAGGTCGCCGAGACGGTCGCTCGCAGCATCGCGTCATTGGCCGAACGGCGGCGTGCAATGCTGGCCCCCATGACCCGTCGTTTCAGCGTCCTCGCCGCCGTCCTACGGAGCTCGCTCCTCCGGCGGCTCGAGCTGGCATACCTCCTCTTCGCGTTCGGCGAGTGGGCGACGTGGGTCGCGGTCATCGTCTATGCCTACGGTCGGGGCGGCGTCGGCGAAGCCGGACTGGTGGCCTTCATCGAGCTCGCACCGTCCGTGGTCCTCGCGCCGGCGGTCGCGGCGCTCGGCGATCGGTTCGCCCGCGATCTCGTCCTCCTCGGGACGTACGCGACCCAGGCTGCGCTGATGGCGATCGCGGCAGTGGCGCTTGCGGTCGGCTCCGATCCGCTCGTGATCTACGCGCTGGCGGTCGTGTCGGCCACCCTCGTCTCGTTCTCCCGGCCCGTCCACGCCGCGCTCATGCCGGAGGTCGTCGAGTCGCCCGATGAGCTGACCGCCGCCAACGTCGTGTCGGGCATGCTCGAGAGCGCCGGAACGCTGATCGGGCCACTCGGCGCGGGGCTCCTCATCGGGGCCGGCGGTCCAGCCGCCGTGTTCGGCGTGGCGGCCTTCCTCAACCTGATCTCGAGCGGTGCCGTAATCTCGGTCGCCCGTCGACGGCGGAGGGACGCCGCCTCGATGGGCGTCCGCGCGGTGCTGCCGCTCGACCGGCCGGTCGAGGTCGGGCCAGACCACGCTCGACATCTTCGGGCGACCGCCGTTCAGCTGGTCGGCGGACTGGCGGCGATTCTCGCCGACGAGCGCCTCCGGGCCGTCGTGCTGATCGCCACCTGGGCGACCTTCCTCGTCGGAGCCATGGACATCCTGTACGCGGTTCTCGCGATCGAGCTGATGGGCCTCGGTGGCCAGGGTGTCGGCTTCGTTGGGGCGCTCGGCGGGATCGGCGCGATCGTCGGCTCGATCGGCGGTCTCCTGCTCGTCGGTCGCGAACGGCTCGGGATCGCTCTCGTGGGGAGCGCCCTCCTGTACGGTGGCGGGATCGCCGCGATCGCCGTCGCTCCGGGATCCGTGGCCGCGGCGAGCCTGCTCGTCGTCGCCGGAATCGGCTCCGGCCTGACGTACGTCGGCGCCCAGACGCTCATCCATCGGCTCGCCGGCGACGACGTGATGAGCAGGGTGTTCGGGGTCCTCCAGGGCCTGATGATGGGTACCAGCGCACTCGGCGCGCTCGCGGTACCGATCGTCATCGCCATTGCCGGCAATCGCGCGACCTTCGCCGTCGCCGGCCTGTCCCTGCCGGTGGTCCTCGGGCTGGTTGGCTGGGTGATCATCCGCGACGACCGGCTCGACGTTGGCCGCGCCGGCGAGCTGCGCCTGCTCCGTGGCGTCCCGATGCTGGCTCCCCTGTCCGGCCCGATCCTCGAACGGCTCGCGGGCGGGCTTTCGCGGATTCAGCGGCCCGCCGGCTCGATCGTGATCCGCGAGGGCGACGCCGGCGACCGCTTCTACATCATCGAGGCGGGCACCGTCGACGTGAGTGTCAACGGCCAGGCCGTCCGACGGCTCGGGCCTGGCGAGGGCTTCGGCGAGATCGCCCTGGTTCGCGACGTGCCCCGGACCGCGACCGTGACCGTCGTCGAGGACGCGGTTCTGCTCGGCGTCGACCGCGGGCCCTTCGTCGACGCGCTCGGCGGACAGGCACGGAGCCGGACGATCGCAAGCGTGCTCGTGGACGATCGCCTGGCCGCCGACGTCGCGCGGTCCTGATCGACGGGCTCCCCCGGCACGCCCAGCGGCAGAGTCGCCGGCGGCTGCCGGGCGGTCCGGACGAAGGCGGCCCCGTTATGCTCCGACCCATGCAGTACGCCGAGACGATTCTCGACCTCGTCGGGAACACGCCGCTCGTTCGGCTGAGCCGAGTGACGCGCGACCTCGGCCCGACCGAGCGCCAGCCCCTGATCCTCGCCAAGCTCGAGATGCTCAATCCGGGCGGCTCCGTCAAGGACCGGATCGGGCTGCCGATGATCGAAGCCGCCGAGCAGGCCGGCCTGCTCCGGCCCGGTGGCACGATCATCGAGCCGACCTCGGGCAACACGGGTCACGGTCTCGCGATCGCCGCGGCGCTCAAGGGCTATCGCTGCATCTTCGTCATGGCCGACAAGCAATCGACCGAGAAGCAGGCGCTGCTGCGCGCATACGGCGCCGAGGTCGTCCTGTGTCCGACCAACGTCAACCCCGAGTCGCCGGAGTCCTACTACTCGGTCGCGGCCCGTCTCGCCCGCGACATCCCGGGTGCCTTCAAGCCCGACCAGTACTGGAACATGGAGAACCCGATCGCCCACGAGCGGACGACCGGGCCGGAGATCTGGGAGCAGACAGGCGGCGAGTTGACCCACTTCGTCGCCAGCGTCGGGACGGGCGGAACGATCTCCGGCGCCGGCCATTACCTGCGCGAGCGCAAGCCGGATCTCGTCATCGTCGGCGCGGATCCGGAGGGCAGCGTGCTGTCGGGCGACACCGCCAGGCCGTACCTGACCGAAGGGGTCGGCGAAGACTTCTTTCCGGGGACATACGATCCGGCGACGGTCGATCGCTGGGTCCGGGTCAGCGACCGTGACGCGTTCGCGGCCGCCCGCCGCCTGACCCGCGAAGAGGGCATCCTCGCCGGCGGCTCGTGCGGGACCGCGCTGGTCGCCACGCTGACCGTCGCGCGCGAGCTCGTCGTGGCCGGCGAGGGCGCCGGCAAGGTGATCGTGGTCCTGCTGCCGGACAGCGGCCGGAGCTACCTCTCGAAGGTCTACAACGACGAGTGGATGCGGATCAACGGCCTCCTCCCGACGACCGGTGGCGTGACCAGGGTGGCCGAGCTGCTGGCACATCGCCATCCCGAAGAGGGCCGGCCGCCGGTCGTCCTCGCCCGGACCACGGAGCGGGTGGGCGAAGCGATCGCGACGCTCCAGGAATATGGGATCAGCCAGATGCCCGTGTCCGAGGACGCCGAGGGCGATGCCGTGGTGGGGATCGTCGGCTCGATCAGCGAGAAGGCGCTCCTCGACCGGGCGTATCGCGACCCGACGATCGTCGAGCGGACCGTCGGCGAGGTCATGGAGGCCCCGCTGCCCCTCGTCGATGCATCGGCCACCCTTGACGAGGCGTTTGCCCTGCTCAGCGGCGGAGCGAACGCCCTCGTCGCCATCCACGGCGAGCAGCCCGCCGGCGTGGTCACGAAGCTCGACCTGCTCGAATACCTTTCGCACCGGAGCCGCGGCTAAGGGGTGGCAAGACCGCCGGGCGCGCCCGCCGCCCCGCGGCGGCGCCACCGCCGGGCAGCGCCGGCCGCCCGCGCCGTGGCCTGGCCCGCGCCCGCGCCCGCGCCCGGCCGCCCGCAGGCCGCCACCCACGCCACCCGCGCCCGAGCCGATCGCGACCGCGCCGATCGCGCGGCCCAGCCCGGCGTTTCCGAGGTCGTTTCGCCCAAGCGGAAACGATCGTGCCCGGCTGTCGGCCTCGTCCGGGCCGATCCCGTCCCGGCAAATCGTGATCCACGCCGATCGCATCCCGCGCCGATCGCATCCCACGCCGATCGCGCCCCCAGCGCGGCGTTTCCGAGGTCGTTTCGCGCAAGCGGAACGATCACGGGGGGTTTGGCGTTCCCATCGAGCCGTCCGATCGCTCCGCTTGGCGTTAACGATCGCCAAGTCGATACGCTGGGCGATCGATCCCGACCGCCGCCTATCAGCGATGCCGTCGAGCCGACCGATCGTTCCGCTTGGCGTTAACGATCGCCAACTCGATGCGCTGGGCGACCGATCCCGACCGCCGCCTGTCAGCGTTCCCATCGAGCCGCCCGATCGTTCCGCTTGGCGTTAACAATCGCCAAGTCGATGCGCTGGGCGACCGATCGATCAAGTAAACGGGCCAGACTGGCGCTCGCTGAGCCCGACCTCGGTTCCTGCCAACCAGGCCGTGATCGCGCCGTGGCGGCGGGGGTTGATCGCGTACAGGACCGCCCGGCCATCGCGGGGTAACCGATGTCCGACGATCAGCCCCGCCTCCTCGAGCTGGCGCATCTGGCGCGCAATGGCCTGCGGACTCAGTTCGAGCTCCGTCGCAAGCCGCGAGGGTCGCCGAGGACCGATGGCCAGCGTCGCGATGATCCTGCGGCGCGTCGGATCTGCGAGCAACGCAATCCCAGCTCCTGAACGATGCGGCATCCGCGCAGCATGTCAGGCGTGGCTCACCCGGCGATCACCAGCCGACATGCTGGTGGTGAGGGTGATCGTGTTCGGCTCGTCGAGCAATCGCCGCGGCCCGGTCGTCCGGCGAGGGTGTAACCATCCGGATGTCTAGCGCGAGATCGATCAGATTCGGTGCCGCGCCGTCGATCGCGAGAAGGCCGCGCAGATCGGACGTCACCGACGCGAAGGCCGACACGCCGCCATCCACGAAGACCTCAGGCCCAGGGCAGATGGATCGGGAAGATCGCGTTCAGGAGCAAGCCCAGCACGAGCAGCCCGCCCGCCCGGCGAGTGTGGATGAAGGCGGCGCCGACGAACCACAGCGGCCAGCCGACGTAGCTATGTGGCGGTGACTCCGGCCGCGGCGCGGAAAACGTCTTCAGCACGCTGAGGAGGCGCGGGATCCCGAGCACGACGAGGGCAACCCAAGGGCCGATCCAGCCCACGAGCACGGCGCCCAGCACGATCGGGTAGAAGGCGATCATCAGGACGCGGGCGACGTCGCGGGCGCGGTGCTCGCCGAGGATCACCGGGAGCGTCCGGACACCCTTCTTCGTGTCGGCGTCGATCTTGTCGATGTGCTTGCCGAAGAGGACGGTCGTGACGAGGATCGCGTAGGGCAGCGAGGCGATCCACGTCCAGGCCGGAATCTGACCGGTGGCGGCGAAGAACGTCCCGACGACCATCAACGGGCCCCAGACGAGGAACACACCCGGCTCGCCCAGGCCGTGATGCTTGAGGCGGATGGGCGGCGCGACGTAGAACACCGAGATGAACAGGCCCGCAAGCGCGAATGCGACCACGAGCGGCCCGCGGGCCGCGGTCAGGAACAGCATGATCGCGAGATCGAGCGCGTTGACGAGGAGGATCGCCGTGCCGAGCTGGCGCATGGTGACCCAGCCCGACAGGATCGGGTGCGGAGCGTACAGGGCCCGGACGTAATCGTTGGTGTCGACGCCGCCCTCGAGGTCGAAGTAGTCATTGATCATGTTGTTCGCGGCATGGGCGACGACGAGGCCGACCACCGCCAGAACGAGGTAGAGCCAGTTGATCTCGACGGTTCCGGTCAACCGTGCCGTCCCGACCGCCAGGAGCGCGCCGATGAGGCCGGACGTCGCGGTCATCGAGAACACGGCGGCGCGGGTGATGACCAGCCATTTGCTGATTGCGTCCGGCGGGGCCGCCATGCCCTCGGGCAGGTTCGCCGTGTTGAAGATGTAGCGCCACGTCGCGAGACGGCTCATCGGGGCGGCCGGGACGGTCGAGGCGGGGGTCTGGACGGTGGCTGGATTGGTGGCCATCTGGAGCTCCGAACGGCGGTGACGGAAAAACGTGCCCCTTCACGCTAGCACGATATTGGTTCGGTGGCGTCCCCCGGTTGGATGACATCATGGCGCGGTGAGCCCGACCGACGACCTCGCCGCCGCCGACGCCTTCGACACGATCGCCGTCCACGCCGGCGCCGAGCCCGACGAGATCACGGGCGCCGTGTCGCCACCGATCTACCAGACCTCGACGTATGCCCAGCACGGCGTCAACCGGCCGCGCCGCGGGCATGACTACGCACGGAGCATCAACCCGACCCGAGACCGGCTCGAGCGGGCCGTCGCAGCCCTCGAGAAAGGCGCCCATGGGATCGCATTCGCGAGCGGCTCGGCGGCCACGGCCGCGATCGCCCAGCTGGCCGCGAGCGGCGAGGAGATCGTGGTCGGCGACGACGTGTACGGGGGCACCTTCCGCTATCTCGAACGTGTCCACCGTCCGAGCGGGGCAGGGAAGGCTCGGTTCGTCGACCTGTCCGTCGATCCGGAGGCGCTCTGGGAGCAGCTGACCGCAAGTACGCGTCTCGTGTGGTTCGAGAGCCCCTCGAACCCGTTGCTGAAGCTGACCGACATCGCTTCTGCCGCGTCAACGATCCGTGACCGGGCGGCGCAGAGCGGCCACGCCCGGCCGATCCTGGTGGTCGACAACACGTTTGCCTCGCCGGCGCTCCAGAACCCGCTCGAGCTCGGGGCCGACATCGTGTTCCACTCGGCCACGAAGTACCTCGGCGGCCACTCGGACACGATCCTCGGCATTGCCGTGACCCGCGACGAGGCGCTGGCCGAACGCCTCCATTTTCTGCAGAACGCGATGGGCGCCGTGCCCGGGCCGCTCGACTGCTTCCTCGTGCTGCGCGGCCTGCGGACGCTCCACCTCCGGGTCGAGCGGCACGTGGCAAACGCAACGGCCATCGCCCGGTTCCTGGCCGGCCGTGACGACATCGAACGGGTCTTCTACCCGGGCCTCGGGGACGGGCCCCACGCACATCCAGGCGCGGGGCTCGTCGGCGAGGGGCGGCAGATGCGAGGCGGTGGCGGGATGGTCTCCTTCATCCCGCGCGCCCGTCCCGGAGGCCCGTCCGCTGCCGACCGCGCCGTCGCGATCGCCGAGTCGACCCGGCTGTTCACGCTCGCGGAATCGCTCGGTGGCGTCGAGTCCCTCGTCGAGATCCCGGCGACGATGACCCACGCGTCGGTCGCCGGATCCGAGCTCGAGGTCGACCCGGCCCTCGTCCGCCTGTCGGTCGGGATCGAGCACGTCGACGACCTGATACGGGACCTCGCGATCACTCTCGACCGCACCTAGCGCGGGAGCCGGCGGGCCTCAAGGCCCGTGAGCGAGGAGCGCCACCGGCAACGCCGCGATGGCGTGCCAAGCCGCGACAGCCAGCTGTAATGCCCAGGACCATTGGTTGCGGACAGGTTGCGCCCGGGTTGCGCTAGGATGGGCGCCAACAGCGACTGCGGAAGCCGACTTCCTCGTTCGCCCCGCGCGCCGGACCGGCGCCGGAGCATCCGAGCTACGCGCGGCCGGTCGATCGGGAGAGATCGCCCGCGCGCAGGAGTCCGAGCCGATGACGCAGTCCACGACCCGACCAACGACCAGCCAGCCGGGTGGCGCGCGGCGCTCGGTCGCCCCCGCCGCGTCCACGCCGGCGGACGCCATCGGCAGGATCGTCCGCGCCAACCTTCCGACGGCGGAGCTGTACGAGGACGCAGTCCGCGCCGGCGAAGGCCTGATCGCGGCCGAGGGCCCGCTCGTCGTCCGGACGGGCAAGCACACCGGCCGGTCGCCCAAGGACAAGTTCATCGTCAAGGAGCCCGGTTCCGCGGCGAAGGTCTGGTGGGGCGAGGTCAACCGGCCGATCGCCCTCGAGCATTACGACCGGCTTCGCGCCCGGCTCATGGCCTACCTCGCCGACCGCCCGATCTACGCCCAGGACTGCTTCATCGGCGCGCACCCGGCCCACCGCCGGAGCCTCCGTGTGTACACCGAGACCGCCTGGGCCAGCATCTTCGCCCGGAACCTGTTCCGCCGGCCGTCGGCCGCGGAGCTCACGGCCTTCGCCCCGAACTTCACGATCATCGACGTTCCCACGTTCGCGGCCGATCCGGCCACCGAGGGCACCCGGACCGGGACCGCCATCCTCGTCAACCTTGCGGCGATGGAGATCATCATCGTCGGCACCGAGTACGCCGGCGAGATCAAGAAGTCGGCATTCACCGTGATGAACTACCTGATGCCCGACGAAGGCGTCCTGCCGATGCACTCGGCGGCGAACGTCGGCACGGACGGCGAGTCGGTCGTGTTCTTCGGCCTCAGCGGGACGGGCAAGACCACGCTGTCGGCCGATCCGGAGCGGAGCCTCGTCGGAGACGACGAGCACGGCTGGGGCGTCGACGGCGTCTTCAACTTCGAGGGCGGCTGCTACGCCAAGACGATCCGTCTCTCGCCGATGTACGAGCCGGACATCTTCCAGACGACGCGGCGATTCGGGACGATCCTGGAGAACGTCGACCTGTCGCCGGCCACGCGCGAACTGGATCTCGACTCGGACCGGTTCACCGAGAACACGCGGGGCGCCTACCCGCTCGAGTTCATCGGCAATGCCGACCCGACCGGGATGGCCGGCCAGCCGACCAACGTCGTTCTCCTGACCGCCGATGCGTTCGGCGTCCTGCCGCCGATCAGCCGGTTGACCGCCGCCCAGGCCCAGTACCACTTCATCAGCGGTTACACGGCCAAGCTGGCCGGGACCGAGATCGGGGTGAAGGAGCCGCAGGCGACGTTCTCGGCCTGCTTCGGGGCCCCGTTCATGCCCCGTCATCCGGGCGAGTACGCGGCGATGCTCGCGGAGCGCCTCGAGCGGTACGACGTCCGGGCCTGGCTCGTGAACACCGGCTGGACCGGCGGCCCGTACGGCACCGGCGAGCGGATGGACATCAATCACACCCGCTCGATGGTCCGGGCCGCGCTGGACGGGCGTCTCGACGACGTCCCGACCGTGGCCGACCCGGTCTTCGGTGTCGCGGTCCCGACGTCCTGTCCCGACGTCCCGGCCTCGTTCCTTCAGCCGCGCTCGACATGGGCCGACCCGGCGGCGTATGACCGCCAGGCGGCGGCGCTCGCCCGGATGTTCGTCGAGAACTTCGCCGCCTACGCCGACGGCGTCCCCGAGTCCGTCCGCGCGGCGGGTCCGCGCGTGGTCGACGGTGACGGGGTGCCGGACCTCAAGGTGGCGGGCCCGGGCGAGGGCTGACGCAGCCGTCGGCCCGCCGCTCCATCCGGGCTCGTCTCCCGGCCGCGCCTCCGGGGCCCTGGTCCTCGCTGAGGGTCGAGTGGCTCCGTAGAATGTCCGCACTCGACCCGATCCCGAATCCCCACCCGAGGTCAACCCGCCCCATGGCCAGGAACAAGGTCACCGTCATCGGCGCCGGCAACGTCGGCGCGACCACCGCCCAGCGAATCGCCGAGGCGGGCCTGGCGGACGTCGTCCTCGTCGATATCGTCGAGGGTCTGCCGCAGGGCAAGGGACTGGACCTCGCCGAGGCTGCACCCGTCGTCGGGCACGATTCGCGGATCCGCGGGACGAACGACTACGCCGACACCGCCGGCTCCGACATCATCGTCGTGACGTCGGGTCTCGCCCGCCAGCCGGGGATGAGCCGGGACGATCTCCTCGCCAAGAATGCCGGGATCGTCCGAGCGGTCGTTGACCAGGCCGCGAAGCACTCGCCCGACGCGATCCTGATCATCGTCACCAACCCGCTCGACGCGATGTGCCACGTCGCCCTCACGGCGTCCGGATTCCCGCGCGAACGCGTGCTCGGGATGGCCGGGGTCCTCGACTCGGCCCGGTTCAGAACCTTCATCGCCGAGGAGCTCGGCGTCAGCGTCGAGGACACCCACGCCTTCGTGCTCGGCGGCCATGGCGACACGATGGTTCCCCTGTCGCGCTACTCGACGGTCGCCGGGGTGCCGATCACCGAGCTGCTGCCGCCCGCCCGTGTCCAGGCGCTCGAGGAGCGAACGGCCAACGGCGGCGCCGAGGTCGTGGCGTTGCTCAAGACCGGATCGGCCTTCTATGCGCCGGCGGCGTCCGCGTTCGAGATGGTCGACGCGATCCTCCGCGACCGGAAGCGGGTCCTGCCCTGCGCCGTGCTCCTGAAGGGCGAGTTCAAGACGAACGGCCTCTTCGTCGGCGTGCCGGTCGTCCTCGGACGAGGTGGGATGGAGAAGGTCTTCGAGATCGAGCTCACGGCCGACGAGCAGGCCGCATTCGATCGTTCGGCGGCGGCCGTCAAGGAGTTGGTGGACAAGCTCGGCTGACCCGACCGGTGCGCAGCGGCACCGCCATTCTTGCCCGTCCTGAACGCCCCGCGGCCACGCGGAATTGACCCGACGCGACGGCAGACGTATGGTCGCGGCTCGGACGCGCCGGCCTCGGGAGGACCGGCGACATTGTTGTCACGGGGTTCCGAACGCCACCCTGACCCGCGGTCGAGGTTCGCCTGGGGGTGTGCCGTTCATTCCGTGCTCCGTGTGGAGGAGATTCGGGCATTGCCTGAAGGGAGACAGATGAACCGGAGGATTCTGGCCGCCCTTGGAGCATCTGTGATGCTCGCCGGAGCGCTGCTTCCCGCCACGGTCGTGGCACAAGCGCCGGCGCGCTTCGAACGCGTCGACGTCAGCAAGATCGACAAGACGCTCATTCCGCGAATCCAGGACCTGAACCGCACGGAGCGGGTCATCGTCGAGCTGGCCGGGAAGCCCGTCGCGCTCTACCAGCACGATGCGCTGGCTCGTGGCGCGAAGCTCGGCAAGGCCGACAGGGCCGCCATCCGGAGCCAGCTCAGGAGCAGCCAGGACAAGCTCGGCCCGCAGATCGCGCGGCTGGGCGGCAAGGTCCTCGCCAGATACCAGGACGCCTACAACGGCATCAAGGTCCAGATCGAGGCCGCAAAGCTGGCGCGGCTCGCCGCCCTGCCGGGTGTGGTCGGCGTCCACGACGTCGCGGTCTACACGCCGGACAACACCGTGGGTGTCCCGTACATCAACGCTCCGGCGGCCTGGGCCGATACCGGCTTCACCGGGACCGGCGTCAAGATCGGGATCATCGACACCGGCATCGACTATTACCACGCCAACTTCGGCGGCAGCGGCAATCCGGCCGACTTCGCCGCCGATGACGGCCTGACGATCGGCACCCCGGCCTTCCCGAACGCCAAGGTCGCGGGCGGCACCGATTTCGTCGGCGACGACTACAACGCCGATCCGACCTCGGCCCACTACCAGCCCATCCCGCATCCCGATCCGGACCCGCTCGACTGCTTCGGCCACGGCTCGCATGTGGCCGGTACGGCAGCCGGCGAGGGCGTCCTTTCCGACGGCACCACGTATACCGGCCCCTACAACGCCACGACGATCAGCAGCCACACCTGGAACGTCGGACCCGGCGTCGCGCCGACAGCGACGCTCTACGCCTACCGCGTGTTCGGCTGCGCAGGCTCGACGGACGTCGTCGTCGACGCGATCAACCAGGCCGTCATCGACGGCATGGACGTCATCAACATGTCCCTCGGTTCGCCCTTCGGCGCGGCCGATACGGTCGACGCGACCGCGTCGGATAACGCGTCGCTGGCGGGCGTGACCGTCGTCGCGTCGGCCGGCAACGGCGGCCAGAACGCGTTCATGGTCGGCAGCCCGTCCACCGCCAACCGGGCGATCTCGGTTGCCGCCATCGATGCCCTTGCGAGCTTCCCCGGGACCGTGATCGATCTCGGCGGAGGGCAGCAGCTCACCGCCATCAACGCCAACGGGTCCGGCCTTCTGCCGGTCACGGGCAACCTGCACGTCCTGTTCTCGTCGCCGGGCGTCATCTCGTTGGGCTGCGCCGCCGCGGACTATGCATCGGTCCAGCCCGGGGAGATCGTCGTCACCAAGCGCGGTACGTGCGCTCGTATCGATCGGGCCACGCTTGGACAGGCGGCCGGCGCCGGCGCGGTGATCATGGTGAACAACGCCGCGGGTCTGCCGCCCTTCGAGGGCACGATCCCGG
>Ga0070707_100002829_pt1 | contig 16509 bp, 16 predicted proteins | sample KBSK5502metaG_FD_65468 | JGI IMG/M metagenome (GOLD analysis project Ga0070707, IMG submission 65468) | Corn, switchgrass and miscanthus rhizosphere microbial communities from Kellogg Biological Station, Michigan, USA - KBS K5-50-2 metaG | ecosystem: Host-associated > Plants > Roots >... | reverse complement strand
ATCACCTGCGCGGCGCCCGTGTGCCGGGGATCTTGGACATGCCAAGAAGAGTTACCGATCAGTTTGCGAACACCCTCGCGGCGGCGGGAGTTAAACGCGTCTACAGCATTGTCGGTGACAGTCTAAACGGGCTGACCGATGCCATGCGACAGCAGGGGCAAGATCGAGTGGCTGCGTGTGCGACACGAAGAGGTCGCCGCCTTTGCCGTGGGCGCCGAAGCGCACTTGACCGGCGAGCTGGCTGTTTGTGTGGGCAGCTGCGGCCTCGGCAACCTGCACCTGATCAATGGGCTGTTCGATTGCCACCGTTCGCACAACGCGCTGTGTGCGGCGGCAATCGCTCACAACAACGATCGATACTCTCTCGGCCGTGAAAATGCTGAACGTTTCCTGCTCGGACACCACGCGGGTCCTGCTCGGACACCACGCGGGCTTCACTATCGTGCGCGATGCAGTTCGACACAGCGCCGGGGCGCCACTTCGATTAAATCCGATTTCATGTGAGTGCGAACTTCATGTCACATCCAGATCGTAAAATCCTCACGCCCCCTGCGAAAGCCTCCCGCACAGGAATGCGACCGATGGCGAAGACGGTAGCCGATCAATTCGCCGAAACCCTCCTGGCAGCCGGCGTCAAGCGCATCTATGGCATTGTCGGCGATAGCTTGAACGGCATTACGGATTCCATCCGCCGGCAGGGCAAGATCGAGTGGGTGCACGTCAGGCACGAGGAGGTCGCCGCCTTCGCGGCAGGCGCCGAGGCTCACCTGACCGACGAGCTGGCGGTCTGCGCCGGCAGCTGCGGCCCGGGCAATCTGCATCTGATCAATGGTCTGTTCGACTGTCACCGCTCGCGCGTGCCGGTACTGGCGATCGCCGCGCACATCCCCTCGGCCGAGATAGGCGCCGGCTACTTCCAGGAAACCCATCCGCAGGAGTTATTTCGCGAGTGCAGCCACTATTGCGAGCTGGTCTCCGGCGCGAACCAGATGCCGCGGGTGCTCGGGGTCGCGATCCGCGAGGCCATCGCCAAGCGTGGCGTGTCGGTCATCGTGATACCCGGCGATGTAGCTTTGCAGCCGGCCGCCGAGGCGCCGGCGCCCAAGCTCGGAGGCCTGCTCCCGTCACGGCCGGTAGTCACGCCGGAGGAGCGGGACCTGGAACGGCTCGGGGCGCTGCTGAACGGCGATGGCCGCGTGACGATGCTGTGCGGCTCGGGCTGCGCCGGGGCGCGTGCCGAGCTTCTCGCGCTCGGCGAGCGCCTCCAGGCGCCGATCGTGCATGCGCTGCGCGGCAAGGAGCATGTCGAGTGGGACAACCCGTATGACGTCGGCATGACCGGGCTGATCGGGTTCTCGTCCGGCTATTACGCAATGCTGGACTGCGACGTCCTGCTGATGCTCGGCACCGACTTTCCGTACCGGCAGTTCTATCCGCAAGGCGGTGCACGCATCGCTCAGATCGATATCCGCTCGGAGAACATCGGGCGCCGCGCACCCGTCGATCTCGGTATTGTCGGCGATGTCGGCGCCACGATCCGTGAGCTGCTGCCTCTATTGCAGCAGAAGCGCGACGGCGCGCATCTTGCAGAGGCGCGCGAACACTACGCGAAGGCGCGCAGTGCGCTCGACGATCTGGCTCTCGGTTCGCCCGGCAAAGGCCTCATTCATCCGCAGCAAGTCGCCAGGGCGATCAGCGACCACGCGGCGGAAGATGCCGTCTTCACCTGCGATGTCGGCCTGCCGACGGTATGGGCGGCGCGCTATCTCGCGATGAACGGCAAACGGCGGCTCATCGGCTCGTTCTGGCACGGCTCTATGGCCAATGCGATGGCGCAGGCGATCGGTGCCCAAGCGGCCTTCCCGGGGCGGCAGGTCGTGTCGCTGTCCGGCGACGGCGGCTTCACGATGCTGATGGGCGATCTGTTGAGCCTGAAGCAGCTGCGTCTGCCGGTGAAGGTCGTCGTCTTCAACAACAGTGCGCTCGGTTTTATCGAACTGGAGCAAAAATCGACCGGGTTCCTGCCGTTCGGCACCGATTTCGACAACCCGAATTTTGCGGCAATGGCCGAGACCACCGGCATCCGCGGCATTCGGCTCGAAGATCCGGGCCAGCTCGAGGCGGGCATCGCCGAGGCGCTGGCGCATGACGGCCCGGTTGTCGTCGATGCAGTTGTCAACCGCACCGAACTGGTGATGCCGCCCTCGGTCAGCTTGGAGATGGCGAAGGGCTTTACGCTCTACATGGTGAAGGCGGTGATGAGCGGTCGCGGCGATGCGGTCATCGACCTCGCACGTTCCAACCTCTGGCGCTGAGGAGAATTGGGATGGCGACTACAGCGATTCCCTTCTCGCGCCCGCGGCGGCCCTCATTGGCAGGTGGCCCACCGTCTCATACCGCCTACCTTCCGATCGAAGGCCAGCGTTTGTCTGAGTTCATCACGCTGATGAAGCCGCGCGTGATGCTGCTTGCCGTCTTCACGGCGCTTGTCGGATTGACGATCGCACCGGATCACCTCGATCCGCTTCTTGCGTTCATTGCAGTTCTCGCGATTGCCGCGGGAGCTGGCGCCGCCGGTGTCCTCAATATGTGGTACGACGCCGACATCGATGGCGTCATGACCCGCACCGCAATGCGGCCGATCCCTCGCGGCACGGTCTCGCGGGTGGAAGCGCTGGTCTTCGGGCTTGTCCTTGCCGTCGCTGCGGTCGCGGTTCTTACTCTATCGGTCAACGTTATGGCGGCGGCACTGCTCGCCTTCGCGATCTTCGTCTACGTCGTTGTGTACACGGTATGGCTGAAGCGGTACACGCCACAGAACATCGTCATCGGCGGCGCCGCCGGCGCACTGCCGCCGGTGATCGGCTGGGCGGCGGCAACCGGATACATCGGTCTTGAGCCAGTCATTCTATTCCTGATCGTCTTCCTGTGGACACCGCCGCATTTCTGGGCGCTGGCGCTTAACCGCAGGACCGAATATGCCCGCGCGGGCATCCCGATGCTGCCGGTCGTTGCCGGACGAGCCGCTACAACACGGCAGATCCTCGTCTACAGTGTCCTTCTGGTACCGGTTTCGCTGCTGCCGTGGATACTCGGGTTTGCCGGCCCAATCTATGGCGAGACGGCCGCTACCTGCGGAGTGATCCTCGTCGTGCTCGCGTTGCGGCTGCGCAGCAGCAAGGCGAGCAACCGGCAAGCCGCAAATCGCCTGTTCGCATTTTCCATTTTCTACCTGTTCGTGCTGTTTGCGGCGCTCTTAACCGGCAGCAGCAGCGATCGATGGTCACCCACGCTCTCCGCGCGCGCAGCTCCGACCGCCGCTTACGACGATTTACCGCGGCTTACTAAAGCTAACCAGACGGTCTGATCTGCACATTGTTGAGTAAGAACCCGCGTGGCGATGACATCACCGACCTCGCCCAGACCAACCTGTGACGGCAGGGGGAATTCTCGGATGCGATCACCAATCGAGCGTTCAAGTTTGTCCGGGGCGGCAGTCGCGTGCGCTGCGCTGTGTCTGTCTTCCTGTCAACAGGCCGGCGTCTTGGACCCGCAGGGCCCGATCGCCGCGGCGGAGCGGCTGCTATTGATCAATTCGACGGCGATCATGCTGGTGGTCGTGGTTCCGGTGATCGTCGCGACGCTGGTGTTTGCCTGGTGGTACCGGGCGTCCAACCTGCGCGCTGTGCGCAGCCTCGATGTCGCTTACGAAGGGCGCATCGAGTTCGTCACTTGGTCGATTCCCGCGCTCATCGTGATTCTGCTTGGCGGAGTCATCTGGATTGGCGCGCATCAGCTTGATCCGCGCGCGCCCATACCGGCAGACGCCAAACCGCTGCGTGTCGACGTCGTCGCACTCGATTGGAAATGGCTGTTCATCTACCCCGAGCAGGGGGTCGCCACCGTGAACCAGCTCGTCATTCCGGTCGGTACACCGGTGCAATTTCGCCTGACGTCGGCGACGGTCATGAATTCCTTCTTCATCCCGCAGCTGGGCAGCCAGATCTACGCGATGGGGGGCATGACCACCCACCTGAACCTGCTTGCGGACAAGCCGGGCGACTATCCCGGTTTTTCGGCGATGTTCAGTGGCGACGGCTTTTCCGATATGCGGTTTGTCGCAAAGACGGTGCCGGTTGGCGATTTCGATGCCTGGCTCGGGCGGGTCCGCAGCACCGGCCGCGCGCTCGACACGGCCGGCTATGCCGCGTTGGCGAAGCCCAGCAAGGCGGTGCCGCCGGCGACCTATCGCTCGGTCGAGCCTCGCCTGTTCGAGCGCGTCGTCAACGAGACAACGGCTGGTTCTGACAATGGACCTGCCGGCGCGGCCTGGTGTCCGCCGGAACAGCAGGTAGGAGGTTGAGATGCTGGGTCGGCTTAGCTGGGCCGCGATACCGTTCAATGAGCCGCTGCCGCTGATCAGCATGGCGGTCGTCGCGGCCGTGATCGTGGCGGTGCTGGCGATCGTCACGCTCAAGGGATGGCTGCCCTATCTGTGGCGCGAGTGGGTGACGAGCGTCGACCACAAGCGCATCGGCGCGATGTACCTGCTGCTCGCGCTTATCATGCTGCTGCGCGGCTTTTCCGACGCGATCATGATGCGTACGCAGCAGGCGATCGCGGTCGGCGACGCTCAGGGTTACCTCCCGCCCGACCATTACGATCAGATCTTCTCGGCGCACGGCACGATCATGATCTTTTTCGTGGCGATGCCGCTCGTCATCGGACTGATGAACTTTGTCGTGCCGTTGCAGCTCGGGGTCCGCGACGTCGCATTTCCGACGCTGAACTCGGTCAGCTTCTGGCTGACCGCGACGGGCGTGCTGCTGATCAACTTGTCGCTCGTGATCGGCAATTTCGCGCGCACCAGCTGGTGGAATTATCCGCCGCTTTCCGAGCTCGCCTTCTCGCCCGATGTCGGCGTCGATTATTACCTGTGGTCGCTGCAGATCTCGGGTATCGGGACATTGCTGACCGGGGTCAATTTCGTCACGACGATCCTCAAATTGCGCGCCCCTGGCATGACCTACATGCGCATGCCGGTGTTCTGCTGGACCGCGCTCGCCTCGAACATGATGATCGTCGCCGCATTTCCAATCCTGACCGCGACGTTCATGATGCTGCTGCTCGACCGCTACCTCGGCATGCATTTCTTCACCAACGAGGCCGGCGGCAACCAGATGATGTACGCCAACCTGTTCTGGGCGTGGGGCCACCCCGAGGTTTACATCCTGGTCCTGCCGGCCTTCGGTGTGTTTTCCGAGGTCGCCGCGACCTTTTCCGGCAAGGGGCTGTTCAGCTATCGCTCGATGGTGCTGGCAACCTTAGGGATCTGCATCCTCTCTTTCACGGTGTGGCTGCACCATTTCTTCACGATGGGGGCGGGCGCCGACGTCAACGCCTTTTTTGGCATCATGTCGTCGATCATCGCGATTCCGACCGGCGTCAAGATCTTCAACTGGCTGTTCACGATGTTCCGCGGCCGGATCGTGTTCGCGACGCCCATGCTGTGGCTGGTCGGCTTCATGGTCACCTTCGTGATCGGCGGCTTGACCGGCGTATTGCTGGCCGTGCCGCCGGTCAATTTTGAGCTCCATAACAGCGCCTTCCTTGTCGCGCATTTCCATAACGTGATCATCGGCGGCGTCGTGTTCGGCGCTTTTGCCGGATACCAATATTGGTTTCCGAAGGCGCTCGGCTTCACGCTCGACGAGCGCTGGGGCAAGGCCGGCTTCTGGTGCTGGTTGATCGGGTTTTATCTCGCCTTCACGCCGCTCTATGTGCTCGGCCTGCAGGGCATGACACGACGCCTGCAGCACATCGCCGACCCGAGCTGGCAGCCCTGGCTGCTCGTCGCGGAAGTCGGCGCTGTCGTCATCATGTGTGGCATTTTCTGCCAGATCGCGCAGCTCTATGTCAGTATCCGCACGCGCGAATCCCGCCGCGATCTGACCGGCGATCCGTGGAATGGCCGTACCCTGGAGTGGGCGACCGCGTCGCCGCCGCCCCCCTACAACTTTGCCGTGCTGCCCCGGGTCGAGACGATCGACGCCTTCTGGGAAATGAAGCAGCGGGGACTCACGCTCGCGCAGTCCCCCTATCAGACGATCGAGATGCCGCGGAACACCCCGATCGGGGTTGTCCTGGCCTTCTTTGCGTCGGCAGCTGGATTTGCGCTGATCTGGCACATCTGGTGGATGGCGATCCTCGGTCTGATCGGCGCCGCGGTGACGGTCTTGGTCTTCGGCTGGAGCGAAGACCGCGAACAGGAAGTCTCGGCTGCCGAGATTGCACTGATGGAACGGGCCCGGCCGGGCCAGGGGAGCGCGGCATGACGATCACGACGATCGAAGCCATCCCGACCGAGCTCGCATACGGGCGCGGCGGCGGCCCGGCGCCGACCCGTACGGTCGTTGCGTACGGGTTCTGGATTTTCATCCTCAGCGACATCGTGATGTTCTCGGCGCTGTTCGCGGCCTATGCGGTCCTCTCGGGGAACACCGCCGGCGGACCGAGCGGACGCGAGCTGTTCAACCTCCGCAGCCTCTTCATCGAGACGATGTGTCTGTTGCTCTCGAGCTACACCGCCGGGCTCGGGATGCTGTCCGCCGAACGCCGCGAGGTGGTCCGCTTCCTGTTCTTCGCCGCACTGACGCTCATGCTCGGCGCGGCCTTCCTGTTCATCGAAGTCTCGGAATTTGCCGGAATGGTGAACCGGGGCGCCGGCCCTTCGCGCAGCGCGTTTCTGTCGAGCTTCTTCAGCCTGGTCGGCATGCACGGCGCCCACGTCACCGCCGGCCTGGTCTGGCTCGTCTACATGGTGGCGCAGGTCCTCGCGAAAGGCTTGCGAGCAGTGGTCCTGCGCCGTCTCGTGTGCTTCAGCCTGTTTTGGCACGCGCTGGACATTGTCTGGATAGGCGTGATGACGCTGGTTTATCTGATGGGAGCCCGGTGATGGATGGTGACGCACGCGTGTTCGAAGACCGCTCGCCCGGTGTCGAACACCAGGAGTCCTCGGCCAACTTCCTGTCCTATACGGTGGGGTTAGGGCTCGCGATCCTGGCAACGATTGCTTCCTTCATCGTGTCGCAGACCGACCTGTTGTGGCCGCCTGGGGTGGCGGTCGGCCTCGTGGTTCTCGCCTTCGCGCAGATCGGCGTGCACCTGGTGTTCTTTCTTCACCTCGGCAGCGGGCCCGACAACACCAACAACATCCTGGCCCTCGCTTTCGGCCTGTTGGTCGTCTTCCTCGTTATCGCCGGTTCATGTTGGATTATTGCTAATCTTAACGACAACATGATGCCGATGCCGGCGCATTAGGAGATTGTCATGAGCCATTTCGATATCGCCCATAGGTCGCGGAACGACCGGGCAGAGATCCGCCGCAAGCGCCTGCTGTTCCGCTGCTGGCGTCGCGGCACGCAGGAGATCGACCTGATTTTCGGCTCGTTCGCCGAGAGCTCCGTCGACCGGTTCAGCACCGCACAGTTGAACCGCTTCGAAGGCCTGCTCGATTGCACCGATGCCGATCTGTTCGATTGGGTGACCGGACGCAGCACGCCGCCGCCGGAGCACGACCATGACGTGATGCGCATGCTGCGCTCTTCCCGCTGCCATCAGAAGAAGGCATGAACTATGGAACGACCTCTGTCGCCCTTCATGTTTCCGGTCTGGTATCGCTTCCAGATCACATCCGCTCTGTCGATCCTGCACCGGCTTACCGGTATTGCGCTGGCCATCGGCTCGATGCTGCTCACCTGGTGGCTCGTTGCGGTGGCGGCGGGCGGCCAAGTCTTCGCAGCGACACACGCCTTTATCGCCTCGCCGTTTGGGGTGCTGCTGCTGTTCCTCTGGTCGGTGGCGTTCTTCTATCACCTGTGCAACGGCGTCCGGCACCTCGCCTGGGATGCCGGCTACGGCTTCGAACTCCGCCAGGCCTTTTTCGGCAGCTATGCCGTGCTCGTTGCGACGGTGGTGTTGACCGCTCTCGCCTGGCTTCCGCTTTGGCTGATCTGAAGGAGACGTGCGATGGCAACCACCCGCTCATTATCCGACGGCACGGCGTTGCGTGACGAAAACGTACTGCGGCGGGTGCGTCAACTCGGCAGCGGGCGTGATGGTCTTGGCGAATGGCAGTTACAGCGGAAGACGGCGCTCGCCCTGATCCCGTTGGCGCTTTACTTCGTCGCCTCGATGCTACGACTCGCCGTCTCCGATGAGCTCACTGCCGCGCAATGGCTGAGTTCACCGGTGCCGGCACTTCTGACGATCCTGTTCGTCATAGCCTTGTTCGCACACGCGATCGTGGGCTTGCGCTCGGTGCTGCTCGATTACGTTCACACGCGCGGCCGCCTGCTCGCTGCCGAACTGCTGCTGCGTGCTCTCGTGATCGTGCTGGCCGGCGCCAGCGTGCTCGCCGTCCTCAAGCTTTTCCTCGCCCGCTAGGGAGACCGACAATGCCCAACAGCTACGACATCATTGATCATTCTTTCGACGTTGTCGTCCTTGGCGCCGGCGGCGCGGGCCTGCGCGCAACACTAGGCATGGTAGCGGCGGGTCTCAACGCCGCCTGTGTCACCAAGGTGTTCCCGACCCGCAGCCACACCGTTGCCGCGCAAGGCGGCATCAGCGCCGCGCTCGGCAACATGGAAAAGGACGATTGGCGCTGGCACATGTTCGACACGGTGCGCGGCTCCGACTGGCTCGGGGACCAGGACGCGATCGAATACATGTGCCGCGAGGCGGTCCCGGCGGTCATCGAGCTCGAACATCTCGGCGTGCCGTTCAGCCGCACCGAAGCCGGCAAGATCTACCAGCGCCGGTTCGGTGGTCACACGACCGAATACGCCAAGGGCGACATGGCCTACCGCGCCTGCGCCGCCGCCGATCGCACCGGCCACGCGATTCTGCACACGCTGTATCAACAATGCCTCAAGCATCAGGCGCGTTTCTTCGTCGAGTATTTCGCGATCGACCTGCTGATGGACGAGAACGGCGCGTGTCATGGCCTGCTCGCCTGGTGCCTCGAAGACGGCTCGATCCACCGCTTCCGCGCCAACATGACCGTCATTGCGACAGGCGGGTGCGGCCGGGTGTACCAGTCCTGCACTTCCGCCCACACCTGCACCGGTGACGGGAACGCGATGGTATTGCGTGCCGGGTTGCCATTGCAGGACATGGAGTTCATCCAGTTTCACCCGACCGGTGTGTATGGCGTGGGGGTTTTGATCACCGAGGGTGCCCGCGGCGAAGGCGGTTATCTGACCAACAGCGAGGGCGAACGGTTCATGCCCAAATACGCGCCGCACGAGAAGGATCTGTCCTCGCGCGACGTGGTCAGCCGGGCCGAGGCGATCGAGATCCGCGAGGGGCGCGGCGTCGGCGAGAAGAAGGACCACATCTTCCTACACCTCGAGCACCTGCCGGCAGATGTCCTAAACGAGAGGCTGCCGGGCATCGTCGAGACGGCGCGCATCTTCGCCGGCGTCGATGCGCACAAGGAGCCGATCCCGGTCATCCCGACCGTCCATTACGTGATGGGCGGCATCCCGACCACGATCAACGCCGAGGTCGTCTCTCCGACCAAGACCGACCCGGATGCGGTCGTGCCAGGTTTGATGGCGATCGGCGAGGCGGCATGTGTCTCGGTCCATGGCGCCAACCGGCTCGGTACCAACAGCCTGCTCGACCTGATCGTGTTCGGGCGCGCGGCGGCGTTGCGCGCGGCGGAGCTTGTCAAGCCGGGATCGCGCGTGCCGGAGACGAACGGCCACTCGGAGGAGCGCGCGATGCAGCGCTTCGACAGGATCCGTCACAGCAAGGGCGGCAACAAGTCAGGCGAAGTCCGCCCGCTGATGCAGGAGGCGATGCAGTCCGGGTTCGCTGTGTTTCGCCGCGGCGACACCTTGCAGGAGGGATTGCAAAAGCTCGAAGCGCTGCGCGACCCGCTGGAACGGGTCACGGTCGACGATCCGTCGCTGATGTGGAATGTCGCGCTGGTCTCCGCCCTGGAGCTTGCCAACCTCGCCGACCAGGCGGTGGTGATCGCCCACTCCGCCGTCAACCGCACCGAATCCCGCGGCGCGCATGCGCGCGAAGATTACCAGAAGCGCGACGATGTGAACTGGCTGAAGCACACCTGTACTTGGAAGGACGAGGACTGGAACGTCCGCTTCGCCTACCGCCCGGTGCATCTGCATGCACTCTCGAACGAGGCGCCGAGCTTTCCGCCCGCCGAGCGCACCCACTGACCCAACGAGGTTACCGCGATGTCCGAATTTACCCTGCCTGCAAAATCTAAGGTCGGTGAAGGCAAGCGCTGGCAACTCTCAAAATCCGCCGAGCACCTCAAGAGCTTCCAAATCTATCGCTGGGACCCGGAGAAGAATACCAACCCGCAGCTCGATACGTTCGAGATCGATCGCGCGCACTGCGGGCCGATGGTCCTCGACGCCCTGGTGAAAATCACCGACCAGATCGACCCGACACTGTCGTTCCGGCGCTCTTGCCGCGAAGGCGTCTGCGGCTCCTGTGCGATGAACATAGACGGGAAGAACCGGCTCGCCTGTCTCACCCCGATGGACGAGCTGACGAAAGGGACGAGCCGGATCACGCCGCTGCCGCATATGCCGGTGCTGAAGGACCTCGTTCCCGACCTGACCGGATTGTACGCGCAGTACGAGCTGATCGAGCCCTGGCTACAAAGCGATCAGCCGCCGCCCGACCGCGAGCGCCGCCAGTCGCCGGAGGAGCGCGCCCAGCTCGACGGCTCGTGGGAGTGCATCCTGTGCTTCTGCTGCTCGACATCCTGCCCGAGCTATTGGTGGAACCAGGACAAGTATCTCGGCCCGTCGATCCTGCTGCAATCCTACCGCTGGCTGGCGGATAGCCGCGATCAGCGCACCGGCGAGCGCCTCGATCGGTTGGACGATCCGTTCCGGCTCTACCGCTGCCACACGATCATGAACTGCACAAACGCGTGCCCGAAGGGGCTCAACCCCGCACGCGCGATCGCCAACACCAAGCGAATGATGTCGGAGCGCGGTTGACCGTAGTTGCGCCTGGGAGGACCAAAATGGATTACGACACCTACTTCAACGATCGGCTCGATGCGCTGCGGGCCGAGGGACGCTACCGCGTTTTCGCGAATCTTGAGCGGCGCTGCGGCTTCTTCCCGCGTGCCTATGAGCACCGCAGCCGCGGCGAGGTGACGGTCTGGTGTTCGAACGACTATCTCGGCATGGGGCAGCACCCGGTCGTGCTCGACGCGATGATAGACGCGGTTCGCTCGCTCGGCGCGGGCAGCGGCGGCACCCGCAACATCTCCGGCAACACCTACCTTCATGATCTGCTGGAGGCCGAGCTTGCCGACCTGCACCAGCGCGAGGCGGCGCTGGTCTTCACCTCTGGCTATGTCGCGAACGAGGCGGCGCTGTCGACGCTGGCCCAGACCATCCCCGGCATGGTCGTCGTGTCGGATGCGTTGAACCACGCGTCGATGATTGCCGGCATCCGCAACAGCCGCGCCGAGAAACATATCTTCCGGCACAACGACCCGCATCATCTGGCGTGCATTCTGGGCTCGCTGCCGCGCGAGCAGCCGAAGCTCGTCTGCTTCGAGTCGGTTTACTCGATGGACGGCGACATCGCGCCGATCGCCGAATTGTGCGAGGTCGCCGAGGCGTTCGGGGCAATGACCTACCTCGACGAGGTGCACGCGGTCGGGCTTTACGGGCCGCGCGGCGGCGGCATCGCCGAGCGCGACGGCGTACTCGACCGGCTGACCGTCATTCAGGGCACCTTGGCCAAGGCATTCGGCGTCATGGGCGGCTACATCGCCGGTTCGGCCGCGCTTGTCGATTATATCCGCAGCCACGCGCCCGGCTTCATCTTCACGACCTCCTTGCCGCCGGCGCTAGCGGCCGGAGCGCTCGCGGCGATCCGGCATCTGAAGGTAAGCCGGGCGGAGCGCGAGTGTCATCAGGACCGGGTCGCTGTCGTGAAGCGGCGCCTTATGGCGGTCGGCTTGCCGGTCATGCCGTCGCAGAGCCACATCGTCCCGGTTCTTGTCGGTGATGCGTCCCGTTGCAAGGCGATATCCGATGCGCTGTTGGAGCGGCACCGCATTTATGTGCAGCCGATCAACTATCCGACCGTGCCGCGCGGCACCGAGCGGCTCCGGCTGACCCCCTCGCCGGTTCATAGCGAGGCTGACATCGACGCGCTCGTCGACGCGCTGATCGATGTCTGGCAGGGCGAGACCCTGCGCCAGGCGGCCTAACACGACTCATTGGAGATTGAAATGAACAGACCGAGCAGCCCGAACCTGAGCGGTTATCGGCTTCTGCGTGATCCGCGCTTGAACAAGGGCACCGCCTTCACCGAAGCGGAACGCCGCGCCTACGGCCTCGAAGGGCTGCTGCCGCCGGCCGTCACCAATATCGACTTGCAGGTAGGTCGCCGCCATGCCGAGATCGCCGGTCTGGAAAGCGATCTGCAGAAATACCTCGTGCTATCGGACATGCAGGCGCGCAACGAGACCCTGTTCTACGCCGTTTTGATGTCCGATCCCGCGGCCTACATGCCGCTGGTCTACACGCCGACGGTCGGAGAGGCGTGCCAGAAATTCGCGCATATCTTTCGCCAACCGCGCGGCATGTACCTGCCGATCACGGCGCGGGGCCGTCTGCGCGAGATTCTCGGCAACTGGCCGCAGCAGGATGTGCGCTTCATCGTCGTCACCGACGGCGAGCGCATCCTCGGGCTCGGCGATCTCGGCGCCGGCGGCATGGGCATCCCGATCGGCAAGCTGGCGCTTTATACCGCCTGCGCCGGTGTGCCGCCGCAATACTGTCTGCCGGTGGTGCTCGACGTCGGCACCAACAACACCGTGCTGCTCGATGATCCCCTCTATTTTGGACTGCGCCAGCACCGGGTGCGCGGCGCGGAGTATATGGAATTTGTCGACGAGTTCGTCGCGGCGGTGCAGGCGCTCTACCCGAAATCCTGCATCCAGTGGGAGGACTTTGCCAATATCAACGCAGTGCCGATCCTGGCGCGCTACCGCGACAAGGTGTGCACCTATAACGACGACATCCAGGGCACCGCTGGCGTCGCATTGGCCGGCATCCTTGCCGCACTGCGCATCACCCGGACAAAATTGACCGACCAGCGCCTCCTGTTCCTCGGCGGCGGATCGGCCGGAACCGGCATTGCCGAGCTGGTCAGCCAAGCGATGGCGCGTGAGGGGATGGACATCGTCGAGGCAAGACAGCGCAACGTGCTGTTCGACGTCAACGGGCTGATCGTCGCCTCGCGCACCGATCTCGCCGATTTCCAGAAGCCGTTCGCGCAGGACCGGGCGCCGATCGGCACCTTTGTCGAGGCGGTCAAGGCGCTGCGGCCGACCGCGATCATCGGCGTCAGCGCGGTGCCGAAATTGTTCACCCATGACGTCATCGCAGCGATGGCCGAGATCAACGAGCGGCCGATCATCTTCCCCTACTCCAACCCGACCTCGCGGTCGGAATGCACGGCCGAGGAGGCCTATCGCTGGTCCGACGGGCGGGCGATCTTCGCGAGCGGCAGTCCCTTCCCGCCGGTTGAAGTCGGCGGCAGGCACTTCGTGCCGGGCCAGGGCAACAACGTCTACATCTTCCCGGCTCTGGGCATGGCCGTATTCGCAACCGAAGCGGCGCGCGTCACCGAGGAAATGTTCATCATCGCAGCGCAGGCCGTTGCCGAGCAGGTTACCGAAGAGAATTTGGCCAGCGGTCTGATCTATCCGCCGCAGAGCCGCATCCTCGAAACCTCGCTGCATGTCGCAGAGCGGGTCGCCGTCCACATCTTCGAGCAGGGCCTCGCCCGCGTGCCGCGCCCGGACGATGTCGGCGCGCTGATCCGTACCCGCGCCTATCGCCCGGTCTATGCGGATCAAACGCAATGACGCAGGTGCTGCACCGGCCCGCGCGGCGCGAGACCGCGGGCACCAATCCTCCCGGTGACGCCACCGTCATGCGCGCCGACCGGAGCGCTGGCGAGTCGGGTTTGCCTCGCATCGTCGTGGTCGGCGGCGGGGCAGCAGGGCTGGAACTGGTCACCCGGCTCGGCGACCGCCTTGGTCGCCGTCGGCGCGCCGAGATTACGCTGGTGGATTGCGCCCGAACCCACCTCTGGAAACCGCTGCTGCATGAAGTGGCTGCGGGCAGCCTGGACCCTGGCGAATGTGAGGTGAGCTATCTGGCGCAGGCGCACTGGCATGGGTTCCGCTACCGCCTCGGCGAATTGATTGGACTGAATCGCGCCGCGAAGCAGATCCACTTGGCCGGCAGTTTCGATGATGAGGGCCGGGAACTCACCCCGCCAAGCTCGATCGGCTACGACATCCTGGTCATCGCGATCGGCAGCATCACGAACGATTTCGGAACGCCTGGGGTCACCGAGTACGCAGTGCCGTTGGAGACCCCGGCGCAGGCGACGCGCTTCAACCGGCGCCTGCTGAACGCCTGCCTGCGGGCGCAGACACAGAACGATCCGATACGCCCTGGCCAGCTCCATGTCGCGATCGTCGGAGCCGGCGCGACCGGGACCGAATTGGCGGCACAGCTGCATCGCACGATACGCGAAGTGGTCGCGTACGGCCTCGATCGCATCGATCCGGAGCGCGACATTCGCATCGTTCTGATCGAGGCGGCGGACCGCGTCCTGCCCGGCTTGCCGCAACGCATCTCTGAAGCGAGCCGGCGCCTGCTCGATGGGATGGGGATCGAGGTCCATACCGGCGCACGAGTGACGGAAGTCACGGGTGAAGGCCTACGGCTCGCCAATGGTTCGTTCGTTCCCTCCGAGCTTGTGGTCTGGGCGGCGGGCGTCAAAGCTTCTGCAGTGTCGGAGCACCTTGACGGGTTGGAGTTCAACCGCATCAACCAGCTGCTCGTCGAGCCGACATTGCGGACCACGCGCGACCCCGACATCTTCGCGATCGGCGACTGCGCCGCGTGTTCGCAACCGGGCGGGCTTGGCCCGGTGCCGCCGCGCGCCCAGGCCGCCCACCAAGAAGCCGCGCATATGGTCCGCCAGATCGAGCGCCTGATGCGAGACCAGCCATTACGGCCCTACATATACCGCGATTTCGGCTCGCTGGTGTCGCTCGGCAAATGGACGACGGTCGGCAACGTGACCGGCTGCCTGTTCGGCCGCAGTATCTTTGTCGAAGGCCTGTTTGCGCGGTTGATGTACCAGGGATTGCGCACACTACATGACCGGGCGCTGAACGGCAGCCTTTATGCCTTGCTCGTGTTACTGGCGCGCGCGCTGTCGCGACGCACCGGTCCAGCGGTGAAGCTGCATTAAGGATCGCGCGGCGAGAGGAGCGGCGACATGAACGGCTCGGTGCATCCGAGTTTGCGAGATGTGCCTATCGGCATCGACGAGCTGGTGGGCCGGTCGCTGATGCTGGTCACTGCGCTGAGTCCGGTGATCGGCTACGACAAGGCGTCGGCGATCGCGCACAAGGCCAATGACGAGGACCTGACGCTGAAGGAAGCGGCGCTGAAATTCGGCTACATCGACGAGCGGCGCTTCGACGAGATCGCGGATCCGAGCAAAATGGTCGGCCATGGACTCGCCGGTAGCTAATCAGGCGACGGCGAGGATTGTGGTGTCTGCAGCGGTGGAAAGCCCAGTCGCTAGGCCGTTGGTGCCATCGGTCGACAGCTCGCTTGCGACGAAACTGCTTCCGAGCGCGCTCAGCGTGATAGCCGGCTCCGTTGACGTGATCGGCTTTCTCGGGCTCGGCGGCCTGTTTACGGCGCATATAACTGGAAACCTGGTGATCATGGCGGCGCACATTGTGAGCGGCGGGGCGGCCCGCTTGGCAGAGATCCTGTCGGTGCCGGTCTTCATCGCCGCTCTCTGCCTCACCCGGCTTCTGGCAGCCGGGTTGGAAGCGTTGCGTGTGGCTTCGCTGCTGCCGCTTTTGATGCTGCAATTCCTGCTGCTGGCCGGCTTTCTGATCCTCTGCGTGGCCGAGGAGCCGCGCCTCGACACGGATGCGGTGCAGGCCGTCGTCGCCGGCATGATGGGCGTTGCGGCGATGGCGGTGCAGAACGTTCTCGTGCAGCTCTCGCTGCGAGGGGCGCCGGCCACGGCAGTGATGACGAGCAATATTACGCGCTTCGTCACGGATGCCGGTACGATTCTGCTCGGCCACGACCCGCGTGAGATCGCGCGTGCCCGTGACCGGGTGAGATTCAGCTGGCAGGCGATTGTCGGCTTCGCCGGTGGTTGCGCTCTCGGCGCGGCGTGCCACCTGGCGCTTCGGATGTGGTCCCTGATCCTGCCAGCGGGGATAGCGCTGTTCGCCGTCGCGCTCTGCTTTGCCGCACGGCTCGACGAAGGGGGCGCGGTTGAATGAGGCCGGGATCCCACCTGACGCTATCGGTCCATAACTTCTTCGCACCGGATCTTTCGCCGCTGGTCGCGAAGCTGCGCTCGGCTGGTCCGCCGCTC
>Ga0070707_100002828_pt1 | contig 16510 bp, 16 predicted proteins | sample KBSK5502metaG_FD_65468 | JGI IMG/M metagenome (GOLD analysis project Ga0070707, IMG submission 65468) | Corn, switchgrass and miscanthus rhizosphere microbial communities from Kellogg Biological Station, Michigan, USA - KBS K5-50-2 metaG | ecosystem: Host-associated > Plants > Roots >... | reverse complement strand
CGGAATTTGAGGGGTCGCCCTTGCGCGCATTACGAGTTCAGCCGGCCTTTGACCGCCTGTTCTTCGGCGACTCGAACCCCAAGCACATTGCAGCTCTCAAGCAGCGGATTTCGCCTTCAGATCTCTCTAAGGTAGACGTGAGGGTGAGCGACTGCCACGAGCTGGTTCGTGAGGTCGTTCGCGGCCTATCCCGGAGGGCGCTCGGCCTCGCCTTCGTGGATCCCCAGGGATTCGAGGTTACGTTCAAGCTCTTCGAGACGCTCGCCACGCGCCCCATTGACGTCTTATTCCTTTTTCCTGGTGGCATAGGTGTCAAGCGAAACCTGGCAGCATTTGCAAGACGGATTGGGGGACCGCTTGATGCGCTTATGGGAGGGGATCAGTGGCGAAAGCTGCTTCGGGTGAAGCTGGCTACGGGAGAACGGCTATCGGCTGAGGACCTTGCCAGTCGAGACCAGCCGATTATCATGCAGTTCAGACAGAAGATGAGTGCGCTCGGCTTCCTCTACTCGGATCAAGGCGAGCCGTATTTCACTAACGAGAAGAATGTCAAGATGTACCACCTCCTGTTCTTCTCCCAGCATCCGGCCGGACTCAGCATTTGGCGGGGAATCAAGCGGATCGAGCCGAGCGGCCAGCGAACGTTGCCGCTTGACTAAGCGGCTGGTCGTCCCCGCCGGGATTTTGGCCGCAGCAAGGCCGGATGGTAGGATGAAAAGGCCGCTGTGAACACTATTTACCGGCCAGAGCCCGTTCCGATCGACATCCCTGCCGAGCCGGCCGTCCGCCTCATCCCGCTGGGCGGACTGGGCGAGATCGGCCTGAACATGATGCTCGTCGAATCGGGCGAGGACATCGTGGCGGTGGACTGCGGCCTGCTCTTTCCCGACGACGAGATGCCGGGCGTGGACTACGTGATCCCGGACTTCTCCTATCTCCAGCAGCAGCGCCAGGCCTTCCGGGCCGTGGTGCTCACCCACGGCCATGAGGACCACATCGGCGCGCTGTCGTATCTGCTGCGCGATTTCCCCGTGCCCGTCTACGGCACGCCGCTCACCTTGGCCATCGCGCGGCATCGGCTCGCCGAGCATGGCGTGCTGGAGAAGGCCGACCTCCGGCCCTATCAACCGGGCGAGGAGATCCGGATCGGCGGCTTCACCATCGTCCCGATCCGGGTCACGCATTCCATCGCCGACGGCATCGGGCTGGCGATCGAGACGGCCGTGGGCACCGTGATCCACACGGGGGATTTCAAGCTCGATCCACGCCCCGTGGACGCGCAGCAGCCCGACTACTCGAAGTTCAAGGCGCTCGGGGAGAAGGGCGTCCTCGCGCTCTGCTCCGACTCGACGAACGTGGGCCGACCGGGCCGCACCGGTTCCGAGACCGAGGTGGGCGCGGCGCTGGCCAGCCGCTTCGCTGAGGCGCCCGGCAGGATCATCGTGGCCACCTTCGCCTCGCACATCCACCGGATCCAGCAGGTCCTCGATCTGGCGGCCACATGCCGCCGGCAAGTCGCCCTGCTCGGCAAGAGCATGGTCGGCAACGTCGCCGTCGCCTCGGAGCTGGGCTATCTCAAGGTGCCCGAGGGGCTGATCATCTCGCTCGAAGATCTGGCCGGGATGCCGCCCGCCCGCCAGGTCATCCTCTCTACGGGCAGCCAGGGGGAGACCAATTCGGCCATCGCCCTGATCGCCGCGGGCGAGCACAAGTACGTCCAGGCGGGCCCGGGAGACCTCGTGATCTTTTCCTCCCGCGTCATCCCCGGCAATGAACGCGTCATCGGGCGCGCCATCAATGCCCTGCTCAGGCTGGGCGCCGAGGTGCTCTGGGAGGACGTGGCCTTCGTCCACGTCTCGGGCCACGCAAGTCAGGAGGACCTCAAGGACATGCTGGCCCTGACGCGGCCGCGCTACTTCGTGCCCGTCCACGGCGAGTTCCGGCATCTCCTCCAGCACTCGCGGCTGGCCGAGAGCGTTGGCATTCCCCGTGACCGCATCTTCCTCATCGAGGACGGCCTCGGGCTCGAGCTCACCAAATCGGGCGCGCGCGTGCTGAGCGGCTATCCGGCCGGCCGGGTGCTGGTGGACGGCAAGGTCATCGGCGATGTCGGCGCGGTGGTGCTGCGCGACCGCCAGCTCCTGGCCGAGTCCGGCATGCTGGTGGTCGCGCTGACGATAGACAAGACCACGGGCGCGGTGGTCGCGGGGCCCGAGATCGCCTCCCGCGGGTTCGTCTACATGAAGGAGGCGGACGAGCTCATGGAAGAGGTCAAGGCGGCCGTGCGGGATGCCTTCGCGGCGCGCGAGGAGCTCGAGGTGGTGGACAAGGAGCTGATCGGCGCGATGGTGCGCAGCGCGGTGCGGCGCTTCATCAACCAGCGCTTCCAGCGCAAGCCGGTGGTCCTGCCCGTGATCCTGGAGATCTGATGGCCGACAAGACGGCGGCGGTGAAGCTCGAGGACACGCGGGAGCCCCGCGAGGCGGCTTCACCGGACGCCCCGGCGCGCAAGCGCGTCGCCCGGAAGCCCAAGCGCGAGCCCGGCCGATGGGTGCGCGAGGCCAAGGGCATTCTGGCCCTGGCCCTGGCGGGCTTCTGCTTCGTGGCGCTCTACGCCTTCGATCCGGCGCTGCATCCCATGGATCAGTCGAGTCCCGTCGGCCCCGTCGGCGCCTGGCTCGGCTGGAGCTCGTTCTGGGCCTTTGGCTATGCCGGCTATCTCTTCCCGCTGCTGCTGGCGCTGTATGGGACGTCTGCCTTCGTGAGGCCGCGCATCGCCACCGGCTGGCCCGCCCTCGGCGGGCTCGTGCTGCTGCTGATCAGCGGCACGGGCATCCTGGCGCGGGCGTCCGACACGCTGGCGGAATATCACCTCCATCGCGGCGGCGTGATGGGCTGGGCCGTGTCGGAGGCCCTCCGGATCTCCGTGGGCACCGTCGGCACGTGGCTGGTGCTGCTCGCCGTCATCCCCGTCGGTGTCCTCTTCGTCACCCAGATCTCCTACGGCGTCCTCTCACGCGCCGTCGGCGCCCGATTGGGCCGGCTGAGGCCGCAGGAGAAGAAGAAAGGCCGTGGCCCGGCGCAGGAGGAGCTGCCGCTCCTGGCCGCCGTGCCGCCCGGCGGCTGGCCCGCGCCCGAGGACAAGCCCGTGGTCCCGCCGCCCTTCGTGGTCAAGGAGCCGGCCAAGCCCAAGTCGAGTCTCGTCCAGAAAGGGCTGGCCTGGCAGGAGACCTTCGACTTCGGCAAGGGCGGGGCCCAGTCCTTCCAGCTGCCGCCCGTGGGGCTTCTGGCCGCGCCGCCCGCTTCCTCGCTGGCGCGCACGCGCGAGGAGCTCGAAGCCAATGCCAATATCCTGAAGAAGAAGCTCGCCGACTTCGGCGTAGACGGCCATATCGTCCAGGCCAGCCCGGGGCCCGTCATCACCTCGTATGAGTTTGAGCCGGCGGCCGGCGTGAAGGTGAGCCAGGTGGTGAACCTGGCCGACGACCTGGCGCTGGCCATGAAAGCCGCTGCGGTGCGCATCGTCGGGCCGATCCCCGGCCGCGGCACGGTGGCCGTCGAAGTGCCCAATCCCGACATCGCCATGGTGTACCTGCGCGAGATCCTGGTGAGCGCCGAGTTCGCCGAGTCCAAGGGCAAGCTGCCGCTGGCCCTCGGCAAGGACACCACGGGCAATCCGGTGGTCTCCGACCTCACGACCATGCCGCACCTGCTGATCGCCGGCTCCACCGGCAGCGGCAAGAGCGTGGGGCTGAACACCATGATCTGCTCGCTCCTCTACAAGGCGACGCCGGCGGACGTGCGGTTCCTGCTCATCGACCCGAAGCGGCTGGAGCTGGGCGTCTACGAGAGCATCCCGCATCTGCTGGCGCCCGTCGTCACCGATGCCAAGGAGGCCGCGGCCCGGCTCAAGTGGATCGTGGGCAAGATGGACGAGCGCTACAAGCTGCTGCAGGGCAAGTCGGTGCGGAGCATCGAGGGCTACAACAAGGAAGTGCCGCCCGAGGAGAAGCTGCCGTACTGGATCGTGGTGGTGGACGAGCTGGCCGACCTCATGATGGTCTCGGCTGGCGAGGTGCAGAACTCGCTCGTGCGCCTGGCGCAGATCGCCCGCGCCGTCGGCATCCACCTGATCATCGCCACGCAGCGGCCATCCGTGGACGTGGTCACCGGGCTCATCAAGGCCAATTTTCCGACGCGCATCGCCTTCCAGGTCGCCTCCAAGGTCGATTCGCGCACCGTGCTCGACGCCAACGGGGCCGAGCAGCTCCTGGGCCGGGGCGACATGATCTTCGTGCCGCCCGGCGGCGGCCGCCACATGCGCGTTCACGGCTCGTGGGTCGCGGACAAGGAGGTCAAGGCGGTATGCGATTTCCTGCGCAAGCAGGGCGCGGCCGTCTATGAGAAAGTCGAATTGCCCGTCGCCGCGGAGGGCGGCGGGGGCGATGACGCCGACCGCGACGACATTTACTGGGACGCCGTGAATCTCGTGATCGCCCAGCGGTCGGCGTCCATCTCCTTTCTCCAGCGGCGGCTGGGGCTCGGCTACCCCAAGGCCGCGCGGTTCATCGACATGATGGAGCAGGATCGGATCATCGGACCGGGGCAGGGCGCCAAGCCCCGCGAGATCCTGGTCGGCCCCGAGTATCTCGCCAAGCGGGGAAGGTGAGATGAGACGCGTTCACTTCCCTCTCCCCGGAGGGGAGAGGGTCAGGGTGAGGGGGATCGTCAGCCTCGCCGCGTGCCTGCTCCTCGTCGCGGCGCCGGCCGCGGCCCAGGAGCTGGATCAGGTGGTGGCCGGGCTCGAAGCCACCTACGGCAAGTTCAGCGATCTGCGCGCGGAGTTCAGCCAGGTGGCGCACAACAAGAGCCTCGGCCAGGACATCAAAGCGGAGGGCGTCGTCTATCTCAAGAAAGGCGGCAAGATGCGCTGGGACTACAAGCGCCCCTCGCCCCAGCAGATCATCTCCGACGGCGCGTCGCTTTGGGTCTACACGCCCGAGCTGAACCAGGTCAACAAGGGCAGCGCCCCCAAGGCCCTGGCGGGACCCGCGGGAAGCTTCCTCGCTGGTCTCGGCAAGGTGCGCGATGAGTTCAAGGTCGTTCGGTTCCTCAACCCGGCGGCCAAGCTGGACGCCTCGGGCCGGCCCGTGCTCGACCTCACGCCCAAGTCGCCCTCGCCCATGCTGACGCGGCTGGTGCTGACGGTGGACCCGAAAGACTACGTCGTCCGGCAGGCGGTGATCTACGACCAATTCCAGAACACGGTCACCATGGCCTTCAGCAAGGTCACGCTCAACGCGGGGCTCAAGGACGAGCTCTTCACCTTCACGCCGCCCAAGGGCGTCTCCGTCGTGCCGCTGGAGTCGCAGTAGAGAGGCGAGCGCGGACGACGCCATGGCCGCCGAGAACAGCTTCGACATCGCGTGCAAGATCGACATGCAGGAGGTCGCCAACGCGATCAACCAGGCCCGGCGCGAGATCGAGACGCGCTACGATCTCAAGGGCGGCAAGCACGAGATCGCCCAGGAGAAGATGGACCTGATCATCACCTCCACGGACGACATGAAGCTCAAGGCGGTGCTCGACATTCTCCAGTCCAAGCTCCACCGGCGGGGCGTCGACCTCAAGGCCCTGACCATCCACGATCCCGAGACCGCCGCGGGTGGGGCCGTGCGCCAGAAGATCACCCTCCAGGACGGCGTGCCCATGGAGAAGGCCAAGGAGATCGTGCGACTCATCAAGGACTCGAAGATCCGGGTCCAGGCCTCGATTCAGGAGAAGCAGGTGCGGGTGAGCGGCAAGAACCGCGACGACCTGCAGGCCATCATCGCCCTGGTCAAGGCCAAGGAGCTCGGCATCGCGCTGCAATTCACGAATTACCGATCTACGTAGCCGGCTCCCGCCGCTCTCCATCCTGCTCCGCTTCTCGCCTGAAGTCTGTCGTTGATGCGGCTGGTGCGCCACCCTGTGCGGCCAGATTCGGATAGCAGCGCTCGAAGGTCTCCATGATGGCGGCCACCGGGACGTCGGCTGCCGGGCCGTGGTCGCGGATGTACTCCATGTGGCGCCTGCCGCTGAGGTCGTATGGGTGGAGGAGCGCGTCTTCGCGCCCGTCGAATTCGAGCGTGCGAACCCCGAAGCGCTCGCAGAGGCCGCCGTCGAAGGCCGGGGTTGCCTTGACCCACTTGCCTCCGAGAAAGAGCTCCGCATAGCCGTGGTAGTAAAAGGTGTCGGTTCCCATGAGCCGGCGCAGGCGCGGCGTCGTCAGGTGATTGCGGACGTCGGCAAACCCCACGCGGGCTGGGATGCCCGACGCCCGGGCTGCGGCGGCCAGCAGGGCGGCCTTCGCCACGCAGAACCCGGATCCTCTGGCGAGGCAGGCGCTCGCTCGAAACGTCTCGGGTGAGCGGAAGTCGCAGTACGGCGTGTAGATGATGCCGTCCCGGACGGCGTCGTAGAGACGCACGGCCTTGGTGATGTCGTCCGTCGCGTCCTCGCACACGCGCCGGGCAAAGGCGACGACGTTTTCGGCGTCGCTGTCGACGTAGGAGGTCGGCAGGAGGTAGTGGCGAGGCGAGCCGTGGCTGCTCATCGGAACTCGATTTTAGCAGAGGTGGCGGCGGGAATCGCCGGCGGCCCGGCGGACCGACTGACAGGCCGGACCCGGAAAAAGAAGCGGCCCGGTGGGCTGGGCTCGCGGCTCATCCACCGGGCACATGTGCGGCAGGCCCCCATGCCTGCGCGCGTCCCGGCGCAGCCGGGACCTTGGTACTGCATCGCTTCTCGGCGGGCTCCACCGGATGACCAACGCACGGCAGGATCCGCCACATCCATTCAACGACGGGCGCGACTTCGGAGCAATGAGCCTCCTGCACCAGATCGCTGAAGAGGTCGGCTCACCTGTAAGGCTACCTGGCACCTCCGATCGGTCTAAGCGGATCGGCTCAGGCCCGCGCTACCGGGCGATCGTGAAGGTGAAGTCGCCCTCGGTCACGTGGGTGTCCACCGAGAGGACGCGCCAGACGACCTTGTAGGTGCCGGGCCCGAGCGACGGCACCGAGACGGTGAGCAGGTCGGGCTTGCTCGAGTCCACTTTCACGTCCTGCTTGTCCACCTGCTTGCCCGCGGTGTCCAGCACGCGCATCGTGCTGAAGGCGGGCTCGAGCTGCTGGGTGAACCACAGCCGCACCTGGGCGGGCGGCGTCTTGATCGTGCTGCCGACGCGCGGGTCCGCGTGATCGAGAAAGGCATGCGCGCTGCCCTCGCCGGCTCCGCTCAGGAGCACGACGAGGGCGGTCAGCGCCACGCGGATCCGCAGCGCCATCAATTCCCGAAGATCGGCCGCCCGATGGTAGTCGGGAATAGATCGTCGAGGAAGAAGTGGATCTGGCCTCGGATGCCCACGTTCTTGCCCGTTCGGTCATTGACGGGAAGGATCGCCTCGACGGCGATCTGGAAGTACTTGCCGGCCCAGATAATGCCGGGATTCACGGTGCCCGTGAACTGGCCGCTTTGGCCGCGGTCGAGCGGATGCCGGAACTCGACCTCGACCACGGCAATGAGCTGGCTCAGGGGCTTGGGCAAGCCGATGTCACGGACGAAGGACTGCAGATAGGGAAGGCTGTATTCCACCGCGATGCCCCAGGTGAAGGCGTTGGCGTGGTACTCCTTTTCGATGTCGATCTCGCCCTCTTCCTCGCCCGGATGGAACTTCCGGCTGCTGCGCCGGCTGGGGATTTCGCCGCCCACCGTGCCGGTGATGGCGAAGGGCTTGAGATAGGCGAGCGAGTCGGGCAGGTCGCCCAGTCCCTTTCCGAAGAAGAGCATGGGCTTGTAGACGTCGAAATTCTCGGCGCCGACCAGGGCCCGGCCGGTGCCGCCGATCTCCATCCCGAATCCGGCCGACAGGATGGTCTCGTGCACCTCGCTCTTGAAGAACTGATATTTGAGCCCGAGCTCGAGGTTGCCGAAGCCCGAGTGGTCCTGCTTGCCGTCCTTGTCGAGATAGAGCCAGTCGCCGCCCAGCGAGAAGCCGAGGTCGGGCGTGATGCGCTTGGAAAACTCTCCCGACACGTCGGTGATCCGCATGTGAGGCTGATCCCCATCCGCCGGGATCTTGATGTGCGAGACGGTCGGCAAGGACAGCTCGTCTGACACGAAGGGGTCGTCTACCACCAGGGTGGCCGGGAAGAACCGCTTTCCCGCCAGCCCGTGGGCCGAGGCCGAGGTGACGGCGCTCAGCGCCAGGATGAAACCGGCGCAGCCCATCGCGAGAAGCTTGAAACTCATTGGGTCCTCCGCTCTTGATCTGGTTCGGTGAGGCGTGCCCGACTCGGCCCGGATGGAGCCGGGGCCGACGTCGGACGTTCGGTTCGCCGAATTGGACTAGGCGGAAGCGGAGGGCGGGGCGCGTCCCTGGTCGGGGCAGAACGGACGGCTGACGGGCGCCGGGGCCGCGCGCTCGAGCGCGTCGCCGGCGGTGGGGAGAACGACGTCATGATTCGAGCCGATGTCGACTGCCGCAGCCGACAGGTGGGCCGAGGCCGACGCCACGGGACAGGTCGCCGCGTGGTGTTGATCGCCCGCGTGATGTACCGAGTGCAGGCCGTCCTCGAAGGCGAAGACGGCGAGGATCAGTACGATTGCGAGGGCGAGGGCCCGGCGCGGCCGCCGCCACGCCACGCCCACGGCCCCCAGCACGCCCAGCAGCGCCGGCCACGGCAAACCGGGCACTTCAGGCGCCGCCGCGAGGACGGGCGGCGGGGGCTCCGGCGTGACGAGCGCCAGGTCCGCGGCGACCTCAGGAACCGATGCAGCCGTATGGGCCCAGGCGGGGGCGCCCAAGGCCAGGAGGGCCAGGCCGGCGGCCGCCACGATAGTTGCCGGCAGGCGAAGCATGGAGCACAAAGTAACCAGTGAACCGGCTGCGGTCAAGGAAGGTTCCTCGGCCTGAGCGGGCTCCTGATGGTGAACGGGAAGCTCGATTCCACCACGTGGCCGTCCACCGACAGGACCCGGAAGCGTACCGTGTAGACTCCAGCCTCGAGCCGCGGCAATCCCACTGAGAGCCTGCGGCGATCTTCGGGCCCGACTCTGACGTCCTGCTCGTCCACCTGGAGACCGCCCGCGCTCCACACCGAGAGGCTGCTGAACGCCGGCTCGAGCCGCTCGTTGAACTTCAGGACGACTCGTGTAGGCGCGCGGCTTAGCATCGCGCGGGCGCTCGGCGACGAGGAGATCAGCACCGCGTGGGCCGCCGAGGCGATGGGTTGGATGATGAGGGCGAGTAGCACGAGCGGCCGGAGAGCGACGCGCCACGACATGCCGAGCACGGTATCCGGTCGCCTTTCCCCAATCAAGACGGCGCTTGCGCCGGTTTGACTCGCCGGGAACCGCTGTGGGATCATAACTACTCGCCATGAAAGTCCATTTCACTACCCTCGGCTGCCCCAAGAACCAGGTGGACTCCGAGCTCATGCTGGGCATGCTGGCCCGGGCCGGGCATGAGATCACGGAGCGTGCCGAGGTCGCGGACTGCCTGGTGGTGAACACCTGCGCCTTCATCGACCGGGCCCGCGAGGAGTCGGTCAATACCATCCTCGAGATGGCCCGGGTCAAAGAGCGGGGCCGGGCGCGGGCCCTCATCGTCACCGGCTGCCTCACCCAGCGCTACGGCAGCGACATCCTGACCGAGATCCCCGAAGTCAACGCCATCCTGGGCACCTCTGAGATCGACCGCATCGTCGAGCTCGTGAGCCAGGCCGACGGCCGGCAGGACTGGGTGACGAGCGCGCCGCCCGGCTATCTCTACGACGCCGCCACGCCGCGGCTGCTGACCTCGCGCGTGCCCTATGCCTACGTCAAGATCGCCGAGGGCTGCGACATGGGCTGCGCCTTCTGCGCCATCCCGCAGTTCCGCGGCAAGCATCGCAGCCGGCCGCTGCGGGACATCGTCGCGGAGGTCGACGGGCTTCACCGCCGGGGCATCCAGGAAGCGATCCTGGTTTCCCAGGACACGCTGGCCTATGGCCGCGACCTGCCCGGCAATGGCGACGTCGGCGAGCTGCTGATTGCGCTCTCCGATACGAAGATGCCGTGGATCCGGCCGATGTACCTCCATCCGGCCCATGTCAACGATCGGCTCATCGCCAAGTGGCAGCGGGCGCGCGTCTTGCCCTATCTCGACATGCCCGTCCAGCACGGGGACGACGGCATCTTGCGGGCCATGCGCCGCGCCGTCACCGCCCGCCGCATGCAGGAGATTCTTGCTGAGTTCCGGGCCGCCATCCCGGGACTCACGATCCGGACCACGGTGCTCGTGGGCTTCCCCGGCGAGACCGAGGAGGCGTTCGAGAACCTGCTGGCCTTCATCGAGGACGCGGCCTTCGACCGCCTCGGCGTCTTCACCTTCTCGGCGGAAGAGGGAACGCCTGCCGCCGTCATGGCGGATCAGGTTCCGGCGGATGTGATGGCCGAGCGTGCCCGCCTCGTCGAGGACGTTCAGGATCGCCTCGTCTGGCAGCGCCTGAAGGCGCTCTACGGCACCCGCCAGACGGTGCTCGTCGACGGCCCCGCCGTGGATCCGGCCTTCCCCTACGAAGGCCGCCTGGCAGGCCAGGCGCCGGAAATCGACGGCGTGGTCCTGCTGCGCGATCCCAAGCTCAGCCCGGGGCGCTTCGCCGAGGTTTCCATCGTCGAGGCGGACGGCTACGAGCTGGTCGGCGAGTAAAGGCGCCGGCCCCTTCGACCGGCTCGCGCTGCTCATCGCCAGCGTCGCCGGCGCCGGCTTTTCGCCGGTTGCGCCGGGAACGGTGGGCAGCCTGGTCACGCTCGTGGCGGTGTGGCTGATCCCGTTCACGTCCTTGGGCCTTGCCTATACCCTCATCGCCGTCACCGTGATCGGCACCTGGGCCGCCCACCGCGTCGAGCGCGCGATGGGCAAGAAGGACCCCGGCTTGATCGTCATCGACGAGGTGGCCGGAATGCTGCTCTCCGTGCTGCTGCTGCCGCGTACCATTCCCGTCCTGATCGCGGCCTTTCTCCTCTTCCGCTTCTTCGACATCTGGAAGCCGTTCCCGGCCCACGAGAGCCAGTCGCTTTCGGGGGGTCTCGGCGTGATGCTCGACGACCTGATCGCCGGCGTGTACGCGCTCATCGTCGTCATGGGCGCTCGCACGCTCCTCTTCGGGGCGCGATTCGGCGTGCCGCCATGATGATCGCCTCCGTCCTCATGGTTGCTGAGGCTGACGCCGACGACGCTCCTGCGCGCGCGGTGGCGCGGGCCCTCGCCGCGAGCGGCATCGTGGTCACCTCGCGCCAGGTGGTGGACGAGAGCGAGGCCGCCCTCATCTCTGCGCTGCGCGGAGCGCTCGAGCGCGAGGGGCTCGTAGTGGTTCTCGCTCAGCCCGGCGGCTCGAGCGGCGAACTGGTGCCGCGCGCGGTGTCGCGGCTTACGGGACGGCGGCTGGTGCTCCACGAACGAAGGCTGCGCCAGCTCGAAGCCGCCTTCAATCGCCGCGGCCAGGCGCTGCCCCACCGGCTCGAGCGGTTGGCCCTGCTCCCTCAGGGCGCGGAGCTCCTCCCCGCGGTGCCCGACGGCGATCAGGATGGCTGGACGCTGGCCGCCGAGCAGAGCGCCATTTTCGTCCTGCCTCTGGGATCGGCGGATCCTAACGAGATCATCCGGTTGGTTACCGTTGACGTCTGGGACGCAGAGACGAAGGTGGTGCAGCGGCTACTCCTGACCGCCGGGCTTTCGCTTACCGACGCCGAAGAGCGGCTGGGAGCCTGGCTCGGCAAGGAGGGCCCGGTGGAAGTGGTGTGTCTGGCCGCGCAGGCCGACGTGAGTGTTCGGCTGAGGGCCCGCGGGGCGACGCGCGCGACTGCGGAGGCCGCGCTCGCGCCCGTCGAGCGCGTGGTGCGCGAGGCATTGGGCGAGGACTGCTACGGTCAGGACGGCGAGACGCTCGAAGCCGTAGTCGGCCGGCTTCTCCTCGAGCGCGGGCTCACGGTCTCTCTGGCGGAATCGTGCACGGGCGGGCTCGTCGCCCACCGCCTCACGAATATTCCCGGCTCCTCGCGCTATGTCGAGCGCGGCGTCGTGGTCTACTCCAATCGCGCCAAGGAGGATCTCCTCGGCGTGCCCGAGCCGGTGCTGAGGGCCCACGGCGCCGTCAGCGCGCCCGTGGCCGAGGCCATGGCGGCCGGCATCTGCCGCGTCTCGGGCTCGCCGTGTGGGCTGGCGGTGACGGGCATCGCCGGCCCAGACGGTGGCACGGAGGCCAAGCCGGTGGGCACGGTATTCATCGCCGCCGCGGCGCCCTCGGGAACGGAGGTCAAGCGCTTCCGATTCTCCGGCGGCCGCGAGGCCATCAAGTGGCAGTCGGCGCAGGCCGCGCTGGATCTGCTGCGGCGGCGGCTGCTGCGCTCGCCGTGACGCGCGCCTTCGTCGCCATCCATATCACCGACGCCGCGCGCCAGGCCGTGACCGGCGAGGTCGAGCGGCTGCGGCAGCTGAGCCCGCCGTCCAAGCCCGTGGTCGCATGGGTTCCTCCGCCGAATCTCCATCTCACCCTTCAATTCCTCGGCGAGCAGCCGGACGCGCGGCTCGCCGAGGCCGAAGCGGCGCTCGAGGAGGCCGTCGCTGGCGTGCCGCCCTTCGAGATCGCGCTGCACGGCCTTGGCGCCTTCCCCGGGCTCGAGCGGCCGCGCATCCTCTGGGTGGGCGTGGCGGGCGGCGCCATGGAGGCGCGCGGGCTTCAGGCGCGGGTGGCGTCGGCGCTCGCGGCGCGCGGCTTCCCCCCGGATGAGCGCCCGTGGCATCCGCATCTGACCATCGGGCGGGTATTCGACGAGCGCCGCTGGCGGCGGGACTCCGGCTCGGTCCTGGCCGAGCAGATCAGGCGGCTGGGCAGCGCAGCATTTGGTTCTGTGCCCGTGGGCGCCATCGCCCTGATGCGCAGCGATCTGCACCCCTCGGGCGCCCGCTACAGCCAGCTGCGCGGCTTCCCGCTCGGACGCCAATGACCCAGCCCCCGTATCTGACCCGGGACATTGACAGGCTCCAGGTGCACCACCCACACTGGTGGAGATCGACTTCATTGACTTTGACGGAGCGAACAGCGTAGGATGGCAGAACCGACCAAGATATCGAGCGTTTGCGCCGTCTCCCCGGGTCTGGGACAGACCCCTTCCGCACGGCTGCTGAGGAGAGCTCAATGGCTGAAGTGAAAAGCGATCGCCGCCAGGCCCTGGATCTGGCCATCGCCTCCATCGACCGGCAATTCGGCAAGGGCGCCATCATGCGGCTCGGCCAGAGCGGCGCCATCGACGAGATCTCGGTCATCCCGACGGGCTCGCTGGGGCTGGACGTGGCGCTGGGCATCGGCGGCATCCCGCGCGGCCGCGTCACCGAGATCTACGGGCCGGAGTCCTCGGGCAAGACCACGCTGGCGCTGCACATCATCGCCGAGGCCCAGAACATGGGCGGCACCGCGGCTTTCATCGATGCCGAGCATGCGCTGGACCCGATCTACGCCAAGAATCTCGGGGTCAATACGGATGAGCTGCTGATCTCGCAGCCGGACACGGGCGAGCAGGCCCTCGAGATCGCCGAAACACTCGTCCGCTCCAATGCCGTGGACGTTATCGTCATCGACTCGGTGGCGGCCCTCGTGCCGCGCGCCGAGCTCGACGGCGACATGGGCGACTCGCTCCCGGGCCTGCAGGCGCGGCTGATGTCGCAGGCCCTGCGCAAGCTCACCGCGGCCATCGCGCGCTCGGGCGGCAGCGTGATCTTCATCAACCAGATCCGCGAGAAGATAGGGATCATGTTTGGCTCGCCCGAAACCACGACGGGCGGCCGGGCTCTCAAATTCTACTCGTCGATCCGGCTCGACATCCGGCGGCAGGACACCATCAAGGACGGCACGCAGGCCATCGGCGTTCGCACCAAGGTCAAGGTCGTCAAGAACAAGCTCTCGCCGCCGTTCCGCGAGGCGGAGTTCGACGTGATCTACGGCGAGGGCATCTCCAAGGAGGGCTCGGTGCTGGACCTCGCCGCCGAGCATGCCGTCGTCGAGAAGTCGGGCACCTGGTACACGTACAAAGGGGAGCGCATCGGACAGGGACGCGAGAACGCCAAAAAGTATCTCAAGGACAACCCGAAGGTGCTGGTGGACCTGGAAGCCAAGGTGCGCGGGGCCCTCGGGCTCAAGCCCGTGGCGTCCGCCGCGCCCGCCGCGCCCGAGAAAGCGGCCAAGTAGGAGCGAGCCAATGGATTTCCAGCAGCTCTTGACGGAAAGCGCGCGGCGGAAGGCCTCCGACCTGCACCTCAAAGCCGGGACGCGTCCCATCGTGCGGATCCACGGTCACCTCGAGATGCAAGACGACCTGCCCGCGGTGACCCGGGAGTTCATTCGGCGTACCGCCATGACGCTGCTGGGCGAGAGCCGCTACAACGCCCTCATGGAAGGCCAGGAGATGGACCTGGGCTACATGCTGGCGGGCGTCGGCCGCTTCCGCTGCAATATCTTCCTCTCCCAGGGCGAGCTGCGCCTGGTGATGCGCCATATTCCCGAGCGGATTCCCTCGTTCCAGGAGCTGCACCTGCCCAAGGTGCTGGAGCGGCTGTCGCTCGAGCGGCGCGGGATGATTCTCGTCACCGGCATCACCGGCTCCGGCAAGACCACCACGCTGGCGGCCATGATCGACTTCATGAACCGCAATCGCAACGATCACATCGTCACCATCGAGGACCCGATCGAGTTCGTCCACCCCGACAACAAGTGCGTGCTCAGCCAGCGCGAGGTCGGCCAGGACTCGGCGAGCTTCGCCCAGGCGCTGCGCGCCGCCCTGCGCCAGGATCCCGACATCATCCTGGTCGGTGAGATGCGCGACCCGGAGACCATGGAGGTGGCGCTGCACGCCGCCGAGACCGGCCATCTCGTGCTCTCGACCGTCCACACGCTCAATGCCACGGAGACCGTCAACCGGATCATCTCGATGTTCCCGCCGCACCAGGAGGACCAGATCCGCAACCAGCTCTCGGGTGTGCTCGAGGGCATCCTCTCCCAGCGCCTTGTCGTGCGGGCCGATGGCCGCGGGCGCGTGCCCGCGGTCGAGGTCATGCTGGCCACGGGGCTGATCCGGGACTCCATGCGCGACGCGGAGAAGACCACCCAGATGCCGAGCATCATCGCGGCCGGGCAGGCCCAGTACGGTATGCAGACCTTCGACCAGTCGCTGCTGCAGCTCTACCGCGAAGAGCTCGTGACGTACGAGACGGCGCGCGACGCGGCCACCAACCCGGACGACTTCGACCTCAAGGTCAAGGGCATCTTCTCCACCGGCGAGATGACGTGGGAGACCTCCGGCGGGCAGCCGCCGCCGCAGGGCTTCGTCGGGTCGCCAGACCAGCCGCGCCCCGGATTCGCCAAGCGGGGGTAGCGGTGGCGCGGCGGCGGCCCCGGCGCGACCGGGCCCCGCGAGGGAAACCGGTGCTGGATGCGAAGGCCGCCAAGCTGGCGGCCTTCGATCTTCTGGCCCGGAAGTCCTGGAGCCGCGCCGAGCTCACCCGCCGCCTCAAGCGCCGCGGCGCTCCCGATGAAATCGCGCGCGCCGTCGTCACCGAGCTCACGGAGCGCGGCTACGTCGACGACGCGGACTTCGCGCGCTGGTGGGCGGAGGCGCGGGCCAGCGGCCGGAAGGTGGGCAGCGTGCGGCTGCGCCGGGAGCTGGCCGCCCGCGGCATTCCCGCGACAATGGCCGCCTCTGCCGTCGGCGCGGCATTCGAGGACACCCCGGAGTCAGAGCGGGCGATGGAGGCGGCGCGGCGCAGGCTGCCGGCGCTCTTGCGGAGGCATCCAGAGCGCGCGCCGGCGCGGCTGCGCGACTATCTGCTCCGCCGCGGCTATCCGGCCGCCGTCGTCATCGCCGTGACCAAGCGCCTCCTCGCGGACCGCATCGCCGACGCCGAAACCGGGGGCGACGACGCAGTATAATGTGGCCACCATGACGGGCAGCGAGATTCGCGAAGGCTTCCTCGAGTACTTCCACCGGAACGGGCATACCGTGGTCCGCTCCTCTCCCCTTGTGCCCGCCCAGGATCCGACCCTGCTGTTCACCAACGCGGGAATGGTCCAGTTCAAGGGCGTCTTTCTCGGCGAGGAGCGTCGCAATTACACGCGCGCCGCGAGCGCGCAGAAGTGCGTGCGCGCGGGCGGCAAGCACAATGACCTGGAGAATGTCGGCCGCACGGCGCGTCACCACACCTTCTTCGAGATGCTGGGCAACTTCTCCTTCGGCGACTACTTCAAGGAGGACGCGATCAAGTTCTGCTGGGAGCTGATGACCGAGAAGTGGGGGCTGCCCAAGGACCGGATCAAGGCCACTGTGCTGGAGGGCGACGACGACGCCATCAGGCTCTGGAAGAAGGTGGCCGACATGGGCGACGACCGCATCCTCCGATTGGGCGAGGCGGACAACTTCTGGTCGATGGGCGACGCGG
>Ga0070707_100002826_pt1 | contig 16514 bp, 13 predicted proteins | sample KBSK5502metaG_FD_65468 | JGI IMG/M metagenome (GOLD analysis project Ga0070707, IMG submission 65468) | Corn, switchgrass and miscanthus rhizosphere microbial communities from Kellogg Biological Station, Michigan, USA - KBS K5-50-2 metaG | ecosystem: Host-associated > Plants > Roots >... | reverse complement strand
TCGACCAGCCAATTTCTGTCCCTTGGTGGAACGGACTGCGGTTGCGTTTAACCACCTACAACGGACCTACTCGGTCCTGATTCTTAGGTGAAAGGTGTGCCGTGGAAATTCAGGCTAGCCTGGCGTATTCCTTTCTAGCCTGGATGAGAATCGGAATGTCGGGATCGGCGTCCTTCCAGATCGCGAAGAAGTCCTCGTAAGACTTGCGGGCTTTCGGCAGGTCGCTTGTGAGCGCATACGCTCGGCCGAGACCTAAATGCGATAAAGGATAGAAGGGAGAGAATAGAGCTACTCCGCGATGGTCGATGATTTTCTGAAACTCGGCTGCGGCGTCCCGCCCGGACTTGTTTTCCAAATAGGCCCAGCCGCGCACATAAATGGCCGCGAGACTCGCTTCACCCGGTTCGTAAGGCGCCGTCGAGCGAAGCAGATCAATGGCCTGGTTGGCGTGACCTGCGTGGATCTCCAGGACGGCCTTAATCGTGGGAATCCAGACAAAATTCAAGAGGGTGTCTTGCGGGGACTCTTTCTGCATCGCGTCAATCGACATCCGCGCGGAGTTCAAGTCGCCGGACAGCGCGACGCCCAGGACTCGCTGCGGTGTTATCGGAATACTGGGTCTATGCGATTTCAGGGTCTGTGACAGGCGGTTGCTTGAATCCTGAATGCCATACAGCGGAGGAATAAGAGAAAACCCGGCCTCCACTTCGGAATCTCCTCCCTCAGCCCCTCCCGGCAGCTGTCCGAATCGTGCACGGATTTCTTGCACTAGCGTTGCAGTTTCGGCAAGCTTGCCGGAGTATGCCGCCGCTTGAGCAAGTATCGTGGGAGTTCCAGGATCGCGGTCCTTCACGGCCTCAATTTCACGCTGCAACCCCTCAGGACCGCTCTCCACGAAAGCGATCCGGCCGAGGACGCGCCGCATGCCAGGACTGTCGAGCCGCAGGGCTCTTGCCTCCTGAATGACTTTTCTAGCCTCGTCAAACCTGTTCAGTAGCCACAGCACGACGGCCAATTCGACTCTAGCCCTTGCCCGAGTCGGATCGATATGAACAGCCTCGCGCGCTTCGGCAAGGGCATCCTCGAAGCGCCCCGTATCGGCATAGGCATCCCTAAGGTCGCCGCGGAATATGATCTCCCGCGGAAATACCTGTTTCCCATGCTCGCAGGTTTCGATCTCGTTCTTCAAGTCTCCCAAAACGCCGTAGTACGCTTCAGCTATGAGTAGACGTTCCCGTTCACTCGCGTGCTCCCGCAACTCAAACGCCTTCGCCAGGTTTTGGCGCCCGAGGGATGGATTTCCCACGGCGTAGTAGCACACTCCAAGAGCCCCATAGGCGAAGGCGAAATTGGGGTCCAAATCGATCGCTTGTTTGAGGAAAGGCACTGCCTGAGGAAAATCGCCGGGAGCAATAAGCCGGAAGGCTTCGCTGAAGTTTCGAAGCGCGTCTAACGAACTGGTCGTCACTTGATCCAGCGGCTTATCGAATTTCTGAATCGACGCCAGTGATTCGCCAAGCTTGGCGCGAAGGCTCGTGGCCGCTCGGCCCAATTCATTCAGTACCTGTTCCTTGGAGCCAGCTTGGCGCTGCTCTCCGGCTATTGACTTCCCAGTTGGACAGTTCTCCGCCTTAAGGGTGATCACATAATTGTTGCCGAGCGACGCGATCGATCCGCCAAGAACGGCCTTGAGTCCCGCGCGCTGGCAGACCTCTCTCGCGACTGACTCGGTGATGCGCTCATTCGCTGGGTGTTCCATGAGCCGCAGCGTTTGACGGACGCTTTCCTCTGGAAAAAGGCTGATGAACGGCGACTGCTCCAAAGCGAACTCGGTCGCTTGCTTCAGGGTGTCGTCGAAGACCGGATCACCGGTCTTGTTATCGAAGTCGGCAAGCAGAATGACGTCCTGTTCTGTAAACGCTGCCGCACGTGGCGCTCGCAAGAAGAGGACGCCTACAATAGCCGCTGTCACCAGTACTCCAGTTGAGATGAAAATTTTCGCACCGCGCCACTTTCTGGCGAGGCGCTCTCCTCCTGGAAGCCCGGTCGCCAACTGCGCCATCGATGCCGGCCTCGCGTTGGGATCACATTCCAGGCATTGCAGGATCAACCGCTCGACATTCGGGTCCACTCCCGGGCGGATTTCCGAGGGCGCCATCAAACGCCGATTCTTTTCTTTCCGCAGTTCCACAAGCGTCGAAGCCGTAAACGCTTTCTTGCCGCAGTAGACTTCGTAGAGCACCAGTCCGAGCGAATAAATATCGCTGCTCATCGTCGCGCCCTGCCCGTTGAATTGCTCGGGCGCCATATAGACGGGTGTGCCCGAGATCTGTCCTGCTTGCATGTCCTCAGCAGCGATGGCAATCCCAAAGTCCGTGATGCGGACCCGGCCTTGGCCATCGAGCATGATGTTGGCCGGTTTCAGATCACGATGCAGAATGCCTCGCTCGTGCGCCGCTGAGAGTCCGGCAATGAGCTGTCTCATGACATCGACAGCTTTTTCATTCGGAAGGTAGCCAATCCGCTTGATCAATGAGGCAAGATCTTCACCGTCGATGTATTCCATCGACAGAAAGTGATGGCCCTCGAATTCCCCGATGTCGTAGACGCGGCAGATATTCGGATGGGACAGTTGCCGGGTGATGCGAACTTCGGCAATGAAACGCTCGCGATGCGCCGGATCGGAAGCGAAGGCCGTCGGTAGGAATTTCAACGCGACCGACTGGCCCAGCTTCAAGTCATCGGCCCGATAGACTTCGCCCATGCCGCCTCGGCCCAGCAATCCAACGATCCGATAGCGATCCGCCAGAATCGTGCCGGGGGTGAATTCCTTGAGCGGGCCGGCGCCGGTCACGCGGAATTTCTTCCAAACCGGACCGTCCAGGATCGAATCGCCGGTGCTGGTCTTCTCCAGCAGTCCTTCAACTTCGCGCCTCAATTCATCATCGCCCGAACAGAGTTCGGCCAGAAGAGCGTCGCGCTCCTCGGGCGTGTGTTCGAGGACCGTACCGCAGATGTCCTTCACCTGCCGCCAACGTTCTGGAGTCATAACCCTACTCTTGATGACGGCGGATTATAGCATTCAGAAGCGGGTAAGGTTTCTGATCGCCGACAAGCGGGATCACCCATGAATCCCATCCTCGGGTCGCAACACCACACGTAAGGAGTTTTCCATCGGAAGACCAATCGGTGGCCGCTAAATTTGTATTACGAAATTCTCCGCCCTGCACTTTTTGTATCAGTTGTTCAGAACCCGAGCCGCTTGTGGATTTCATCTATAGGCTGCGCGCGTCGCCTCGGGCGGATGTAAAAACGACCTGTTGTCCATCAGGCGAGAAAGTGCGGTGCGGAAAGCCTCGCTGGGGTGGCGTTGTTCAACCTGTTGAGGAGTGTTTTTGGGTTACCGCGTTATAAACCGTTCGCAGGCTTCTTAAACTGGCGAAATAAGCCGCGCGATCGGCTGGCCGGACCCGATTGGGCACAACACAGAGGAACCAAGGCACTGGTGTCCCAGAACGCGATTTCAGTCTTCATCGCGTTCCCGTCTGACGGCACGAGCGGCTCGCTTTTCAGCAATTGACGAAGATCCCTTCGTCCAGAATGCGGCCGGCAGCTTTTCACTTGCGGGTAGCCTGAGGACGCTCGCGGCCACTAGGGCCGCTTCCTCGGCTTCGCCTCCAGTCGCTGTTAACGGAACAATGCGGGCGATCGGGCGGTTGCGGTCGCGGACAATGATTTCCTCGCCACGTTGAATGTCAGCAAGGTAACTGCTCAGGCGGCTTTTCAATTCGGAAACATTCGCGGATTTCAAGACAGTCCTCCCGTGACCATTTATGGTCACATTGCTGATGGCAGGTCAATGTCATGCGCACGCTCCGAATTTAGGATTTGAATGTGCCTACACCCCTCAAGTCACCGTACTCCGCATCGATTTCCCTCCTGCTGGTCCTGTTTTCCGGAACAGCGTCCCGTTTTCCAGAACAGCATCCTGTTTTCAAATTCATGATCCTGTCTCCCAGAACAGCCTCCTGATTCCCAGTCCATTTATTTGACCGGGATCTTTAGCTTCAGGTCTACGATCCAGGGTCGAAAAACGTTCCGAGCCGCGACATCCGTTGCTGCTCCGGTGCGCGCTCGAGGGACGCAAACGGGTATTCCACAACAGCGTTCGGCGTGTTAGTCTCTCCCATTCTTTGGAGGTGCAACGTGGAAAAGCGAGGCGAAGTGACCAGGCTCATCTCGCGAATTCGCGCTGGGGACGAACAGGCCGCGACGGACTTAATGCCGATTGTTTACAAAGAATTGCGAAGAATGGCTGCAGCCGCCATGCGTCGTGAACGGCCTGCCACACGCTTCAACCAACCGCCGTGGTGCACGAAGCTTACATCCGCATGATTGAAGGCGCTGATCTGAATGTGCAAAACCGCGCGCATTTTTTTGCGATCGCGGCCAAGTCCATGCGCCGCGTTCTCGTCGATCATGCGCGCCGCCGGCTGGCTTCCAAAAGAGGTGGTGAAGACAGGCACCAGGCCGAACTCGGAGACCAGATCGCGCTTAGTCCGCAGCAATCGGCGGATGTACTGGCGCTTCACCGAGCGCTGGAAGAACTGGAAAAGCTCGATGCCCAACAGGCGCGGATCGTCGAAATGGCCTACTTTGCAGGCAATTCTATTGAGGAAATCGCGGAAGTTTTGGGTATCAGTGAGCGGACAGTAAACCGGGAACTCAAAACAGCTCGCTTGTTCCTGAAGCAGCAGCTACGCTCGAGCGAGTAGACCCCTGTAGAAACCACAACCCGTTGGGACCTTCGTAACCCCCGTGCTCCCTACCTAAATGTCGCTGTCTTCCCCAGAAATACGCTGAAAGAGTATGAGGGGAGAGCGTGGGCCGGCGGATTATAGCAGACGCTTCGTTCAGCAGAGGCGTCCCGCCGGCGCGCAGTCGACAGCACAGCCAACGTTTATCGGTAGAATTTGACGGGCTCCATCTGATTGCGATGGAAACGGTTGCGGACTGCCGGTTGAAAGCGATTTGAATCCAAGTGAAATGGGATGCCTCAAGTATCTGTAAAATCCTCAACCTCGCGAGCGATGGCGAGGCGCTTGCCGTCATGCGACCAGTCGAAGTCGGAGATGGTGCGATCTGTAAAGTGCGTCAGTTGATAGCTAGAAAGGCCGCGGATTGCACGGATTTAACGGATTGAAATCCGTGTAATCCGCGAAATCCGCGGCTGGATTCTGTCCAGAGGACGGCCAACCGGTTCAAGGGAGCGGAAATACTGGAAGCGTTTCAAATGTATTGTCCGGGTTAAAGGCCAACGCTGTTGAGACAACCGGCCTGTCGCTGGTAATGCGCAACGTTCCCCAAATTGCAGAAGGCGCCGCTGGGAAAAGATCGCCGACAAAGAATGCACTATGGTTGTTTGCGGCAAGCTTCCGGGTGACTTCCGGCGCGATCGGCGAACCGGACTTGTCCACAAGTTGAAATGTAATGGTGGAGGTCTCAGTTCCAGGATTTGCCACTGCGACTCCAGTATTAAAGGAAGAGTTCTTAATGGCAACAATTCCCTGACGTGTGAGCGGAGTCGCGGGTGGAACTCCGGCCTGGGCGCCTGCTCCACTCGGGCTCGCCATCGCGAATATCAAGGCGCCGGTGACCGGAAGGCTCGACGCCACCGTCGCAAAACCGGTACTCAACGGTACCTCCATCGCGTTCGCCGAAAAGAAGAATCGCGTTTGGCCGCCGCCAATTTGGAAAGCGCTTCCGACGCTCGCTCCAGTCTCGTCGATGAATGTGACGTTCATCGGCGTACCGTCATCCCGTCTCAACGTGATTGTGCCGTTTGCGGCAGGCGTTCCGGGACCGGCAGGATTCGTCAGCGCCATTGCTGTCAACCAAACAACATTGTTTCCTAGTGATCCGACCGCAACCTGTGGGAAATACAAAAGCGATTGCGCCGAACCAATACCCGCAGCGAACAAAAGGAAAACGAGACTCCAGAGAATGTTTTTGATTCTGATGTTTTTCGACATTTTCTCCTCCTACTCCTCGAAGCGTGATCCGAAGGAGAAAAGCGACAGCCCTGGAGGCTTTTCAGAATCTTTCGGTGCCATGACCCCAAAACATTAATACCTTGCAGTCCAGTCTTCGTAGACGTAGAACAACCGTACGAAAAATTTCACTACATCTATATAAAGGAGCTGTGATGGGGATCCATGCATCAGTTCGCCGTCTGGTCTTCGGACTGGCCATCGTGCTGGCAGTAAAGATTGCGACGTTTGGCCATACAAGCGTCTTCCCCGTCGGACTAACGCTTTCAAGGCCGGGCGTGCAGCCGGGCTACGTTGTTTTCGGCGCTCCCGACGGCAACGCCTACGCCATCGATATCAAGGGAAACGTGGCGAAGAAGTGGTCCTCTCCGGAGCCGAACACGGATCTGGCGTATACGCGGCCGTTGGACAACGGCAACCTCCTGGCCCAGGTTCGGCTCGTGAAGTCTCAGTCAGGAGCAGCCGGTGCAGACAGCGTCATCGAGATGACGCAGGACGGCCGCGTCGTCTGGAAGTACACCGATCGTGTACGCCTTCTGCACCACGACATGGAGCGAAGATCCAACGGCAATACCTTAATTGTTTGCAGTAAGGACCTGGACGTCCCGCAGATCTCCCGCAAGCTCCTCACGGACGATTGTCTGATCGAAGTCGATCCTTCAGGCAAGGTTGTCTGGGAATGGCAGACGGCGGATCACATCGATGATCTCGAACTACCGCATGAAGTGAGGTCCGAAATCATGAACGGTTATCCCAGCGGGCGCCGAACCGGACTGCCGGCTCCAACGGCTACCAAAGGTTTTGACTACCTGCACATGAACGCGGCCAGTCCAATCCCCGAGAGCGCCGGCCATACGGATCCGCGTTTCAAACCTGGCAATGTGATCGCCAGCTACCGGTTCATCAATACGCTTGCCGTTATCGACAGGGACACCAGGAAAATCGTCTGGAAGACTGCGGGCCTGACCATCGGGCAGCACAATCCTCATTTCATTCCTGCCGGCTTAGCCGGAACGGGGCACGTTTTGGTGTTCGACAACGGCTACGTTGACGGGAATACGAATCCATTCCGCATCAGCAGCAGGCCGTACTCGCGTGTACTAGAGATCAACCCTCTGGACAATTCGACCGCGTGGGAATACACGGCCGAAAACAGCAATCGGCCTATTTGGACGTTCTTCAGTCACTACATCAGCGGAGCGCAGCGGCAGTCTAACGGCAACACTCTGATCTGTGAAGGCTCGAACGGGCGCATCTTCGAGGTAACCCCCGCTGGGGAGATCGTCTGGGAATACGTAAACCCATTTCCGAACCTGACCGCAAAAATTCCCAACTCCACTATTTTCCGGGCAGCAAAGGTCCCCGAAGGCTGGCTGAAGCGCTGAACTAGAGTAGCTGGCGCCAGCTACAGCTACTCTTGTTGCCTTGGGCCGCTATCGTTAGTGAAACGGGAGACCCAACGGCTTCCGGTGCCTGATCAAGGACGGCACCGCGGGTTATAGCAGAGGCCTTATGGACAACCACGGATAGGTGAGAGTAACGCGCAACACCGACGTTTTATGCGCGAACAATTTCGAGCAATGCCACGTTTCCATTACTAAACTTAACATCGGGAGCGAAGGAGCAGACACCATGTTTTCAGTCATATTCGAAGTCCAGCCCAGACCGGAGCAAAGGGACAACTATTTTGGGAATGCGAAAATGCTTCGGCCCGAGCTTGAAAATGTGGATGGATTTCTCGATAACATTCGGTACCGAAGTCTTACGCGCGAGGGATGGATTTTATCGGTTTCGAGCTGGCGCGACGAAAAGGCCGTTGTTCGCTGGCGCACCCGGATGCGCCATCACGAGGCGCAGGAGAGGGGACGTACGGAAATCTTTCTGGACTACCATCTCCGTGTCGGTCAATTGACGAAGGATACAAACATCCCTGAAGGCTATGAACTGCTTGAGCAGAGGCTCGACGAGACTGAAGTTGGGGAAGGCACGACGATGATCCTGATCGATGGCAAACGGACTTCTGAATGGGTAAAAAAGACGAGCGCGGAGGACGTTGCCGGATGGTTGGGCCTCCCTTCGGAGGCCGAGGCACTGGTTAGATGGGATGTGTTTGATGCGGTTCTGACCCCAGGTGACATCATTTTGCTCATGTCCTGGCGCGACCAACTCGAAGCCGAGGCATTTGAAAAAACCGTCCTGCTTCAAGAGGGTGCTCGCCTTCGTCGCGTACGTGTGGTGCGCGATTACGGCATGTATGACCGTCGTGAAGCACCGCAGTACTACCCCGATGCTTAAGCAGCGTCACCTGGAAAAATCTTTATGCGTGGAATCCGTGCGGACAAGCGACTCGTCTTCCCTGTCGATGCGCTCACCCACACGCGGATCGCCCTGGTCGGCGAAGTAGTCGGCCTTGACCGTCTCGTCGGGGCCATGTGGTACCCGGACGACGTCAAGAAGCACGGTGAGGGCCGCTGAAATGAGTGAGTTGACGGCCAACGCCGTCAGCGCGATGTAGCCCATCTGGCCGACGACGGGGATAAGCGACAGCGATCCTGCAAAATGGGTCCCTGTGACCGGATTGATTACGTTGTACGCCGCATACGTGCCGTAAAACATGCCGCCAGCCCATCCCGCAAGCAGTCCGAGGCGGTGGAACCACCGCGTATACAGGCCGAAGACGATGGCGGGAAATGTCTGAAGAATCCAGATGCCGCCGAGCAGCTGAAAGTTGATCGCATTCTGCTTGTCCAACGTCAGGACGAACACGAGCGCAAAGCCCTTAACCAGCAGCGAGACGATCTTGGAGGCATGGGCTTCTTCGGCATGCGTGGCGTCGGGCTTGATCCATTCACGATAGATGTTGCGAGTGAAGGTGTTGGCCGCGGCGATCGACATGATCGCCGCAGGTACGAGTGCACCGATGGCGACGGCCGCGAAGGCGATTCCGGCGAACCAGGCGGGGAAGGAATCCTCGAACAACTGCGGAATGACGAGCTGCGCGTTCGGCACGCCGTCCAAACCGATCGGCTTCGTGCCGGCAGCGATCGCCACCCATCCGAGCAGCGCCAGCAGGCCGAGCACGAAACTGTAGGCGGGAAGGATCGTTGCGTTGCGGCGGATCGTGTCGCGGCTCCCTGAGGAAAGCGTCGCCGTGATCGAGTGCGGGTACATGAAGAGCGCGAGGGCGGAGCCGAGCGCCAGCGTGGCATATGCCCAGTAAGACTGCGGCGGCGGTATGAACACGCCCAGCGGATTGCCGGTCGCCGGATTGATGCTCGTCATCTTCTGCCGCGCCGCCGCGAAGATATGCTCCCATCCTCCAACCTTCGACGGCAGGTAGATCACAGCAACGATGATGACGAGATAGATGAGCGCGTCCTTTACGAACGCGATCAACGCGGGAGCGCGCAGACCCGCAGAATAGGTATAGGCGGCAAGCAGCGCGAACGCGATGAACAGCGGCGCGTCCTTAGCGATGACGCTTCCGGAACCGCCGAGACCGACCACTTCGAGGACCGCCTGGATGCCGACGAGCTGCAGCGCAATGTACGGCATCGTGGCAAGGATGCCGGTAATCGCGACGGCCAGTGACAAAGACTTGGATCCATAACGGCCGCGTACGAAATCCGCGGAAGTTACATAGCCGTGGCGATAGCTGACCGACCAAAGGCGTGCCATGTAAACGAAGATGATCGGATACAGGATGATCGTGTACGGAACGGCGAAGAAACCGCTCACCGCGCCGAGCGCAAACATAGCGGCCGGTACGGCCACGAACGTATACGCCGTGTAGAGGTCGCCGCCGAGCAGAAACCAAGTGACCCACGTGCCGAACTTGCGCCCTCCCAGACCCCATTCGTCCAGACTTGCCAGACCCTCCCCGCGTCGCCAGTTACTCGCCCAGAAGCCAAGGACAGTAACCAGCAGGAAAAGGCCGACCAACACTGCCAGCGCAGGATAGTTGATGCCGGTATTCATCAGGCCGACTCCTTCCCACCAACGCCACGCCCTGCGAGCGGGCCACGCGGTCGGGCGATCAGGACGACGCGGTGCGCCGCCCACGTGCAAAGCGCGCAAAGGAACACCCACAGGAACTGGTACCAAATGAAGAACGGAAAACCCGCCAGCGTCGGATTGACCCTCGCATAACTGTCCACCCACAGAAGCATCACAACCGGAATCGCCAATAAGACGGCGGCGACCGCCAGCAGCGCTCTGCTGGCGGAGTAACTGGCATGGGCACCATCATTGCTTTCGAGATGACTCACCTGGACCCCCATCAATTGATCTCGCGCCTGGTTCGGACGGCAGGGTGTCCTCCCCTCGCTTTTCCGCGTCCCGCCCTGCCACACCTAAGTTGGCACAAGGCACAGTATGACACTCGACACGGACGGCCCACCCTATTTTGAGATTCCTGTTCTCCAACACCTGAACAGAGAGAACGAGACACATCGAGTTTATAACTCCTCAATAGCGGAAGGGTTTAATTCCAGAAGCGAAAGGAACCCATCGACCGCAAGCTTAAACAGGCGACACCGGCGGAGCGAGAGAAGAAGCGTGCGGACCGGCTGAAACACGAAGAAGAAATTCTTGATGATGTTTTTGGTCTCTACACGCCGGTTCTGGCTAAGCATTTGATCGGGCCTTTTGCGCCACTACATGGTCTCTAGGGTTACATCCTTGTGGTTGGTGGATGGGGCGACCGGCGCGGATATCGTGGAATTCACGCTTGGTATCCAGTAGATTGTGCGACAACCGCGACTCGAAGGGCGCCACAGATGGCGACAGCCACCACCTATGGAGCCCTCCGCTTTTGCATGCTCCAATGTCGTCTGAGGAAATCCCTTACGGAAGCGGAAATACTGGAGTCGTTACAAACCCACCACCCGGAATGAAGAACAATGCTGTTGAGACAACTGGCTGGTCGCTGGTGATGCGCATCGTTCCCCACATTTCGAAAGGGGCGCTCGGGAAAAGATCCGGGACAAAGAATGCCGTATGGTTATTCGCTGCAAGGGTTCGCGTGACTTGCGGGACAATCGGCGTACCGGATCCGTCAAGAAGTTGAAATGTGAGGGTGGCTGCCGTAGTTCCTGGATTAGCGACCGCGAGTGCAGTATTCGTATTGTCATTCTTGGTGAAAAAAATCCCCTGGCGCTTGAGCGGCATCGCAGCCTGAACTGCCGCCGCGCTAATTATTCCATTCGCGCTCACCTCGGCGAAACCTCCGCCCACGGTGACCGGGAGGGTCGACGTCACCGTCACGAAACCAATCTTCAGCGGCCCAGGTTTATTCTTATTTGTTGAACCTCCTCCGAAGATCGCCGACTGAAACTGCTTCGTTTGGCCCCCAGCAAGCTGGAATGTGTTTCCAGTGGGAACGCCAAAGTAGTCCACGAGCGTGACGTCTACTGGCGTACCATCATCTTGCGTGAACGTGATCGTGCCGCTTGCGGCAGGAGTCCCAAGAGGTGCAGGGTTCGTGACTGATATTGAAGTAGCCCAAGCGACAGCACCATCTTGTGTTCCATCCGCAAACTGCGGCAAATACAAGACCGATTGAGCCGAGCAAATGCCGGCCGCGGCCAAAACGAAAACGAGACTCCAAGGAATGTTTTTGATCCCAACGTCTTTCATCGATTTTCTTCGCATTTTTTCCTCCTATTGATACAGGCGTAATCCGATCGAGAAAAACGCCAGATGCCTTAAGGATTTTTGGTCTTGTTCGTAAGGGATGCGAACTCAACGCTTAGACGGACGTACGTCCGATATGGCCATTCGGGCTTTCCGTTACAGCAACCCCTGATATCCTGCCATTAACGCGTAGCCCGATGCGTACTTGTAATGCAGCGCGTAGCCGAGGACTTCCGGTTCGATTCGTTAATAATTGTCGGCGCGTTCCGAAAGGTCAATGGCCCGAAATGGGTTCCAGGCCGGCTTCCTTGATCGCGGCGAGTCCCGCCGGAGCCTTCAGTGCTTTCAGGAAGGCGCGGCCTCCGTCAGGATTCGGAGCGCCGGTGGGAACGGCGCCGGTGTAGATGGTCGGAAGTTGGATGGCATCGGGCAGCAGGCCGGCCAACTTCACGCCTTTGTTGTTGATCATCTCGCTGGTGAAGGTGATCCCGATTTCGGCGTCGCCTTTTGCGATGGCATCGGCGACTTCAGAGCCCTGGTTGCGGAAGACGATCTTCTTCTGCATTTCCTGGGCGATGCCCATCTTCTGGAAGAGACCGTTAATGTAGGTTCCCGAGGTACCGCCGGCTTTGGGATCGACATACGAAACCGATTTCGCCGCGAGCATCGACTTTTTGAAAGCTTCGGCGGATGAAAGATCGGGGGCCTTTGCGCCTGGCCGCATGCCGACACCGATCAGGCCGCGAGCGAGATCGACACGCGTGCCGGGAACGATCCGGTTCTCCTTTTCGAGCGCATCCATCACGGGCGCCGAAACGATGATCACGTCGGCCTTCTCTCCCGCCCGAAGCTTATTCTGCAGAGCGCCCGATGTGTCGGTCGTCAGGTTATTCTTGAAACCGGCGCCTACCTTCTTCGCGGGCTCCGTCATGGCACCGCCGACAAGAAGCTTTAACTGTGCAGCCGCGCGGCCGGGCGCGAACAGGACCAGAACCATCGTCAGCAACAGAACAGATTTCTTCATTGTGTTGTCCCTCTCTAGCGCGGCAGATCCAGCGCCGGATTTCGGTTGAAAAAGTCGAAAGGCCGCAGCTCGAAGCTATGCCAGAGTACCGGCATGACCGGCCAGTCTTCGGCCCGCACCATGTGATGCATACCGATCGTGTACCACAAAACGATGTCCGTCTGTTCGATCCGGCGATTCGCTTTGGTCCATGCCGGCAGCCCCTGCCCCGCGGTACTTAGTGTCGGGTAATCGCCGGCGGCGTAGCGCTCATCATATCGATAAGGCGTGACCCAAAGGTGATGATCGATGAAGCCCGCGCGGCGCCTCGCATAGTCATCGGGCGTCAGCAGAGTTCCGGAGGTCATTCCGGGCATGAGCTGATAACTGGTGGGATAACCGACATGGTTCTTCGTCGTTGCGCTGGTCACGCGCCAGAACGCCGGGTTTTCCATATCGGCATGCATCATCGCATCGTGTTCCGTGTGAACCGCCATGGGCTCGCGCACCCAGATACTGCGGCGAGGATTGTCGGGGGGCAGAGTCCTGGTGACAAGACGATCTGCCACGAAGCTATTGACCGGGCCGTCAACGTCCAGGTCGATGCGAAAGTTGAAATAGTGGTCGTGATTCACCGCAATCAGGTTCTGGTCGACGAAGCGCCCGTAGGCATCGGCTGGGTCCGTCGGACCACCACTCTCGGCGGTCCCTCCGCCGGCCGGCGGCCGGTCATCCGCTCGCGCGACGGACGTGGACTTCACTTCCGCAATGCCGCTCGCGCCCACGGACACGCGTATCGATCCGTCCTGCTGGAAGGTCCAATCAAAAACGTAATCGTAATTGCCCAGAACCGCAGCGCTGCGCACCACCAGGTCACGCTTCCGCCGGCTTTCGGCATCTTCCGAGAAATGCCGCCAGGCCATATCGCCCGCTTCGCGTTCGAACACGCACATGACGTTGGGCACACCCTTGGGCCGTCCTTCGTCACCGGAGACCAGTCCATCGATGTATACGGCGTTGTCCGGACAATCCAGGCCGCGCAGCAGCGGCTTCGCAAATCCTCCGGAGTTGAATTCACCCGCGTCGAAGAAATTGCGGCGGCGCCAGTCGAATGAAGGGTCCATGTAGGGAACAAACATCTCGGAGAGGTGGCCTTCGTACATGACCGGGCGGCGCCGCGCGCCGTCGTTATAGGTAACCGTTGAGATGATCGTTCCCACGCGCTGATCCGGACGCAGATGGAAGCGCCATTTCTGCCATTCCACGACATGACCCTGGAGCTGGAAGCTGGCGCCCAGGGGTTGATCGATCCGGATCGGGCTGCGGACCTCGCGCGCTGTTCCGATCGACGCAGGATCATAATCGGCAACCGCTTTGGTTATGGGCGTGACGCCGTCATCGACGATTCGCAACACTTGCTTTGCATTGAGGTCAACGACCGCAGTGAGACCCACGATCTCACGCGACCAGGTGTTGCGGACTCCACTCTCATCTTTGCACTGCACGTGTGCAAGGCGACGGCCGCGCTCTTCTTCGGTGTCGAAATAGCCGGGAGGCAGGGCGTCGCACGAGATAAAAGTGAAGTCCGTAATGCCCCGTTTCTTCATCGCAGCGATGAAGTCCGGATGCTTCCGGACCTCCTTTTCCATGGCCGTAAATTCTTCGCGCAGCCAGTTGGGTTGGACGCCCTCGAGCTTCGTCCAGGAGACGACCCGGCGTTGTTTCAAATCGACAACCGTTTCGTATGAGTCCGCTCCCTGCCGCACCACGGCGAACGCTTCGCGCGGAAAATCCTTGCCCTGAGACCAGCTCCACACGAAATCCTTGGGCGGCTGGTGGAGGTTCACGATGGAGAACCGCGTCTCTTCGTTCAGGTGACCGGCGGCACGCAAAACCTCGAGGACGGTCCAGTATTCCTGATAGTTCAGCGGATCAAGCGGATGTTCGACCTTCTGCGCTGCGAGCGGAATGCTGATGCCGAACGCAAGCAAGAGCACAGCGATCACGCGCATCAGCCTGGGACGATTCGGAGCGTCCATGTTGTCCTCCATTAGTTGAATCAGGGGTAGTACCCGAATGGCCTTTTCTGCCCAGGTTTCCATCCCGGTTGGGCCGGAAGAAAATTGTCGCGATTGGGCATTCTGATCTTCGGGAGGGTCCTGGCATCGAGGACATCGGTTTCCTTGATGATTTCGTTTCGAAAGAGCACGTAGGCGGTCGCGGCGTAGACTTCGTCCGGGGTGAGCGATCCCGGTTTCGGTTGGGGCATGGCGCGATTGATGAAGTCCCAAACCGTCGTCGCATACGGCACGAGGCTGACAGGGAGTTTCACGGGCTTGGCATTCCCGAGCGGCACAATCCCGCGAGTCACCCCGCCGTTGCCCTCCCGACCATGACATGCAGCGCACTTCTGCGCAAAAACAGTTGCGCCCTCTTTGGCGGTTCCGCTTCCGGGCGGCAGTTCTTTTCCGTCAGGGCTGATCGCGATGTCCCTGGCCTTGATTTCCTCTTCGCCTGGAGTGGTGCCCAGTTGGTACGTGCGTCCCTGTGCCGAGGCCGCAACACAAGCGGCGATAGTGATCACTGCGGCGAGAAAACTACAGGAATAGCGCATTTTGCACGCTCCCGTCGCGGTTCACCTTCCAGGGTTGAACGCCATTGAAGTGATCGGCCTGGTAGAAATAATCCGGATCGACACCCAGGTTCTTCGCCGCCTCGGCTAATGAGGGTTGCACCTCGCCGCGTTCATCCGTGCAGCGGGACTGCAGCACAGCCTCTTCGCCATTCCACGTCCACGGGAAACGAAATCGAGTGTGCGCGTATCGATGCACCGGCTGTTGAAGCGCCGCCTCCTTATAGGTTCGGCCACCATCGATGGATACTTCGACTTTGGTCACGGCTCCGCCGCCGGTCCATGCCAGTCCGGTGATCTCGTAAAATCCGCGGCCGGGGAGTCGCTGGCCGCCGGACGGTCGCGTAATGACGGAGTTGGGCCCGGTTTCGAATCGATACCACAAACCTTTCCCGCCGGGTATCGTGTCAGCGTTGTTGCCGCTTTCATGCCATGCCATGTAGGGCTGATCGACAACCTTGACCCGGCTTAACCATTTCACAGAGCGAATCGCTTCCCAGCCCGGAACGATCAGTCGTACCGGATAACCCTGTTGGGGACGCACGGGTTCGCCGTTCTGGGCGTAAGCCACGAGAATATCGTCCATCGCTTTTGCCAGCGGAATGCTCATGGTGTACTTGTTGGCGTCGGACCCCTCAGCCACGATCCAGCTCGCCTCTTTCTGGACTCCGCATTCGTTGAGCAGAACCGAGAGCAACACGCCCGTCCATTCACTGCAGCTCGTCCGTCCATGGACGTTCTGGACGGATTCGCCATTCGGGCCACGTATAGGCCGGTTGTTGGCATTGCATTCCAGGAAATAGATCCGCGATACGGATGGCAGACGTTTCAGCTCGTCCATCGTGTAAGTCAGAGGACGGTCCACCATGCCATGGATCAGGAGACGATGCTGCTTCGGATCGATGTCCGGCCAGCCCTTCACGTGGTCCATCAGGAAATGCAGGCCGGACGGCGTGATGATCCCATCCAGATCCTGAAGCGGCGTCGTCAACGCGGTATCGGTGGCCACAGTGGCCTGACCAAGGGTCTTTCGTACCGTGTTGTCGAACGGAGAGGGCGTGCCATACGCGAACTCATCTTTGGCACGCGCTTCGGGTGCGCGTGTCTGCCCGCGCAACGATCGAATAGCTCCCGTCACATAGCCGACCAGGGAGGCGCCACCCATCAGGAACCACCTGCGATTGGAATGGGAATG